>JACCDI010448007.1_pt1 | contig 10579 bp, 10 predicted proteins | sample 7442791 | NCBI WGS metagenome assembly JACCDI01 (sample SAMN15323434, study PRJNA562643) | freshwater metagenome | isolation source: river surface water | place: USA:Blue River Watershed | collected 2017-08-15
ACTTCTTGACCCTTCACCCCGGCCCGACCGCAGGCTGACAGGACACACCATGCACATCGCCCCCCATGACAACCAGAACCGCCCCATCGTAGATGTGGATCACCCGCTGGTGCCCTTGGTCTATTTCAACATCGTCCGGTTACAGGCGGGTCAGCATTTCGACTATCGCACCCCGGGATATGAGACCTGCGTCGTCCCTGCGACCGGGACGGTGACGGTGGAAACCATGGGCCAGACCTTTGCCGACATCGGCCATCGGGGGCAGGATGTCTGGGATGGGGAGCCTGAGGGCGTCTATGTCCCCACCGACGCCGCCACCCGCATCACTGCCCGCACCGAGACGGAGGTGTTCATCGCCGGCGCGCAACATGCCGAAACCCTGCGCCCCTTTGCCGTGCGCGCGGCAGAGATTGACCGCGTGCAATACGGCTCGGACGACACCAAGACCCATCGCAAGATCAAGCACATCCTTGGCGCGGCCTATCATGACCGCGTGGGGCGGCTGTTGGTGAGTGAGTTGTTCACCGTCGGCGCAGGCGGCTGGTCCGGCTTTCCCAGCCACAAGCACGACACGGATCGCTTGCCAGACGAAACCCGCCATGACGAATGCTACAACTTCCGCTTCCGCCCGGATTACGGATCGGGCCTGCAAATGCTGCAACGGGTGGATAACGAACCCGGCGATGCCTATCACATCATGAACCGATCCACCGTCTTGATCGACAAGGGCTATCACCCCTGCTGCGTCTCCCCGGGGTATGAGATGTATTATTTCACCATCCTCGGCGGGCAAAGCCAGCGCAGCCTGAAGCAGTATTTCCAACCCACCCATGCCGCGCAACTGCACACCATACCCGGCATCATGGACATGGTGGCCAAGTTCAAATGACGCTGGCAACACTGGCCCAGGTCCTGCAACCGGCGCTTCGGGACGGCTATGCCGTGCCGGGATTGGTGTGTCTGGGATGGGAGGATATGCGCGCCTTTGTGACGGCGGCAGAGGCGGAGCGTGCCCCTGTCATCCTGCAAGCCGGACCGGGCTGCCGCGCCCATACGCCGCTGCCGGTGCTGGCGCAGATGTTCCGCACGCTGGCCGAAGGGGCCTCGGTCCCCGTGGTGGCGCATCTGGACCACGGCTATACGCTGGAGGAGTGTCGCGCGGGGCTGGACCTTGGCTTCACCTCGGTCATGGTGGACGGATCGAAGCTGCCCTTGGCGCAGAACATCGACCTGACAGCGGCGGTGGCGGCATTGGCCCATGCGGCGGGGGCGAGTTGTGAGGGCGAGATCGGCTTTGTCGGCTATGCCGGGGGCGCGACCTCTGCCGGGACAGACCCGGAGGAGGCCGCCCGCTTTGCCCGTGACACGGGGGTGGACGCGATGGCCGTATCCATCGGCAATGTGCATCTGCAACAGACACACGGAAAGGGGCTGGACCTTGCCCGCCTGCGCGCGATCGAGGCGGTGACGTGCGTCCCCTTGGTGATTCACGGCGGCTCTGGTGTGCCTTTGGCCGAACGCGCCACCCTCGCCGCCACCAGCCGCATCGCCAAATTCAACATCGGCACCGAATTGCGCGCGGCCTTTGGCGCGGCGCTGCGCGACAGCCTTGCGCGCGACCCGGCGCAGTTTGACCGGATCGCGATCCTGAAATCCACCGAAGCGCCCCTGACCGCCGCGACCCGCGCCATCCTTTGCAATCTGGGTGCCGCAGGCCGCGCCTGACAGCCACCCCGCCCCCCGCGCGCATGATTTTGCGAAGATTTCACGGCACGACCCTGAAAGACGGCCATCGGCTCACGCAGGGCTGACGGTGGGGACGCCATGCTGCCTCATCCAACACGGAGAGAGGCCATGCCCCAACACCCGACCGACCGTCTCAAGATCGCCGATATCGCTGGCTTTGACAGGTTCACGGCCAATGGCAAGCTGTCACCCGCCCGCGCCACGGTGAATGCGGCGCTGATCGGCAATCCGCGTGGCAGCTATGGAGATGTCTGCCAGCCTGTGGAAAGCGCCGCGATCAAGGCGCTGATGGTGACACGGAATGTCGGTCCCTTTTCGGTCACCGGCCTCAGCCCGGCGGTCAGCGCGCTGACAGCGGTGATGGCCGAAGTCAGGACCACCCATCCCGACCTGCATGACCGGCTGGGCACCGCTGGCATGCTGTGTTGCCGCCTTGTGCGCGGCTCTGCCACGGCGGTGTCGAACCATTCCTGGGGTCTCGCCGTCGATCTGACCATCGACAAGGAATTGGACACCCGCGGTGACGGCTTTGTGCAGCGCGGGCTTCTGGACCTGTGGCCGATCTTCAATCGGCATGGGTTCTATTGGGGCATCGCCTTCCCCACCGAAGATTCCATGCATTTCGAGGCCAGCGACCAGATGATCCGCCGCTGGGCCGCCGAAGGCGCCTTCGGGGCGCAAAGCGGCAAGACCATTCCCGGCGCGCTGACTGTCGGGGACCGGGGGCCGCGCGTGCTGGCGCTGCAACGCGCGCTGAACGCCGCGCTGGCCCCGGCCCGCATCGACGAGGACGGCATCTTCGGACCGATGACGCGGCTGGCGTTGATCGATTTCCAACGGGCCAACGGGCTCGCCCCGGATGGCCTCGCCAACGGAACGGTGCAAAAGCGGTTGGGGATCTAGGTCATGCCCGCCGTTTTCTCGGCGCCCGACCCGCTGTCGGGCAGCACGGCCGAGCATTACGATGCCACCTGTCCCGACCTGATGGACCGCTGGTCACCGGTCGAGCACTGGGTGCAGGCGCGCAGCGCGGCGGGCGTGCTTCCCTATTGCAAGGTTGCCGCAGGGGCGCCGGGGCGGCGGATGCGGGGCAATGACGCGGCGGGGCGGGCCCTGATCGGGGTGATCTTCGCCAATCAGGATTACCTGTCCCTGTCGAACCATCCCCGCGTCCTTGCCGCCGCGCAGCAGGCGATGACGACCTTCGGCGTGCATTCCGCCGGGTCCGCCGCGCTGATGGGTCTCACCACCCTGACCTTGGGTCTGGAACAGGCTCTCGCCGATTTCACCGCCTGCCGCACGGCCACGGTGTATCCCACCGGCTGGGGTGCGGGATATGGGCTGATCCGGGCGCTGGTGCGTCCAACCGACCATGTGGTGATCGACCTTCTGGCCCATGCCTGCTGGCAAGAGGGCGCGGCGGCCGCCACACCGCATGTCCACCGCTTTCCCCATCTATCGACCGACGGTGTGGCGCGGCGGCTGCACCGACTGCGCGAGATCGACCCTCAGGCGGGCGTGCTGGTGGTGACCGAAAGCCTGTTCAGCATGGACAGCGACTCCCCCGATCTGGGCGCGCTGCAACACCTGTGCCGACGCCACCGCGCGACCTTGATGGTGGATGTCGCCCATGATCTGGGCGCCCTGGGACGGGGCGGGCGCGGCGCGCTGGAAGATCAGGGCATGCTGGGCGAGATCGACATCGTCATGGGCAGCTTTTCCAAGGTGTTCGCCACGAATGGCGGCTTTGTCGCCTCGAACCACCCGGCCTTGCGCCATGCGCTGCGCTTTGGCAGCGGGCCGCAGACCTTTTCCAACGCGCTGTCCCCGGTGCAGGCCGCTGTCGCGCTGGCGGCGCTGGAGGTGGTGCAAAGCCCCGAAGGCGCTGCACGCCGGACCCGGCTTGAGGAGAACGCCCTCCTCCTGCGGCAGGCGATGGAGGGGTTGGGATTTCCCGTTCTGGGCCGCCCCAGTGGCATCGTGCCGGTGGTGCTGGGCGGGGATGCAGCCGCGCGCCACCTGACGGCCGCTGTGCTGGACTCGGGCGGGATCGTCAATCTGGTCGAATATCCCGCCGTCGCCCGCAACGCCTGCCGGTGGCGGTTGCAGGTCATGGCCGACCACACCCCTGATGACTGTCTGGAATTTGCACAAATCGTCCGGCAGGCGCGCCTGCGTTTGGCCGACCCCCAAAACACCCTGAACGAAAAGGAAGCGTGAAATGGCAAGAATGGCAAATGCCGCCCCGGCGCAAAAGGTCGTGGCAACCACGGTCGCCTCGGCGGTGGCAACAATCCTGATCTGGGCGCTGAACACCTATGTGCTCGAGCCGGACATGCCCGACTACATCATGGGCGCGATCCTGACGATCTGCACCGCGCTTGCGGGCTATCTGACGCCGCCCGCAAGCCGCGACAGGATCGTGCCGTGACCGGCGCGCTCCGGTGGATGGCCCTGATCCTGCCGCTGGCGATGCTGGCCGGTCCGGCACAGGGCGAAAGCCAGGGTGCAGACCGCCAGCCTGCCTTTGACTTTTGCGCGATGATGCCGATGCTCTGTCGTGACCCAGCGGGTCATGGCGGGCCACCCGGCGCAGAAAGGCCCTCCGCGCCCGGCCGCGCGCCAGAGGCCGCACTGATCGACATCTGCACCCTGTGCCGATGCTGCGCGGACAGCCTCGACACGGGGGACGCGCCGGGCACATCCGCGCCCGCGCCGGGCCGGTCCTTCTGACATGCGCCGGATGTTGCTTTGGCTTGCCGCCACCCTGCCCGCGCCGGTCGTCCTGCGCCGGATCGCGCCGATGGTGACGACGATGGCTGCGCTGGTGACGGCGGGATGGGCGGTGTTCACCTATGTCCAACACCTGCGGATCGACCGCGTCCGTGCCGGGCTGGAACTGCAACGGCAATACCGTGATATCTTCGGTCCAGCCGGGGCCGCAGGCCAACTGCCCGCGCTGTTCGCGCCAGAGGCGATGCAACGCCAAGTCGGTCGGGTGATGTGCTCCTTTCTGGTGGGGACCGCGCGGATGGAGCCACCGCCCGACGGCTGCGATCAGCCCACGCCAGAGCTGCTGGCCAGAATGCAGGCCATCACGCTGGAGATGCCCGACTCTGCCCGCGCCGACCTGCGCCTTGCCTTGCAACGGGATCAGTCGGCGCAGAACTGGCCGGCCGAGTGGCATCAGAAGTTCGCGGCATTGCTGTCCTTTTATCAGGCCATGGGCATCTGCATCGCGCAGAACACCTGCGATGCCGAGGTGACGCTGTTGCTGTTCCAGCGCGAGGTGGTGCCGTTCCTGAACGCGACCTGTGCCGCGCTGGACTGGGATCAGGTGGCCTTGGCCGACGCGCGCGCCCTGGCGCAGTTGATCCGCCAAAGCGCCCCGCAGGGCGTCTATTGGGACCGGGATGCCAGACGCGACGATCCTTTCCTCTGTCCCCTTTTGCGCGCGGATCAGCGTGTTGGCCGCCCGTGATCCTGCCGGGGCAGCCGACCCCACCCCAGTTTCCGGTCCAGCGCCTGCGCCGGGGCACAGACGACCCCGGCCCCCAGCGCCGCCGCGACGCGGGCCGCGTCAGAGCGCGCGGCCAGCGCCCGAAGCCATGCCGCATCGCCGGGGGGCTGTGTCCGACAGCCGTCGTCGATCCACGCCAAAAGCGCCAGCGTGATCAGGCGCGCCGCCTCGGCAGAGGCAAAGCTGGTGCCCCCCAAGGCCGCCACCGCACCGCTGCGCCCCGCCGCCGCCAAGCGCCCGCCGCGCCATGGCCCGTCCTCGCTGATGCAGGCCGCATCCATCCCGGCCAGACCCACCGACGCCCCGCCTGACGCGGTGCCGATGGCAAATCCCCGCCCCGTGCCGGAATAGGCCGCAGGCCAGCCGTCGCTGTCGCGATATCCCGCGATGGTCAGGGACCCCGCAGAGGCGGCCAGCGCGTTCAGAGTGTTCTGGCGGCGGATCGGGCCGGTCTTGCCTGCCGGTTCGTTGTCGATCACGGCAGCGGTCACCGGATGCAGGCCGTAGCTGTCCCGCAGCGCGCCGGTGTCATCATGGGACCGGTAGCGCAGATGCGGGGGCGTGTCGGCCAGATCCTCGAAATAAGACAACTGCGCGGAGCCGGGACCGGGACGGAAGGTCTGGTCGGACTGGACATGCAGTTTCGCCAAGGGACCGGCCCCCAGCGTGATGCGCCAAGCCCCTGCCGGTGCTGCGGGCCACCCTGCCGGGGGCGGGGAGGCCTGCCATGTCGGTGCCACACAGAGGACATAGCCGATGGCGGTGGGGGTGGCGGCCTCGGGATCGAAAGACCGGCAGCAATAGACCCGCGCCACCGGTCGGCCACTCTCGGTCTCGATCAGGTCACAGCACTGCCCCGGCCGTGGCAGGTCCGCGCCGAAGTCCAGCGCCGGACCAGACGGGGGCGACAGCGAAAGCGGGCCCGGATGGCTGTCGCCGCTGCCCTTGGCCCTGGGCGGATCGGCCCAGATCTCGGCATAGCCGGCGGTGCGGTCCTCGGGCAGGATGCGCCAGCACAGCGCGCGCGTCTCGCCCGGATCGCGGTGGCCCAAGACGGCAGAGCCCCGGTCCAGATTGTCATTGCCCGCAGGCAGCACAAAGCGCACCGGCGCTTCGGGCGGGCGGGACGCCGTCAAGGCGCGCAAGAACCGCTGGATCAGGGCGCTGCCGTCCTTGGGTCCGGCATGGCGGCCATAGGACAGGTTGATGACGATGGGAAACCCGCGCCGCGCCTGTCCGGCAAAGCGCGCGCGCCAGATCGCATCGGCCGTATCGACGATATGCCGGATCGCCCAGATCGCGTAAAACTCCAGAAAATCACCGGAAGATCCGATGCTGGGGCGCGGGGCCAGTTCGACCATCACCAGATGGGCCCGGTCGCGCAGCCGCGCCAGATCATCGGACAGCGGATCACAGCCCGCCGCAAGATCGGCCACCGCCGTGCCATGCGGCGCACGGGTTTCCACCCAGCGGTCACCGTCGGGATCGGCGAAATCCACCATCCCCGCCATCCGGTTGAACGCCCCCTCATCGCCCTGCGCGGCGTCCAGCATCCGGTCCATGTCGCGTTGCGTCAGTTCACGCCCAAAGGGCAGGTGCGGCTGGCCCTCCCATCGCCCGCCTTGCCGCCAGCAGGACAGGATCCGCGTCCCCTTTCCCTCGGCGCGGCGAAATCGCTCATGCGCCAAGGCAAGTCCCGCATCAATGACGCCCACGATCACCGCATCCTCGTCCGGGGGCACGGTCAGACCTGCCAGCACATCCGCACATTCCGGCGGCGCGGCGATGACGGTGGCGTCGTGCGGCAGGGCCCGGCGCGGCAAGACGATTTCCGGCTGTCCGCTGTCCATCCCATCTGCCCCCAGCAGCGGCAGACGCTGCGGCACGAAGGCAAAGCGCGCCTCGGTCCGGCGCGGGTCGATGGTGCGCTGCCACTCGACATAGGGCGAGCGCGCATCCGACCCGCCGAGCGACGTGATCGTCGAGTCTGTCCAACCGCTCCAGCGCAGCGCCATGATCACGCCTCCGGCCCGGCGGTCTCTGGCCATTCCGCCGCCGCCTTGGCCCAGAGACGCCCCAGTATCCCGCAGGGCGCGGCGCCGTGGTCGGGACCGGGCTGGTGCAGACGCCCCAGAAGTTCCAGCGTGAAATCCTCATCGGCGGAAATCGGGACCCTGCCGCACAGCAGCGTCCCGTCATCCAGGCCAAGGTCCAGCGTGATGGCGGGCAACGGTGCCAGCCCATGGGCCAGACGATAGAGATCCTCGCCCAAGCGGCAGCCGATCAAGGCACCGATCAGCGAATCCACCGGGAAATGCACCCCTGCGACCGTGCGGTTCACCGCGATGCGATGCGCGATCCGATAGGGCAAGGCGTGCAGACCCTCTGCGGCATAGGCTCGACCCCGGCACAGCCGATCCTGCACGGTGGCTGCGGCAAAGGCCTCCATCGCATGTCCCGACGGAAAACTGGAATGCGACGGCGTCTGGATCAGCGGCATCACCCGGTCCGAGTAATCCATCGGACGCGCCGAGCGGCAGAAATGCTTCAGCGGCATCTCGACATGCACGGCCAGCCGGATCACGGCGGCCATCAACTCCAGCGTATAGCGGCGGCGGCTGTCGTTGAGCATGCCGACCAATCCGAAGAAAGACAGCATGTCCTGCATCTGCACGTCGATTTCGACCATCCGGTCGGTCCGCAGATCGGCATAGCTGCGCAGAAAGACCAGTTGCCGCCGAAAGAACTCCGGGGCGGGCCGCGTCAATTGGATTGACGCCGCGCCATCCACCGTCAGATGGGCCGTCGGCGCGGCAGACCCGGCAAAGCCGAAACGCGCGGCCAGAACCGAATCCAGCAGATCGGCCCGGATGTCGGCGGTCAGATAGTCGATGTCGGCATCCTCTGCCGTCCCCAGCGGCGGCGCGGCACCGACAGAGGGCGCGCCGTTCCAGAACCCGACCAGCCCATCCCGCACGGCAGCCAGCGCATCAGAGAGGTCCAGCCCGCTTTCGCCTCCGGCATGATCCAGTCCCTGACCCTTGCCCTGTCCTTTGCCTTGCCCCTTGCCTTGGCCTTTTCCCTGCCCTTTTCCCTGCCCTTTGCCGTAAGCACTCATACTGACACCCCCTGACCGGCTTTGCACAACCGTCAGGCGAGAGGGGCCGTTTGGTCAAGTTTGACATCCGGCGCAGGGCGAAATTCACGATTTTCTCACGGTCCGCTCCGCTGCCCAGCGGCTGGCACCCGTAAAGTCGTTTTGTCCGCGCCATGTCCTGTGGTTTCATGCAACCGTTGATGAGTGTGGACGAGGGTCTTTATGCGTGACAGAGCCGAGGATGGATTGCTGCGCCTGTCTCTGTCCGGCCGGTTTCGGGTCACAGCGGCGGATGGCACCGACCTGACGCCCAAGGGCGCAAAGGTGCAGGGCCTGTTGGCCCTTTTGGCCACAAGCCCCGATCTGTGCCGCAATCGCCGCTGGCTGGAGGACAAGCTGTGGAGCGACCGCGGCACGGATCAGGCCTCGGCCAGCCTGCGACAGGCCCTGACCGAATTGCGCCGCAGCCTTGGCACCAGCCACCCCGTCTTGACCTCTGACCGGCAAAAGATCGGACTGCGGCGCGACCGGGTGCAGGTCGATCTGTCAACGACCGGCGACCCGGAGTTTCTGGAAGGTCTGGACGTCCGCGACCCGGAATTCGAAAGCTGGCTGCGCCATGAACGCCACCGCCACCTGACCGATGCCCCGATCCGGGCCGACCTCTGGCATGTGGCGGGCCCCGCACTGGCAGGCCCCGCTTTGCCGGCCCATCCCGCGCCGCACGCCCGCCGCACCGACAGGACCACAGCCTCGGTCGTTCTGCAAAAGTCGCGCAACACGGCGGACGGGCTGGCCCTGATGGAGGATCTGTTCATCGACGCCGTCGCCCTTTCCCTGCGGGAGGCGCTGGGGATCACGGTCTTCACCCGCCGCCAGACACCCGGCCTGCCCAACAGCATCGCGGTCACGGTTCAGGCCATGGCGGCCGGACCGGGAGAGCGGTTCCTGCGGGTGCGGGCCGAAGACGGTGCCACGGGGCAGGTGCTTTGGTCGGGGCGCTCCATGGCCTTGCCCACCGACCCGACACCCGAGGCCACGGCGCTGACGCTCTTTGCCAATCAGGTGGTCGAGGTTCTGGGCGACGCGCTGTCGCTTGAACTGGGCGGTGCGGGGGACTTGAACGCGATGGTCTTGCAGCGTCTGGCGGTTCGCAAGATCTGGACGCTGGACCCGCTGCGTCTGGCCGAGGCTGAGACCCTGCTGACCCTCGCGGATGAGATCCGACCGCAGGGCCTGACACTGGCGCGGCGCGGGCAGTTGCGCGTGTTGCAAATGGTGGAACGCCACGGCAGCGATGCCCAGACCCTGCGGGATGAGGCGCGGGCCCTGTGTGGCAAGGCGATGGAGCGCGAGCCGAACAACTCCATGGTGCTGGCAGTGCTGTCCTATGTGCGCTGCGCCATCGATGACTCGCCCCTCGCCGGGGCAGAACTGGCGCAACGCTCCGTGCGGCTGAACCCCGGCAATCCGCTGGCCTGGGACAGCCTGTCCTATGCCCATCTGCATGCGGGCCGGATCGAAGAGGCGCATCGCATCGCGATGAAGGTCCAGACCATCGGGGCAGCCGCGCCCAACCGGTTCTGGTGGGATATGGGGCTGTGCCTCACCGCGGCGCTGACGGGCGATCTGGACCTTGCCCTGACCATGGCCCGGACCGCCGCCAGTGACTCGCCGGATTTCCGGGCGGCGCAACGCTATGTCGTGGCGCTTGGCGCGGCGGCGGATCAGCCCGGTCTCGCCCTTGCCGCCGCGCGCCGCCTGAAGGCGCTGGAGCCGGATTTCACCATGGATGCGCTGGCCCACAACCCCGCCTATCCGGTCGGTGTCCTGCGCCGGGCGGGCTTGCTCCGGTCCGACCGCATCCGGGCCTTGGGAGAGCCGTGACCGGCCCCGATGTCCAGCCCCTTTGGGCCGGGCCGCAGTCGGTTTTGTATGCATACAAATGATTTCACGAAACCTTTGCAAATCCGTGACTTGACCGTCATCCGGCCATGTTAGGCAGCCGCCACGATGCCCGGCCCTCTGGCCGCGCATCCCTGACATTCACAGGAGACGGATATGAAAACCCTCAACGCATTGGTGTCGGGCGCGAGCCTCATTGCCATGCTGGCCGCCTCGGGCGCACAGGCGCAGTCCTTGGCCGAGATCGAGGCCGCGGCCAAGGCCGAAGGCATGCTGACCACCATCGCGCTGCCGCATGACTGGTGCAACTA
>JACCDI011017217.1_pt1 | contig 10576 bp, 10 predicted proteins | sample 7442791 | NCBI WGS metagenome assembly JACCDI01 (sample SAMN15323434, study PRJNA562643) | freshwater metagenome | isolation source: river surface water | place: USA:Blue River Watershed | collected 2017-08-15
CGCATACATGTCTTGCAGTTCTTGCTGAGCATCGGGTTCCATATCCGGCATGGCAAATACGGCTTCTACGTCTTGTTCAATTTCGTGTTTAAACTGCACTTTAATGGCTTCGATTTGCGCTTCATCCAAAATGCATTCTTCCAATAGAAAATCTTCAAAATTTTGAATCGGATCTTTTTCTTGCCAAGTATCAAATAATTCTTGCGGCACGTATTTCGTACCCGAAGCTTCTTCGTGTCCACGCATGCGGAAGGTTTTGCACTCTACCAATACGGGTCGAGGATTGTTGCGCAGGTCTGTTGCCAGATCGTGGATGGTATGGTAAACTTCCAGGATATTGTTGCCGTCAATCAGTCGCCCTTCCATGCCGTAACCTTTTGCTCGGTCTACCAGGTTTTCGCAGCGGTATTGTTCATTGGTTGGGGTAGAAAGGCCGTAGCCGTTATTCTCAATAATGAAAATGACGGGCAAATCCCATACGGCAGCTACATTGAGCGCCTCGTGAAAATCGCCCTCGCTGGTGGCTCCTTCGCCGGTGTAAGCCAGGGTTACTTTCTGTTCTTTTCTGAGTTTATGCGCCAGTGCAATGCCATCTGCCAGGGCCATTTGGGGCCCTAGGTGAGAAATCATCCCAATAATGCGGTAATCCTGTGTGCCGAAATGGAAAGAACGGTCGCGGCCTTTGGTAAAACCTGCCGCCTTGCCCTGCCATTGGGCCATTAAACGGGTTAATGGAATATCCCGGGAGGTAAATACACCTAAATTTCGGTGCATGGGCAAAATGTATTCGTCGGTTTGCATAGCCATTGTGCTGCCTACGGCTATGGCTTCTTGCCCTATGCCTGAAAACCATTTGCCAATTCTGCCCTGACGCAGCAGAATCAACATTTTCTCTTCGATCATTCTCGGTTTGAGTAAACGCTGGTAAAATTGTATTAGCGTGTTATCATCTAGGTTTCGACGATCGAAATGCATGGTATCGGATTTCTTGTTACAATTAGGATTTCTCTTCGGTATGTTCGGCTATCCACTGCTTACTGAAGGATTGAGGGGCCACTTCAGGCAATTCGCGGTGTTTACCCCACGATTTGCTAAAGAACCGTTTCATCAGGTTATTTTTCCATTTGCTGCTGAAGAAGTCCATGAATTTGCGTTTCTCCATTCCTTTTTTCCAAGCAAACCATCCCCATGACTCGATCTTATTGCTTAGACCTTCTTTAACGGCATCTCTGCGGTTAAGGAGCAGCATTTTATGGATATCAATTTTAACGGGACACACCTCGGTGCATTTTCCGCACAAGCTGGAGGCGTAGCTCAGGTGTTTGAAGGTTTGCATACCTTCCATGTGTGGCGTGATAACCGAACCGATGGGTCCGCTATAGGTGGTTTCATACGTATGGCCGCCAATGTTTTTGTAAATGGGGCAGGCATTGAGGCAAGCCCCGCAACGGATGCAGTACAAGCCCTGACGTTGATCTTTGTGCGCCAATAAATCGGTACGGCCATTATCGAGCAATACCACATACATTTCTTCTGGTCCGTCTGTCTCGTTGGCTTGTTTGGGTCCACCCAAAATGGTATTGTAAACGGTTAAATTTTGGCCTGTTCCATGACTTGACAACAGGGGCCAGAACAAATCCAGGTCGCTGATGGATGGAATAAGTTTTTCGATACCTACAACGGCAATGTGAATTTTGGGGAAAGTGGTGGTTAGGCGGGCATTGCCTTCATTTTCGGTTATGGCGATACTTCCAGAATCAGCTATTAAAAAGTTGGCTCCGGTAATGCCCACATCGGCAGTGGTGTATTTTTCGCGTAAGAGTTCCCGGGCTTTTTGTGTCAGTTCTTCCGGGCTAGATTCTAGCGGGGTGCCAAACTTTTCGTGGAATAGTTGGGCAATATCTTCCTTGCTGAGGTGCATGGCGGGCGTAACAATGTGGTAGGGCTTCTGGCCGAGCAATTGTACAATGTACTCGCCCAAATCGCTCTCTAAAGTTTCTACGCCATTTTTTTCAAGAAATTCGTTGAGGTGAATTTCTTCGGTAGCCATTGATTTGGATTTAATGACGGATTTGGATCCGGATTTTTGGATGATCTGCAGAATTTCTTTTCTGGCTTCTTCGGCGTTATTGGCCCAGATCACCTTACCACCCTTGCGCTGAAAATTGGCTTCGAACTCGGGCAATAATTTGTCGAGGTTCTCCATCACTTTCCATTTAATGGCGTGTGCTTTCTTTTTGGAGTTCTCGAGGTTATTGAGTTTAGACAAACCTCGGGTTACGGCCGCATCGTATTTCCCGATGTTGTAATTGATGATTTTGCGGTGTGCTAAATCGAAGGCTTTTTCGCCACTTTTTTCAACAAATGTTCCGGCCAAATTTGTCATTGAGCGAATTTAGGAAAAAGCCTTGGCAATAAGTTATAAAAAAAGCCCCTCGATTTTGACCGAAGGGCTTTTTTGAAATTTTGATGATTAACGATCGGCAGGGAAGTCGTTTTTCACGTCTACTACCGGTGCTTTATCGCGGTTGGCTACATCCCATGCGGTAAAGAATACCAGTCGGGCACGTTTAGCCAATACATCGAAATTGATTTTGCCAATCTCGTCGCTTGGTTTGTGGTAATCTTCGTGTACACCATTGAAATAGAATACAATTGGAATACCGTGTTTCGCAAAATTGTAGTGATCTGAACGGTAATAAATACGCTCTGGATCGTTCGGATCATTGTATTTGTAATCGAATGTTAAACGAGAGTAGGTGGCGTTTACGTATTCGCTGATCTTGTGTAAATCGGTACTTAGTTTGTCAGATCCGATTACATAAACGTAATCTGGATTGTCTTTGTGAGCAGGATCTACACGACCAATCATGTCGATGTTGAGGTTGGTTACGGTTTTGTTTAATGGGAAAATAGGGCTTTCTGAGTACCAATCTGAACCTAAAAGACCTTTTTCTTCACCTACCACCGTTAAGAACAAGATACTGCGACGTGGTCCGTGACCTTCTGCTTTGGCTTTGGTAAAGGCTTCGGCAATTTCCAATACACCGGTAGTTCCTGATCCGTCATCGTCGGCACCGTTGTTTACTTTATCGGTACCTTCTTTAGTCAAACCAATATGATCGTAATGACCGCTAATTACCACAACTTCGTCTTTAAGGTCTGTTCCTTCCATAAATCCCAATACATTTTCTGCACGTACCGGATTTGCTGTAGAAACCAGATTAGCCTGGATGCTGGTTTTAACGGTTGTAGAACCTGGCTTTGTAGCGCCGGCAATTTTAGCGGTTAAGTCGGTAATGTTCGCTTTGGTTTTTGCCAGGATGGCATTTGCCACTGCTGCCGAAACGGTAATTACCGGTGCCTGTGTAGGCTGATTAGGTTTGTCTAAAATTAAACGTGGGTTTTTAAGGTTGTTGCCCATACGTTTTAAGGCGGCTTCGATATCTGGGTTGAACACAATAATCAAGGCCGGATTTTTGCTCTGCAGGTTGCGTAAACGTTTGTTAGCGTTCCAGCTAGAAACTTTATCGGTTCCGGTAATGATAGATTTGCCATTCACGAACGGTTCTTTCTCTGTAGAGTAGATAACCACCTTGCCTTTCAGGTCTAAGCCAGCTAGTTCGTTGAATTTTTCATCTTCGATGCCGTAGCCCACAAATACTACTTCTTTAATGGCTTGACTGAAATTGTTTTTTGAGGCTGCGGTATAGAAATCTTTGAAAGCCTCGAAGTTTTGTTTGCCTACTTTAAGGCTTGAATTTCCGGGAGCAATTTCAAACAAAGGAACTTTTTGGAAATAGCTGCCGTTTACAGGGGCTTTTAATCCCAGACTTTTGAAATGTGCAGCAATGTAGTCTGCAGCTTTCCATGCACCCGGTTTTCCGGTTTCGCGACCTTCGTATTCATCAGAAGCCAATACCGACAAGTGTTTGTAGGCATCTTCTTTGGTAATGCTACTGCCAAATTTGACAGCGTTTTTATCCTGAGCCCAGCTTGCACTGCTAAAAAGTAGCGCAGCCGAGAGGAGTAAAATTGAACGATTTTGTTTCATGTGATTTATTAAGATTGATAATTGATTAGCACGATATTTTGTTGACACGCTTGGCGTGGCGTCCACCTTCAAAGCTGGTAGACAAAAATTTGTCGGTAATTTGGATGGCAAGTTCAGGAGTAATAAACCGGGCCGGGATACAAAGCACGTTGGCATCGTTGTGTGAACGAGCTAAACTGGCCAGTTCTTCGGTCCAGCAGATTGCAGCCCGTATACCCTGGTGCTTGTTGGCAGCCATGGCCACGCCATTGGCACTGCCGCAAATTAAAATTCCCAAATCGAATTCTCCGTTCTCAACAGCTGTTGCTACCGGATGGGAAAAATCAGGGTAATCTACGGAGTCGGTGCTGTAGGTGCCAAAGTCTTTTACCTCAAAATGATGCAGGTGTTTAATCAGCAGCTCTTTGTAATCAAAGCCTGCATGATCTGCGCCAATCGCAATTTTTTGTTTCCAGTTCGACATACATCAAATGTAGGATTTTCGTGGAAACATCATCGTAAAATTTTGATGATAAAAAGCTATTAATCGCGGTAAAACTCAAGTTCTTTTTCCTTGCGCCTCTTCTCCACCTTACTTGAAACAATAATGCTGATTTCGTACAGGAGGAAAAGAGGTACACTCACCGTGAACATGGTGAACAAATCAGGAGTAGGTGTTACTACTGCCGCAATAATCAGGATAAAGACGGTTGCGTATCTTCTGCTGTTACGCATGAACTTAGGCGTCATGATGCCGAGTTTGGATAAGATGTAGATCACGATGGGGAGCTCGAACACAATTCCGGTGCCCAAAGTGAGGGTGGCTACCGTGGATAGGTAAGAATCAATGGTAATGGTATTGACAATGTATTCACTAACGGTGTAGTTTGCTAAAAAGTTGACTGATAGCGGAGAAATGATGTAGTAGCCGAATAAAATTCCGAGCACGAATAAAAAGGTGGCATACAGTACAAAGCCACTAGCCGATTTGCGTTCATTTTCGTGCAAGGCTGGTTTTACGAATCGCCACAATTCCCAAAGCAAATACGGAAAGCCTAACACGATACCGATAATAAGTGAAGAGTTCATTTGCAGGGTAAATTGCCCTGCCATTTCGGTGTTGATGATTTGAAATGGTATCTCTTTGATACAGAAATCTGGACCCAGATTAAACTTTTCACCCAAGATGCACATCATTCTGTAAGTCCAGAAAGATGGATTCTTTGGCCCCATTACTATGCTATTGAAGATGAGGTCGTAATAGGCAAAAGCCAAAGCTGTAACGGATACAATGACCAAAGCTGAGCGCACCAAGTGCATTCTGAGGGTAGCCAAGTGTCCAAAAAAGGACATTTCCTCTTCGAGGTTTGCCCTGCCTTTTTTGCGCTTTTGGTTTTCCCGCTCTTCGCTCATGCTTCCTTATTCCTTGATCTCAAACGTATCCATAAACTTGGTGGTAAATTCACCTTTACGGAAATTCGGATCCTTCATTAAACGTTGGTGGAAAGGAATGGTTGTTTTGATGCCTTCAATAACGAATTCGCTCAACGCTCTTTCCATTTTATTTATTGCTTCTTCGCGGGTTTGAGCCACGCAAATCAGTTTGGCAATCATGGAGTCGTAATTGGGCGGAATTTGGTAGCCGGCATAAACGTGGGTATCTACACGTACACCATGGCCACCAGGTGAATGGAAATTTTTAATTATTCCGGGAGCTGGTCTGAACCCGTTGAAGGGATCTTCGGCATTGATACGGCACTCAATGGCAAACATTTCTGGCTCGTAGTTTTTACCGCTGATAGGCTCGCCGGCTGCAACTTTGATCTGTTCTTTAATTAAATCGTAATTGATTACTTCTTCGGTAACCGGATGCTCCACCTGAATACGGGTGTTCATTTCCATAAAGTAGAAGTTACGGTGTTTATCCACTAAAAATTCAATGGTTCCGGCACCTTCATAATTCACAGCCTGAGCCCCTTTAATGGCTGCTTCACCCATTTTTTTGCGTAATTCTGGGGTCATGAAGGGCGATGGTGATTCTTCAACCAGTTTTTGGTGACGACGCTGAATGGAGCAATCTCTTTCTGAAAGGTGACAAGCTTTACCAAACTGGTCGCCCACGATTTGAATTTCAATGTGACGTGGGTCTTCTACAAATTTCTCCAGGTAAATACCGTCATTGCCAAACGCTGCTCCAGCTTCCTGACGGGCAGAATCCCAAGCTGGTTCAAATTCTTCATCCTTCCATACAATACGCATACCACGTCCACCACCACCGGCAGTTGCTTTCAGAATAATTGGGTAGCCTATTTCATTGGCGATTTTGATACCTTCTTTTACATCGGCAACCAAGCCATCTGAACCTGGAATGGTTGGAACTCCGGCTTTTTTCATGGTATCCTTGGCTGAAGCTTTATCGCCCATGGCATTGATTTGCTCAGGAGTAGCACCAATGAATTTAATACCGTAATCGCGGCAAATGGCTGAAAATTTAGCGTTTTCAGACAAGAAGCCGTATCCTGGATGTATCGCATCGGCATTGGTTAACTCTGCTGCAGCAATAATATTCGGAATACTTAAATACGAATCCTTGCTGGGTGGGGGGCCAATACAAACGGCTTCATCTGCAAAACGAACGTGTAAGCTTTCACGATCGGCAGTTGAATACACTGCTACGGTTTTGATGCCCATCTCTTTACAGGTACGGATTATACGTAAAGCAATCTCTCCGCGGTTGGCAATTAATATTTTCTTGAACATGATATCCGATTAATCGATTTGTCGATTAGTCAATTTGTCGATTTGATAATTTGCCAGGTAAATGGACAAATCAAAAAATGGACAAACAGACAAATAAAATTAGGCTGGTTCTACCAAGAATAAAGGCTGATCGTACTCAATCGGGCTAGCATTGTCTATCAATACCTTCACAATACGACCTGAAACTTCAGCTTCAATTTCATTGAATAGCTTCATCGCTTCAACAATACAAAGCACCTGACCCGGTTTGATTTCGTCGCCTACGTTTACAAATACGGGTTTATCCGGACTTGAAGAACGGTAAAACGTACCAATCATGGGTGATTTAATGGTAATCAGTTTGCTATCGTCGGCTGCTGGTGCTGCCGGAGTAGCTGCCGGAGCTGCTGCAGGTGCCGGAGCTGAAACTTGTGGAGCTGCTGCAGCCACGGGTGCTGCTGCCGGAATGGTAGCATTAACCACGGTTGGCGCCTGATTGGTTTTTATCGTGATTTTGAAATCTTTCTCTTCAATAGAAACCTCATTTACACCTGATTTGTGTACAAATTTGATGAGTTCCTGAATTTGTTTAATGTCCATTTTCAAAGATTTTGATCAGTAATCTTACTAATTGAGTTCAAATTTAGAATAAATATTTTACTAATCTTAGTAGGCCCATTTAAGGTATACAGAACCCCAGGTGAAACCACCGCCAAATGCCGCTAAAATCAGGGTATCGCCTTTTTTCAATTGGCTTTCCCACTCGGCTAAACACAAAGGAATAGTTCCATTGGTAGTGTTGCCGTATTTCTCAATATTAACCATCACCTTTTCAGGCCCAACGCCCATACGGTTGGCGGTTGCATCGATAATGCGTTTATTGGCTTGATGCGGAACTAGCCAGGCAACGTCATTTGCGGTAAGCTGATTGCGTTCCATAATTTCTGCAGCAACATCGGCCATATTGGTTACAGCAAATTTAAAAACGGCTTGTCCTTCCTGGTAGGCATAATGCTCTCTGGCATCTACGGTTGCATGACTTGCTGGTTTAGCAGATCCCCCGGCTTTTTGGTGCAAATACACCCTGCCTGAACCGTCGCTTTTCAAGATGGAATCCATAACGCCCAAATTTTCTGTAGTAGGTTCAAGCAGCACAGCACCACAACCATCGCCAAAAATGATGCAGGTTTGGCGGTCTTCGTAATCGATGATAGATGACATTTTATCGCCACCTACTACCAATACTTTTTGATGTTTACCCGACTCGATAAATTGAGATCCGGTAGATAATCCGTAAATGAAGCCAGAACAAGCGGCATTAAGATCGAATCCCCAAGCATTTTTCGCTCCAATTTTATCGGCTAAAATATTCGCGGTAGCCGGAAAAGGCATATCGGGGGTAGTTGTACAAAAAATAATCAGATCAATTTCTTCAGCAGAAATACCTCGTTTCTTTAACAGTCCTTCAACCGCCGGAACGGCCATGTCTGAGGTGCCTAATCCTTCGCCTTTTAAAATGTGACGTTCTTTAATGCCGGTACGACTTGTAATCCATTCGTCGTTGGTATCAACCATGGTTTCTAATTCCTGATTGGTAAGAATATATTCAGGAACATAGGAGTTTACTGCAGTTATAGCAGCACGTATTTTTTGCATGATCAGGTTCGGTTATGAATTTAAAGCGGTTTTGATCTTGTCAACCAGCTTAGATTCAATCATGGTTCTGGAAAGCAGTACCATATTTTTTATTGCTTCGGGGCTTGAAATGCCGTGTCCGATAATTACCGGGGCATTCACGCCCAAAATTGGGCTTCCACCGTATTGTTCGTAGTTAAAACGATCAAAAAATTCGTCTTTAAAGCCCTTTTTAAGAGTTAAAACGTAAAAAGTTTCGGCTAATTTCAGCATCACGTTCCCGGTAAAGCCATCGCAAACAATCACATCGGCTTTCTCGTTGAACAGGTCGCGGCCTTCTACGTTACCTACGAAATTAAAATGCTGTTGTTCTTTCATCAGCGTATAAGCGCCCAAACTTGCGATATTGCCTTTCTCTTCTTCTTCGCCAATATTCATCAAGGCAACTTTCGGATGATTAATTCCGTAAACGCTTTCGGCGAAAATGCTTCCTAAAACGCCAAATTGAGCCAGCATTTCTGGTTTGCAATCGGCATTAGCACCCACATCCAGTAGAATGCCGAAGCCACTTTTCAGTTTGGGTACATTGGTAGCAATTGCCGGGCGAAGTACACCTTCAATAGGTCTAACACTAAACATGGAACCCACCAACATAGCACCAGTATTTCCGGCAGAAGCAAAAGAATCTATCTTTCCTTCTTTCAGGTACTGAAAACCAACACTGATACTGGAATCTGGTTTTTGGGTTATGGCTTTGGTTGGATGTTCGCCCATACCGATAACTTCGGTACAGTGTACAAATTCAAAGCATGAAGGGTCAATTTGCTGTTCGGCCAAGAAAGGCAATGCCTGATCCTTGTCGCCGAACAACACAATTTTTTGATCAGGGGATAAGACTTGCTGGGCTGCAATAGCTCCCAAAACAGCTGCTTTGGGAGCGTAATCTCCGCCCATAAAATCTAAGCCAATTTTCATTGTAGAAAATTAAACTTAAGCGATGCTGGTATTTTCAATAACCAATTTACCTCTGTAGTACAAGTTGCCATCAACGTTGTAAGCACGGTGAGGTAAGTGGATTGCACCTGTAGTTTTGCAGGTGAATAAAGTTGGAGCCTCAGCTTTGTAGTGAGTTCTTCTTTTATCTCTTCTCGATTTCGAGATCTTCCGTTTTGGATGTGCCATAGCTTCCTATTTGTTAATTCTTGTTTTTAATATTCTTTAAGGCTTCCCACCGCGGGTCGGCCACATTTTCTTCTTCAGCAGGAGCCGATAAACTTTTCAGCTTTTCGATCATCTCCTGGTCGCACCATTGGGTGTTACCTTCATCTTCACATCGTTTAAACAAAGGCACTGACAGCATAATGTATTCGTAAATTAAGCCCGATACATCCAGCTCGTGTTCATTGCGGTTCAAGAGGATAATCTCCTCCGTGTTGTCTTCCAGCAACTCATCGTTACTGAATTTCACAATCTCGTGTTCTTCGAGTTCCACTTTCGTGGGATAATCGGCCAAACACCAATCGCACGACTGAAAAATTTCACCATTGATTCGGAAATTCAGGAGCAACATGGTCTCCTGTTTATCCAGCTCTAGTGAAACTCTCAGTTTTCCATTTTGAACCAGCGAGTACTCAAATTCCTTGAAAAACGATTCGTCAATGTCGAAATCGAATTGATGTTTACCAAGTTTTAGCCCGGTAAAAGGAATTCGGTAGTGTTGCAAAGATTTCAAAGCACGACAATTAAGCCTGCAAATGTAGGGAAAAATTTAATTAAGCGGGAAGTTTTTTTGAAATTGCTGTTTAATCCCGGTCTCTAGACAGTTTGCTAAATTTCAGAGGATTGGCCGTTAATTCTGCTGTTTCGCGACGGCGTTTTACAATATTCACTGCTGCGAATACCGCTTCGCGGAAAGATCCGGCATCTGCCTCGTTTTTACCCGCAATGTCGTAAGCCGTTCCATGATCAGGTGAAGTACGCACTACCGACAATCCGGCAGTATAATTTACACCATTATGAAAGGCAAGCTGTTTAAATGGAATCAAGCCTTGGTCGTGGTACATGGCTAAAACAGCGTCAAATTGTTGCCAGCTGTGCTTTGCAAAGAAACCATCGGCCGGATAGGGCCCGAAAGCCAAAATGCCTAGTTTATTGGCTTCTTCAACTGCA
>JACCDI010513897.1_pt1 | contig 10575 bp, 7 predicted proteins | sample 7442791 | NCBI WGS metagenome assembly JACCDI01 (sample SAMN15323434, study PRJNA562643) | freshwater metagenome | isolation source: river surface water | place: USA:Blue River Watershed | collected 2017-08-15
ATCAGATTCTGCGCCGATTTCTCTGCCATGCGGTCGAGACTCAAAACTTCTTCAAACTTTAAATCATATAAATCAGCGATATTTCTAATCAACCCATTTTTATAAAGCATCTCTACCGTCTCATCTCCCATTCCATTAATGTCCATGGCTTTCCGGTGAATAAAATGCTGAATTTTTCCAGTTACCTGTGTTGGACATCCAAGCTCATTGGGACAGTAATGCTGTGCTTCTCCAGGCTTCCTTACCAATGCAGTTTGACAATCCGGACATTCTGTAATATAGACATGCATCTGTAAGCCCGGATCGCGTTTTGTTAGATCAACGCCCGTAATTTTCGGAATTATCTCTCCACCTTTTTCTACAAATACATAATCGCCTTCTCTGACATCTAATCGCTCAATCTCGTTGGCATTATGAAGTGATGCTCTTTTAATCGTAGTGCCCAGCAAAAAAACTGGCTCCAGATTGGCTACTGGTGTGATAGCGCCTGTGCGTCCAACCTGATAAGTTATTTCATTTAGCCTGGTTAATGCTGCCTCGGTTTTAAACTTGTATGCAATTGCCCAACGTGGTGATTTAGCCGTAAATCCAAGCTCTTCTCTTTGATGATAATCATTGATTTTAATAACTACTCCGTCAATGTCGTAGCTTAATTGTTTACGCTGCTCATCCCATTGATTGATAAACTGAAAAACTTCCTCTATGCTCCCACACTTTCTGCTGGCATCACTTACTGGTAAACCCCAGTTCTTTAATTGATCCAAACTTTCAAAATGTGTTTTTACTAATCCTTTGTTTTCTATCAACTGATACAAAAAAATATCCAATGGCTTTTTGGCTACTTCAGCACTATCTTGCTGTTTCAATATACCTGATGCAAGATTCCTTGGATTGGCATATAGATCCTCACCGGCTTCTTCTCTTTCCATATTGATCTTTTCGAAAGCTGGGCGATGCATAAAAATTTCTCCCCTTACTTCAAGATATTCCGGATACTGCCCTTTTAACTGGGTCTTTAATGCTCTGATGGTTCTAACATTGTCTGTTACCACATCGCCTTTAACACCATCACCTCTGGTAACGGCTCTCAGTAATTTTCCATGTTCGTAGTGCAAACTAATAGACAATCCATCAAACTTAAGTTCACACACATACTCGTAATCTCTATGCCCCAGCTGTTTGTAAACTCTTTCATCAAACTCTTTCAGATCTTCTTCGCTGTAGGTATTACCTAAACTCAGCATCGGATACTGATGAGCAAAACTTTCGAACTGCTTGTTAACGGCTCCGCCAACTTTCTGAGATGGAGAATCAGGATCGTTAAACTCAGGATGTGCCTTTTCTAAAGCTATAAGTTCTTCTAAAAGTTTGTCAAATTCGTAGTCGCTGATACTTGGTCGGGCCAGCACATAATACTGATAGTTATGCTCTGTCAGGGTCTTTCTGAGCTGCTCTATGGTGTCTCTGATGTCCATGGTAAATTAGGTATCAAAAATAAACATATTCTTTCCATTTGCATCTAAAATCCTTTTATTTTGAAACATGGTGCAACTCGAAAAATCATGGCTGACTGTTTTGAAGGATGAATTTGAAAAAGACTACATGAAACGACTTAAAAATTTTCTGCTTTCAGAGAAAGAAAATGGACAAATTATTTATCCGCCTTCAGATCAGATTTTCGCGGCCCTTGATTTCACGCCTTTCGATAAAGTAAAAGTTGTGGTGATTGGTCAAGACCCTTACCATGGCGCCTCTCAGGCACATGGCCTGTCTTTCTCGGTTAATAAAGGCATCGATATTCCTCCATCCCTAAGAAATATTTATAAAGAACTCGTATCAGATGTCGGTATCACCATGCCATCACATGGTTTTCTTAAACACTGGGCAGATCAGGGTGTTTTACTTCTAAATGCTACTCTTACAGTAAGAGCCAACGAAGCTGGATCGCATCAGAAAAAGGGCTGGGAAAATTTTACAGATGAAATTATTCGTCAACTCTCCTCACGCCGAAAGGACCTGGTATTTCTGCTTTGGGGTAATTTTGCCAAAAGTAAAAAAGCGCTCATTAATGGTCATAAAATTTTGGAAGCTGCCCACCCTTCTCCTCTTTCAGCACACAATGGATTCTTTAATTGTAAACACTTTTCTCAAACCAATGCCTTCCTTGTTGAAAAAGGGATGAACCCAATTGATTGGCAAATCGTATAAATGCTGTAGTTTTGCCAATAAATTCAGCAAAAAATGTCGTCAGTACCGGTTATTCATCTGGAACAAGCAGATATCTTTCAGGAAAAAAACCTGGTTCTACATCAGGTAAATTTATCCCTTAATAAAGGTGAATTTGCCTACCTGATTGGTAAAACCGGAAGTGGTAAAAGCTCTCTGCTTAAAACTCTTTATGGCGAATTGAAACTGGAATTAGGGAAAGGTCATGTGGCTGGATTCGACCTCCTCAAACTTAAGCGAAGACAAGTCCCTAAACTGAGAAGACGTCTGGGCATTATTTTCCAGGATTTCCAATTATTAACCGATAGAAACGCTAAAGACAATTTGTTGTTTGTGCTTAAGGCAACGGGATGGACCAATAAGATGGAGATGTTTAAACGCGTTGGCGAAGTTCTGCAAATCGTTGGTCTGGAAACCAAAGATTACAAAATGCCTCACCAACTCAGTGGTGGCGAACAACAACGTTTGGTTATCGCCAGAGCACTTCTTAATAAACCTGAAATTATACTGGCCGACGAACCAACTGGTAACCTCGACCCAGAAATCTCTAATGATATCACCAACCTGCTTCAAACTATCGCTGTTGAAGAAGGAACTGCAGTTCTAATGGCTACCCACGAACACCGTCTCCTGGATAAATTCCCTGCGCGTGTAATTAAAGTAGAACAAAACAAGGTGACCGACGACCTCTCTTTCGTTACTCATTCGGAATAATTTTTATTGAATCTTTCCTTTTTCTTTTTGAATCTGTCGCTTAAAAATAAATGAGCCGTCTAACTTCGTTCTGATTTATGAACGAAGAACTCTTTCAATTGATTTGGCTACACGGTTTGTTCGATATGGACCAGTTGTATACCACCTCTGGATTGCCCATTAGTATTGTTAATCGAGGGTATCATAACCACGATGCCGGACCAGATTTTCTCAATGCTCGTATCCTAATTGATGGTACGCTTTGGTATGGGCAAGTCGAGCTCCATACTCACACCATTCAATGGCAACAACACCAACACCATACTGATAAGGCTTATAACTCTTGTATCCTACATGTCGTGCTCGATAATGGCTTCGAATGTATGCGCCAGGATGGCACTCCAGTGCCTTGTCTTTCTCTGAAGAATCGTGTAAGAGCGGGACTAAAGGAACAGTATGATTATCTTAAATTCAGCAGCGCTCAGATTCCCTGCAATAAAGCTTTGCCTTACGTCAGTCAGATGGCCATAAGACAAGCGATTGATCAGGCTCTGGTAGTAAGATTGGAGAGGAAAAGCCAGTGGGTATACGACTGGCTGCAATCAAGTAACGGCGATTGGCATACAGTGTTTCTGGCAGCACTTGCAAGAAGCTTCGGTTTTGGTACCAATGGCGAAGCGTTCGAACAACTCGCCCTCAACCTGCCAATGCTGGAAATCTGCAAATCCGAAAACAATCTGCATAAAATTACTGCTATACTTTTTGGAGTGGCTGGATTTCTGGATGAGGTGCCAAAAGATGTTATGCAGGCAAAACTTCAACAGGAATGGAGCTTTCAGCAACACCGACTCAACCTGCATGCTCTCGATAAATCACTGTTTAAGTTTATGCGGATGCGACCAGGAAATTTTCCAAGTATACGCCTGGCTCAACTAGCTGCTCTGCTTCAAAATTTTCAAGCTCTAATGAAGGGATTAATGGATGCTCACTCTATCCCGGCAATGCTAACTCTTATGGATACAAATTTACCCGAATACTGGCAAACCCATTATCAGCTGGGCATAGAAGGTAAACAACATCAATCCCGATTATCATTGAGTGCCAGACAAACACTACTTATCAATGCACTGGTACCCTTTCTTTTTGTATATGGTAAACAAACTGGTGATGAGAATTTCTGCGTAAAAGCTCTGGATATTCTTCAAAAACTCCCACCAGAAGATAATAGAATTATCCGCGACTGGCATGAACTGGGAATTGAGGCCACCTCTGCACTCGACTCACAGGCCTTGATAGAACTAAAGAAAAATAAATGTGCTGCCAGAATGTGCTCTAACTGCCCTATCGGAATCGCTGTACTGACCAGTCAGTTATAGTCAACTTACTTTACTATATCAGACCAGCTTCTGCAATTCCTGCAATTTCATAAATGCATCAATAGGTGTCATAGCGTTCATCTCGATGGATCTTAACTGACGGTGCAATTCCTCTAACTTGGGATCGTTAACACCAAACATGGTCAGTTGATATTGCGGTACTTTGATATGCTTCAATGTCTCTCTGCCGCTGATAGACGCTCTGTCTTTCTCCAGTTCACCAAGTATCTCTTCAGCTCTCTGCAATACCGTTAAAGGTACTCCAGCCATTCTGGCTACATGAATACCAAAACTGTGCTCGCTGCCACCCTTGACAAGTTTTCTTAAGAAAATTACTTTGTCTTTGGTCTCCTTCACAGAAATATGATAATTCACTATTCCTGGAATATTCTTCTCTAACTCGTTTAACTCGTGATAATGCGTTGCAAAAATGGTCTTCGGACCGTCAGGATGCTTGCCTAAGAACTCTGCAATAGCCCATGCCAGAGATACACCATCAAAGGTACTGGTGCCCCTTCCAATCTCATCTAAAAGAATCAAACTTCTGGCTGAAATATTGTTCAGAATGCCTGCAGTTTCTATCATCTCAACCATGAAAGTACTCTCGCCTCCAGAGATATTATCACTGGCGCCTACTCTGGTGTAAATTCTGTCTACTAAGCCAAACTCTGCATGCTCTGCTGCCACAAAACATCCTATCTGTCCCATCAATACCGCTAATGCCGTTTGTCTTAATACGGCACTCTTACCACTCATGTTCGGACCGGTAAGAATCACGATACGCTGCTCCGACTTACTTAACTCAATATCATTAGGGATATAAGCATCATCTATATTTAATTGCTTTTCTATAACCGGATGCCTGCAATTCTTTAAAATGAGATCATATCCATCGTTGATGAGTGGTCTGGTATACCTGTTTTGTTGTGCAATGGTGGCAAAGCTCAATAAACAATCCAAACGAGCCAGTAACTGACTATCCATTTGAACTGCTGTAATATAAGCTCCCATATCCTGAAGTAAGGTGTTATAAATTCTGGTTTCTATCTCCAAAATCTTACTCTCGGCACTTAGAATTTTATCTTCATAAGACTTCAATTCCTGAGTGATATAGCGCTCTGCATTCGTTAATGTCTGCTTTCTAATCCAGTCTTCAGGTACCTTGTCTTTATGGGTGTTGGTGACCTCCAGATAATAACCGAATACATTGTTGAAGGCTATTTTTAATGATGGAATCCCCGTTCTCTCACTCTCGCGTTTTTGTATCTCCAGTAATTTTTCTTTACCAGAAAATTGTAAACCCCTAAGCTCATCTAATTCCTCGTCGACGCCATCATTGATAACTCCTCCTTTATTAATCAGTAAAGGTGTGTCCGATTTTAATTCTCTGATAATTCTGTCGGTGAGCGTTTCGCAAGGATTCAGCTGATTGGCATACACCTGCATCTCTGCTCCGGGTAATGTTTCACAAACAGATTTAATCTGACGCACACACTCTAATGCCTTGGCTAATTGCAATACCTCTCTGGGATTGGCGCGCAACAATGATATCTTTGAAATGATACGCTCCATATCACCACACTGCTGTAAGGCTGAACTGATGGTTTCTGAAGCTTCCTGTTGCTGAATTAATACCTCTACTGTATTTAATCGTGCATCAATTTCATGTAACTCTTTTAATGGTAAAACCACCCACTTCTTCATCAACCTGCTACCCATTGGTGTACGGGTGTGGTCGAGTACATCAGAAAGTGTGCGACCTCCTGGATGAGAAGGGTACAAAATCTCCAGATTTCTTATGGTAAACTGATCAAACCAAACATATTTGTCTTCATCAATTCTGCTGATGGTATTGATGTGCTTGATATTGGTCTGCTGATTGTGTTCGAGATAATACAAAGAGCTTCCTGCGGCAATGATTGCTGCTCTTAAATGACCAATACCAAAACCTTTCAAGGTAGTGGTGCCAAAATGACTTAGTAATTTCTCTTCGGCAAAATCATATTGAAATACCCAGTCTTCTAAAGCAAACTGGTAAAATTTATCGCCCGTTAGTTGTTTAAAAGTGTTTAGCTGTGGCTTACTAATAATGATTTCTGAAGGCTTAAAACTATTAAGTAGCTTTTCTATATAGTCATGCGTACCTTCTGCTACCATAAACTCGCCCGTAGAAATATCAAGAAAAGCACAACCTGCTGCTCCATCCTGAAAATAAACAGAGGCAAGAAAATTACTGCTGCCAGATTCTAATACTTTATCATTAAACACCACACCAGGTGTAACAAGTTCTGTTACTCCCCGCTTTACAATGCCTTTGGCCATTTTAGGATCTTCTAACTGATCACAAATGGCCACTCTATGCCCAGCTCTTACAAGCTTAGGTAAATAGGTATCCAATGAGTGATGAGGAAATCCTGCAAGCTCCGTTTCATTCGGACTCCCGGCACCACGCTTAGTTAAAACAATGCCTAGTACCTTGGAAGCCGTAACTGCATCCTCTCCGAAAGTCTCGTAAAAATCACCAACCCTAAACAATAACAAGGCGCCAGGGTACTTTTGCTTGAACCCTACATATTGTTTCATCAATGGTGTTTGATTATCTGTTATCTTTGCACTCATATAATCATTGTTTTTATTACCCTCATAAGACCCTCGAATTACCTCAATTAAATGTTCCGCAAGTTAAGCACACACCAACTAAACCGATTAACATTTTATCAATACAAACACCCTGTATCTGTAGTGCTGGACAATGTCAGAAGCATGAATAATATTGGTAGCATTTTTAGAAGCAGTGATTGCTTCGGAGTGGAAAAATTATACTTATGCGGGATTTCTGGAACACCTCCGCACCGCGAAATTCATAAGACTGCCTTAGGTGCCGAAAACACTGTGCCTTGGGAATACTCTAAAAGTACTTTAGAGGCTTGTATCTATCTGAAAGAAAAAGGCTATAAACTGATGGCCATAGAACAAGTCGAAAACAGCACCGCACTTGGTAGTTTTAAGCTTGAAAAAGATCAACCCTATGCTCTAATTTTAGGCAATGAAGTGGATGGTGTTAGTCAGGAGGTACTCGACCTTTGCGATGTCTGTATTGAAATTCCGCAATTCGGCACCAAACACTCTTTCAATGTGTCTGTTTGCGCTGGTATCGTGCTTTGGGAACTCCTCAATAAATAATTCCTATTTATTCAATGGTGCGTTTATTTCAAACACCGCTCCTGCCATTAAAGCAAAATTAAAATGTGGTACAGCATCTGTTATTTCAGCAGCATTGATGCCCTGATAACCTGCCATCTGTATCTGAAATTTCAACTTCTCTCCTCCAAATCTAAAACTTAATGCATGCTCTAAAAGGGCATATGATGGCTTGCTGTTATATCGCTGTAAATCATCTGCCCAGAATACCGGATTGTCTAACTTGGCATTGTAAAAACGAATCTGACTAAACCTTGCAGAATAACCTACTGCAAACATATTATCACTTGAACGATAGCCAAAGGTCGGCATAATGCCTATGCGCTGATAACGACCGTTGAAAAAGGTGTTGTCCTGACCTGTTACAGTATTCCTGAAATCACCATTTCCGTAATCACCAAAAATTTCAAATCTAAAATTCTCACTCTGCTCCTGATTGATATAATATCCCAGTCCCAGATTTAACATATTGCCACGATACTTAAAACTGTTCATACCGCCAGTGTCTGATCCGAAATTTTGTGCGGCTATGGCCATACCGGCATACGCTCCTATGTTCTTCGTAATTGCTGCACCCGCCGTTATATCCGCTTTGTTGAACATATTGGTGGATGCATCAAAATACAAATCACCAGCATTCCTGAACAATGGCACAGGATGTCTGTTAGGAGTGTAAAATCTGGCTCTGCACGAACTGAAGAATACACTGCTTAACACTAAGACAGCAAATAGAGTTAGGTATTTATTGGTCATAGTATGAACTGATTAATAATACGAAATTACAGCAAATCAATGGAATAACCCTATTAATTCCCCTAAATTAAAACTGACTGTGATTAGTAATTCCGTCTAACAAATTTGACTATCGGCATAATTCAATTTGACTTTCACTGTGCTTTAGCCGAATTTGCCCTGTAATTCCTTTCATGGCATCATTTTTGGAAAAACACTATTAAACATGAAGTATACACTTACTCTGATAACTTTTGCCTTAACTTTTTTAAAGGTTTCTGCTCAGAAAGTAGACTGGCAGCTGCAAGTCGATCAGGAACAAAACCGAATCGATATCGTTGACGGTGATTTGGATGGAAAAGTAGCCGTAGGCAACGAGAAACAAACGGCTCTTGCTACTGATATCTACTTCACAAGGGTAGACAGAATACAAACTCAGATCAAAACAATGGAGGCTTCCAAAAGTGTATTGTATGCACGTGCTCTGTTCGAATACCTTCGCAAAATTGAAAAACATCAGGTTGTGCATCTCTCCTCACAAATGCGCTCAATGGAACTGGCTGAAATCTTGGTAGAGTCTAAATCAGATACCAAAGAACTCGAAATTCTTAAAAATGATCTTAAAACTGGCTTATCTGTATCTGATTTCATTAACCTTAAATCTTATGCTAAATCTTTTTGGATATATGCCGCTGGTTTTTATCCGACAGATGTCCTAAATATTTTCCGCAATCTGGCTTATACGCCACTGGGAAATGATGTCATGCTGGCGCTCGCCCGCATCGATCCGGGTGCTATCAAACAGTACTTCGGCACCAATCACATCATCGACAGAGCCATTAAAAACTCTAAAGATTCTATCGCCATCCTCCTCTATACCATTTACCGCCAGTACGGCACCCAGTCTAAATCGTTTGCTCTGTTAGAACTCATTACCAAAGATAAAATGAGTTTAGAGAAAGCCGAAACCATCTCTAAAAATCCGGTACAATTCTATAAAACTCTCATCGATCTGCGCAAGCGTCCAAATATTCTTGCGGATTACACCGTGGAAAAAGAACTCGAAATGATGAGCATGGAAAAGGTAGTAGAAATTAACCTGCGCCACGAAGAAAAAGATACGGTCAGATTTGAACCTATTCAAACTAATAACGCTGCAGAAATCTATACCTCCATCGTCTATTGTCAGCAAGAAATATTTACTTCTTCTTTCCTGGGCATGTACAAACGCATGATGGCGAAACGGAAAGATAAGTCGGGCTACAACTTCCTCAAATCTGTCAATTTTAACCGCTTCCGTATCTTCCTAAAACAATGTGCTGGTTATAACAAACTGGATGATTTCTTCGCTACCATGAACGACTCTCAATCCAATGCGCTGATCAGTCAGTTTGCGGGTGGTTTATACAACTACGGTGGCAACCTCTCACCAGCGGTAGATGTGGCCGACACCTATGGCAGTCTTGAAAACGAAAAAATAAAATGGATCTTCACTGCAACTATCGAAAAGGAACTGCGCAAATGTATCCTAAGCAATAACGAGCATGGTATCAAAATTTATGGTTTACTTTTAAAACTCACTGGTGGTACGCCTGAAACTTTTAATACTCCCTATAACTTCAACATCCCAAATATCGACAGAATTTCGAGTGCCGAACTATTTCCGGACAGCCTGCATGTTCAACAACATTTCTTCTTCGACGATGAAGATGGTGAGGCAGCTTTTAACTCGTGGGTAAACCTCTACCCTGCTAGTATTTACAAGAAAGAAGACAAGGGCACTTATGTGGTGTTTAAAACCATTAAAGGTAAAAAGATGGAGATTTATGCCAACAAACCACATGATGAAATTGAGGGCAGAAAAGCCTTAACAGCTTACTTCGAAAAGGTCAACCGTTTCCCTGATCTCATCGTTCACCGCGGTCATAGTTACTATATAGACAACACACTTGACAATATGACCAATAGCAATAAAGTGGCGATTCTTGGCAGTTGTGGTGGCTATCAGAATATCAGCAAGGCGATGGAGAATGCTTATGATGTGCAAATTATCAGTACCAAACAGGTGGGTACCATGGCCGTCAATACGGTATTGATTCAGGAAATTACCGAGACCATTCGCGCCGGAAAAGATCTAATATGGCCAGATGTTTGGAAACAAATCAGCATTAAACTCAAAAACAATCCTCAATTCAAAGACTATATTCCGCCCTACAAAAACCTGGGTGCACGCTTTATCAAAGCTTACAATGAACTCTAGGAATACTAACAAATCTGTAACCCAGATGGAAGTTGAATCCCGGGTCGACATTCAATGACCGGCCTCCGCTTTCGTTATGCGCTATGA
>JACCDI011843468.1_pt1 | contig 10575 bp, 5 predicted proteins | sample 7442791 | NCBI WGS metagenome assembly JACCDI01 (sample SAMN15323434, study PRJNA562643) | freshwater metagenome | isolation source: river surface water | place: USA:Blue River Watershed | collected 2017-08-15
AACTGAAGGCCAATAATCAAATGCTCAGTGGAGCGTATTTAAATTTTCACGTATGCAACAAAAGACACATGAAGTGCAATAGTAACAAATTTATGATTTATCATAACCTCAACACATCTGAAAATTTATGTTTCATGATGGAATAGGTCAATGGCCCCTATTCCATTGTGCATGTATCCTAAGTCATGAATCGCACAAGCTTTGAAATAACTCATACATCATTCTTTTTGAAAGTATGCACATACTTCGGTGAAGATTGTGATCGATTTCTATCATGAAATGAAGAATGACTCTGACACTACAATGCAATAAAATGCCTTACAATACTTTTCTTGGAATGTTTGACGCGATCCATATCTTTCTCCAATAAGATTCAAAACATTCTCTGTACCGTCAGTAGGTATGGATAAAAATTGCTTTGTTCGGCTTTCTAAAAAAAAACAAGCAAAAAAATACCTCTTGCAAAAACCGGTGGTTCATGATACAACTTAAATAAATAACATTCTCATAAATCTAGTTTTGAGTACGCTCCAGTGTCTTGCCTTAAAGTCTCTACCGTTATTCGACTAAAATATAATATTGTAGTCCGTCTATGGGGCTATTTTTTCTGTGATGCTGACACCCTCATCAAAGTACAATACCCGTCGTATAGTAGATGCCTCTCTAACACTCTCTAAAAGAGAAGTAAGCGTCCTCAACGAGCACACAACCACCATCCAGTGTATGTTGTGTTCGGTTGTGGTGTGCCACAGTCGCTCTTGACAATCAGTTTCTTTTTCGATCGGACAATGCACCAATGAGGACAAATGATACTAACTTCGTAAAAGCCATCAACCATTCAGGTGGGGGTGTCGCCTCCTTTCGGAAAAGGAGACCAATCGACAGTGATAAAAGTGTTGATATTCATCAGAATTGCAACACAATTTTTCGTTCAATCCATCTTAGCAGCACCGTTGACGAACACCGTTGTCAAAGACTACTAACCAAAAACGTAAGAAAAACGTTCGGTGATAAGATCGTTTCCAGTCTTTTTCCACAACGAGTAAATTGGACTTCTGTGCGTCGATTCATGAATGATGTGACAATCACGACTTTTTGGATGCTTCCTTTCTGGGTATTGTTGATTGGTTTACGACATATTACTTCTTTGTCTATAAACCCTTCACTCCCACGAAAATCACATAGCTTCCAATACAACCATGTGATAACCACAGAGAGGAAAAATAGTTTTTTGGTGCTTCCGGGATGCTGCCTGGGAAGTAGCAATTTTCGTGCGGTTAGAAAGTCACTAACACTCTCTGATGCAACAATAGAGACCACTGGTGACGAAAGAAACACTATTTCATCGACACCATCTTCGCAAACTTTACAGTCAAAATATCCAAGGAAAAACTCGTTTTCTTCAACACGGCCATTCAACCAAGATATTGCTCGAACATTGTTCCCACCTCTCTTCATATCTCATGACCAGAAACAAAATCACGACACTCCGACACCTATTCGTCGTCACCGCCGCCCCTCGCCATTTCAAGAACCAAGTTCAGCACAAACCGCCGAACGCATGCTTCGTCGCATGATGGAAAATCGATACCGCAGCGATGGAAGGACGGCTTGTCCGGATGCAAGGACATTCGGCCTTGTCGCTGGTGCTTTTCGCCGTTTGACGATCGGCAATTCGAAGAACGACAGTGTTTCCTGGCATGAAGAGCCAAAACTGAATCCGCAACAAATTTATTCCCAGAATGACAAGAATGATTTGATAAATAACAAGATTTCAAAAGTTGAGATGAATCCAGTTGATAAGCTACAAGAGCTGCTGCAACTACAACTTCAATTTTGTCAATGGGAAGGTTGGCCAGTCGAAGTTGAACCGGATGTAAAAATGTTCAACAGAGTTTTATTGCAGTTGGCTTTGAGAAATAGGACCAACGACGATGGGAACAGCGATGCTTTGCAGGCTTGGAAATATTTGCAGCTCATGAGATCTAGTCGTCCCAAAAATGTTCATGGCAGCAACGATAGCATGTTGTGTTCTCCTAATGCGAACAGCTATGCTTTTGTGATTGAAGCTTTGGCTGGTCATCGCCCGCATTTCCCATCGTCGACGGCTAGAAATCAGCGAGAGAATCTCCAACAACCGATTCTACAACCAATAGAGTCCTTGGCGGAAGTCTTAAATCTTGTCCTAAAGGATGAACAGCCGCCAAATGTTTCTCTAGAGTGGTGTCTAGTCGAATCCGAAAAACTTTTGGATACTTTAAGACAAAAATTTGAAAGGAGCATCGGCAACGAAATGGACGATGATCGAAGTGAATTCATTGGGGCATTATCTCGTTCATACAAATGCCTCTTAGAAGGATGGGGCAGATATGCTGTAGCCGGAGTTGTAGATGATTGGAGCGATTCTGATGTGTTTGGAAGTAAGCAAAAACATGGTACAAAATACCACAGTCTGCGTGAGGATGTTAGGTATGGCGCCAATAACAAACTGTTTATCGATATGACTCCTATGCAAAGGAAAGAATATGCAATCGAGCGCGCTTGTGAGTTGTTGGAGCGTTTGGAGACTTTGGAAATGGAAGAGCCCACACAAACAATCAAAATACCTTCAAGCTCCTACGCTTCAATCATTCTCGCCTTGTCAATTAGCGATGATTCTACTAAACTGCGGCAATCAGAAGTGGTTTTGAACAGCATGTTATCCAGGTATGGTCTCCTGTCCACCAACAAATCCACCTGTGTCTTAAAATCCGCGTTGTCGTCATCGTTACTAGATGTCGCGGATGTTGCCACAGCCTTTAGCGGTTGCATTGCTGCATATGCCAAGGAAAATGATGCACCAAAAGGAGAGAAAATTCTAAACCAAATGTTAGATCTGTACGATGACGGAAGGCTTGGGGATGCTTTTGCTCCTGAAGCTAGGGCTTTCGGAACATGTATCGCGATCTGGGCGAAATACAACGCTGCCAATATCGTTCGAGCTGAAAAAATTTTGTCGGAATTGGAACGCGTCGCAGAAAATGAAGCTGCGAAAAATAACAGTTTCAAGTTATGCGCCACTCCTTACAACATTGTCATCCAAATGATTGTGAAGTCGTGTTCCAATGTCAGAATGAGATCTCACCCCTCAAAGCGAAGACGCAGCTCCGAAGGAAATTTCCTCGAGGCTGACGGGACCAACGAAAGAATTTTACATGCCATGCACCTACTTGATCATATGGAATATGATATGAAGGTATCGCCAGACCCTTACACTTACAGCATTTTACTTCATGCGTGGGTACAACAAAGCCGACCTGGTAATGAAAAAGCTGCAGATCGCGCGGAGGAGTTATTGCGGCGGAGACTTCATGGTGCCAGTGAAACTGAGTCCAATTCCAAGAGGTCAAGTAACTCAAGAAAAATCACAGAAGATGACATTTGGCCCAACGTCAAGCATTACAGCTTGGTATTGAAGGCACACGCCAAGACCAAAAGTGCAGGAGGAGCTAGGAAGGCCTTGGCTCTTCTCAGTGAAATGGAGCGGATTTACTCAAATGCAAACATTATCGAGGAAGGTGACGGTAGATACGAGAGAAAGGATGCAGCAAAACCGGATCTAGTATGTTATTCAATAGTAATAGACGCATTTGTACACAGTGGACTCCCAGAAGCAAGTGATGTTGCGCTTCGGCTGTTACGTGCTGTAGAAACGAAGTACAAAGGAGGTGACAAATCGATGAAGCCCAATACTCGAGTCTATACAGCGGTCATTTTGTCGTTAGTGAAATCTCCATATTCCAGGGACGGATCAAAATCTGGAAAAAATTCCAGGAATTCCCAAAAGGCGTGGTCGATTCTTGTTCAAATGAAGAAAAGTGGCGTCCGACCGAACTCTTTCACCTACAACTACATAATCAACTGTGCATCGCAAGCTCCATCTCACGATGAAGAAGGCCAGCGGATAGCTTTCGATATAGCTATCCGAGCATTTCAAGAGTTACGCAAGTCGAGCCAGTCTGAGGACTACACTGGCACGGAGGAAGAGTGCCATCCAGATAGTTTTACATACGCGTTCATGTTGAAAGCATGTGCAAATTTACTTCCGTACGGATCTTTACGCACAAAAGTAATTAGCCAAACCTTTCGTGAGTGTTGTCGGACTGGTTATTTGAATGATGCAGTTCTGCATCGCTTACGTAAGAGCGTTTCTGCTGAGGAATATTATGATATGATTGATTTGCCATTACCGAAGTACTTTGACTATCAGAGTGAGAAAGAGATCAAAACTCATGATTTGCCGGAGTCATGGAGCAGGTCACACCGAGCGCCAAGGGATCAAAGTCAAAGAGGAGGGAATGGTGATTCGGTCTGGAACAACGGAGTTAAGATAAATTTTTAAGTTTGATCACGGAGGTAATTATAAAAATTAAGTTATGATTCTGAACAGCCGATATTAGTCTCTTGAAAATTTTTTTGGTTGTTCAGAATTCTTTTCTAGCGTCCCAAAATTACCGAAGAACATCACTCTAGACAGTGTAATTGTGAATTGGGTCTTGCGCCGTAGGAGATCAAATACTTTGGAACGGAAGAAGTACTATATTCATTACAGAAGAATCTTATGGGTGTGGGACAGGATGAGTAAATATGCAAGATATTATTCTGCAAGACAATGCCAGGAAAAGAACACCATGGCACATCAAGTGCAAGCCAGCTTGACCAGGCTAGTAGAAATATAAGGTAAGTTTGTAGGCAGAAATTGGCCGTGGCCCGACTGATGTCTTCAATCCATATTTATCTCATCTAAAATAAAATCATGAGCTACACTAGTGTATTGTTTTCTCTGGGATTGATGTGATGTTTTGGTGATGCATATGTCTTTCCTACTTCAGTACTGGATTCCTACAACATCGGATGATATTTCCATGAAAATACATGGATGATACTTTCTCCAATTAATAATCCCTCTAGTGCTATGTTTGCATTTATCAAGTCCCCTGAAGCTTTAGACTAGCTTTGGGTTCGGCTGTTATTATACCAAATATGATATGTGTGCCTATTCTATGACTGAGTGTGGATTGGAGTCTTTATCATCAATGTTGTGCATTAGGTTGCATTTATGATATTGGTGTTTGCATCCAGGCAACACTTTTGTCATCAGGTCTGCTGGCTTTTCTGTACCAGGCATGTGCATTTTAAGGGTTTCCCCCATAGTGACTGATTTTCTAACTGCATGTTAACAATATGCACCACTCTCCTTGTTTAAGGAAGACTCTGGTTTGGAGGTGTACTTGATGATAGACATCCCTAACCCTTACCCTAACCCTAACCTAACCCTAACTGAGTTTATGTCTCAGACCTCTCAATGTATTGATTCCTGTCTTCATGGCAACAAACTCTGTGCCAAAGGCTCCAGTCTAAATTGTGGCTTGTTGCTTTGAATGCCAGTCAACAAGGGCTGTTTTGAAATAAATTAAGAAGTCACTACAGGAACATCTGGTATGCTTGTCTCTTGCATGATCACAGTCTATGTACAAACATATATGTCTACTGGTTTGCCCAGGGGCTTTAGGCATTTGATGAAATAAGTTCTGTGATGTCTCCATAGAACTCTCTCTAATCCAGTAATGGAATCTGATCATTTTCAATGTCATGATATTTTAGATCCATACAAAGGCATGAGTTCTGGTTTAAACCTAAGTAAGCCATGGTGTGTAAAACACATGGTTGTGCCAAATGTGATGATAGCAATGAGACTTTGGTTGCTATGTCTATGCAACCTAATTCAACGATCCTGTGATTATTCTGATCAGAGATTGGAATGAAGATGCTAGGTCAGGTTGAGTTTGGGACTGACATCAATATCCAGTTTTGTAATTGATTGGAATTGGATTAGGTGCCAGCTTTGGCAACTGATACTGTGGTGGTAAATGCTCAAATATGTAATCTTTGTCATTTCTGCCAACTTCCCTTACATTCTTGGAGGGACTGAAACCCCATTTCCAGATGTTGTTTGTGAGCTGCATGAGTTTGAGTTTGGTGCCAAGGTAAATATCTGGGGTTCCAACTGAGTCAGGTTTTAGAGGGAATTACTTGTTTACAACTTCAAGTACACAGTCAGGGTCTTCATGTATGCAGAGGATATTGTCCATGTAAACTAACATGCAAGGGTAGTAGGACTCTATAAATCCATTGTCCCCTGTCCAGGTAAAGGACTTGTACCGTAAGTTCGGGTTGGCTAGTCAGGACTTGTAGCCTAGTTGCAGCCAGTGGACTTCAGGCTGTATAGGGCTCTTAAATTGGTTGCTTTCTTGCCTTTCACTTTTCCAAATTTGGAGCCATGCATGGTTCAAATCTTTTCTTTGCATGGAACGGTTATGTAGGTGTTCATAATGTCTTTTGCCATTGTGTCCAGCAAGTTCAAAGCTGCCAGCATTAGGGCAATTCATACAGTCTCATAAATTATAACACTAGTATAGGTGAACATGGCAGGAACATTGATTGTATGTCCCACAGCTACCAGGTTTGTTTTGCAATGGAAGTTTTCCATTTTGATATCAAAGATCATGTGGTATTTGACACGCTGCAATCTATGTGGAACATTTCTTCTGTCCTCCATAGTGTCAAATGCAAAATAAATGTTCTTCAATTCTTTAGCAATGGCATATCTCAGAGGGTGGATCCAGTGCAACAGTCAATTGCTGGGGCATCATCCACAAAAATAGGGAGAGGGAGGCCAAACTTGTGTGTCTTCATTGGGTACTTGACATTTTGTCATTTCACCAATGAGATAAAATCATCCCATTTCTTAAGGCGCAAAAAACCCACCAGTTCAAGCTAGGTTCAAGGCAATTCCCATCTGTAAAGCAAACCCAGCAACTTGGACATGATGGGACTCCTTGAGGTCAGACTATTGGTAACAGATGAGGCATCCCCTTGTAGACCGACATTGACAGGTATTACTATTGACTGAGAATCTCTTTTGGTCAAGAGTGAGAGCATTGTCTATATACTTGACATCAACAAATTCATCTAATGGGATATACTTGTTCCCTTCAAGGTCACAGTGGGTTTATATCACTCTTGCCATGGTGTTTGCTGTGAGGGCATTGACTTTGCAGTTGGCAAATTCGACATTATAAGACATGTGTCTAAAATGGGATCATATAATGGGTTTTCCCAATAATATTACCCTCAGCATTGTGCTTGCAACTGACAACTGTTCCCTAAGCAAATGTATTACTGTGCAGAAGCATGATGGAGACTTAGACATACTTGTCATTGGCTTCTGGGGTAATATCATCATCAAGGGCTAGAAATGTCTCATCAGGTTGGTCTGCCTCAATGTAGGCCTTGGGGTCAGGGGTGTAAACAAGACCAACTTCTTCCTCTTGCCAGATGTGACCCCTGCTAATCCTCTTCCATTAATGGGAAGGCTTTCATACAGCCTTGTTTGACAGGAACTGCAAGATCCTTGGGTGTGAGGGGTCTGTACATACTATGATGAACCACTTCTCCTTTTGGGATGAGTATCTTGTCAGTTGTAGCTGGACCAATGTTAAGAGAGGGACCAAGATTTTTCCCAAGTACAAGCTGGTCTTCAGGGAAGGAGACAGTGGTACAGCATAAATTAATCCTCTCATGACAACCAGGCTCACAGAATTGGCTAATATCTGCAGTCTTGCCAGAAATAACAGTTTTGGGTACCTCCCCATCTAACTTGAAATTGTTGTGAGCCATATGTGAACATACGTAGGCCTCCAATTCCATGCAATCATCCCAGCGTCTGTGGGGCATATTGAATTTAATTTACCTCACTGTTTTTAGATGTGATGGTACTTTATATGGAACCAATGTATTATGCAGACACTATTATAACATAACTATACAGCATTTGACAATAAGATTGGTCACATTTATTTATCTATCTGAAGATAGATCACATTGTAATGGATTGATCACAAATCGTTTTGGCAACACCATTGCCTTGTATTGTTCATTTGATTTTACCATTATTTGATTCTAACATTTTTATATTATTGTATTTCAACTGTACTTATCTTAATAAAATATTTTGTAGCAATTATTCAATTTCACCTCTCTTACTTCCATACACTTTGCACCTTTGTTGATTGACATCTCCAACATATCTTCAAACATGGAAAGATCCAAGAATCAGTTCAAAGAGGGACTCAAAACATTCATGTTGAACCAGAAGGTATTGTGAACAATGGCGTGATTTCAGTGCACAGATGCAATGCGATTCTATTTGCAGAGTGCACTGCTGTGTCTGTAAATAATTGTATGTTGGGACAATTTTCTAATGGATACAACATCAGAATAAGACAATTGGATAGGATATGGCCAAAAGGCTTTGACCAGATTGAATCAATGGCAATACTTCTCAAGATCAACAATGCATTGTCATTCTTAACCAAAAATGATTTTATTGCAGGGCAAACAATCCACCAGGTCAAATGGTTACATGGGTTGATTGTTTGATTCAATTCAAGACAAATGGTGAGATGATCAACAATTTTGATCATGTAAATCAAAACAATGTAGATATTCTTGGTGCTTTAGAGGGCAAAAATGAGAATTACAGGACTTTCAATGGAAAGGATACAGAGAGAGAGGCTTTCATGAGCATCGACTTGGTTTTTGTTACATGTGATTACAACTGATGTTGACAATCATGAGGAGTATCATGTTGTATCTTGTCATTGTAGGAGTCAAACAGGCCACTATTATCTCATAGAGGCTTCAGATAATAAAGCAATTCTGTTCCAAAGAGGAAGTAGCAAATATCATTTTTTCAAACAGGGTAGAACAAGGTTGATGCTTCTGTTAATGGAAAATGGACCATTCAAAAGAATTGGTTTGTGTTCTTTGAATAAAGGTTATTAGGATTATGTTTGTTCACAAAATCTATTTGAAAACACCATTTGAGTGATATGGTAACTCTGCCAGAGGACTTGAACAATGATTTCAGCAATTCCCAATTGTCAAAACAAACCAATTTTTGGGCAATGATGAACCCTTTGCAATATCTTTTGTGAGCACAGAAGACAACATTGATGTTGCTGCGGTATAATGTAGATTTATTAGTCATCTTAAAAATATTTCTAACAAACATCACTAACCTTGGCTACCATGAGACTGCTTCAATACTTTATTTTATTACTTAAGATTATTAAAAACAAATACAACACATATTAACACAATATCATACTAGTGTGGGGTATGTTAGATTATGGGATACATCATCATTGAAAATAGATATCTTATTTATTCACATGATATCATAATAATTATTAGGTGACATTAGACTTTCCACCATCGTCACACACCCTTGATTTGTTGTATTTCATTTTGTTTGTGTGTACCCAATGTAGCTTGTGACATTATCATAGGAGTATTGCATAGACTCAATAAATGCTCAAGATCATTAAATCATATTTTTAGATTTTTCTCAATTTTGTCACCTTCCCTGAGTTAGATATATCCAATGCCAGTTGATTTGATGATTGTCAAATGAATTCTTCATTCATTTTATTGTGCATTTTGACCTGTGTGTGGAACACTTAATCTTCTTCTAGTTGGCATGTGGCAAGTTGATTGATCATCATCCCATTGGCATAACTAAAACCAGTTTATTGTCCACATTAATGTATTTTTTTGGGTGGCTTTATATCTGATTTTTGGCTGGTCATGGGATTTTGAGCTATGTCATGACGGAACATGCCATTATACACAATCTGCTTCAACCAATACAAACCAATGTTGTATCATAATAGTTTACTGTGCACTACAACTTTGTCATTGTGACTTTGGCCTGCATCAGCCTCTGGGCTGAGTTACAGGGGCCCCAGGTGGAGAGTCAGCCATAAGGATTCAAAGTAATTTTTAACTGGTTCAGAACCACGTATTGTACCCTGTACATCTTTGGTAAGGTCTACTGATTCCCCCTTATTATTTTGGTATAAATGTGTCCTAAAACCTGATAGAGATGAGAATCGTGAGAACCTTTCCTTTTTCATTGTTGTATATTTTCATACCGATCTGGGGTTCCTACCTTCGCTAGCACGACTTCTTTCAACAAGAGAAATTTTCCTTCGAATGCGAAACAGGGTGTTGTGGACGGATGGCTAGAGGTTAGTGGACCTTACCATGGTTTTTCTATATTTTTCTTCTACGTCACTCTAGACTCAACCGTGATCCAGCCACTATGGTACGATTCCCAGCCGTAAGCTACGGGAGTATGTCACTAAAACCACCGCCTTCTCCGTTGATGATGATTCCATACTACTGGATCACTTCGACGAATTGCGTCGAAGATTTTTGCCAATAAGGGTTAGCCATCGGTGGAGGAACGGTTAGTGTGAGATGATTTCTTGCCGGCGGCCTTGGAAACCCAAATATTTGCCGCTTAAGGACCCTCCTTGTTGTAGATTTTGCCTGAAGCTTTGCCTAGCGTGTTTGATGTGTTTGGGTAGAGAAGAAGTAGTAGTCAATGATTTTCATTGTGTGTCATTTCGCTCCTAAATTGTTTACGAATTTAGGCTATGATATAGTACCAGTGCTAAAATTTTCTTC
>JACCDI011141321.1_pt1 | contig 10574 bp, 8 predicted proteins | sample 7442791 | NCBI WGS metagenome assembly JACCDI01 (sample SAMN15323434, study PRJNA562643) | freshwater metagenome | isolation source: river surface water | place: USA:Blue River Watershed | collected 2017-08-15
GCATGTGTGCATCTTGAAGATAGTAAAGAAGAGTGTGATAAAAAAAAATACTACGGCGTGGTATGGTAGTGTTCGTACAATTTGACAAGTCGCGTCCCCAGGTGCGACAAAAATAGTAGGAAAATACTAATATATGGTACAAACAACATATTATGATGATCATTCCAACTGAGTTTTTTTAAAATCTGGACAACACCCATATCTGACCAATAATGGCAATCTCAGTTTTTCAGCCATGGTAATAGCCATGGTTGCCATGACTACAATAAATGGAATGAGGCCAAAGTAGGCACAATATCCTCTTCCGACATATTTTGGGAGAGATATAGTGTGAGGGTTTTGTTTCATCTGGCATATTTGCTGCAATTTATTTACAATACTGACAGGGGTTGGTTTTGTAATCCTATCCAAATTTTAACGAAAAAATATTTCATTTCAATTGTATTGTTTGCATCCACCTTAACCCCATCCTCCTCAGAATTATTATTTCCCTCAATATCTTCTCTCTGCATCATTGTTACATTGCAATTCCAGTAAAATGCTTCTTTTTCTTCTGGAGCCATTCTCCTAAAGATTGCCTTCATCCAATGTTTATTTTCTTCCTTCTATATCCTGGAAAGTTTCATACTCTCTAGTTTTGTAGAACAATCTAGTTAATTTGTTTGTTTGCTTTTGCACAAATCTGTTTCTCACTAATTGTAATTAAAATAATCCATTTTCTTTTATTCACTGGTAACTTGTTAAGTGGTCCTAAGACTCAAAACTGTAGGGCCATTTTTGATGACAATTTAATATCACATCCAGTGAGTGAGGGCTTAGTCACCATGTGGGATTCCCTCATACTTTCAAGCTGATGCCATTCTTTGCATTCTTGTTTCTATAGTAATTTCTGAACTACATAGACTTTTACAAAATGTATTGAATTCTGTTTAATCCAAATTCTTGGTAAAGATGTCTGCTTCATTGTTAAGTGGATGTCCATTGAAATTCAAACATTCCTGTTTCTTTCATCTGTCATAGAAAATTTGTCAGGACATCCACATGTTGCATTCACTCACCTATGCTCCATCCATGTGCAAGAAATACTGCACCAATATTGACTACTGCTACTTTCATGGGCAATTTTACTTTCAATCCCAGTGACTTTGCAATCTTGTAGGCAAATAACATATCTTGTATTGATGTCACTGCAGCCTTCATTCCTGCTTCAGTTACTAATAATGATACAGTTTTCTGTGTAATACTTCAGTACATAATTGGTGCTCCATTTAGGGAGGTCACACAATCAACAATCAGTGATGCTCTTGCTCAATTCATTGCATTTTGTGCAATCTGAATCACTTTTACAACTAATTTTGAATTTTGCACCTAGATTCTTTCCACCCCACTCTCTTTTTGATGATAGAAATAACCCTCTTTCAAGTGTTGCAACCACATAATCCATAGTTCTCAGCATTGCATGGTAATGTTACTCGGCTGTTTTCTGCATATGCATTTCACAACATGTTCCAGAAATCAATATATCAGGTATAGTCTACCTCATCATGTGCATCATTTTTCTAACTCCAGAGAAGTGGTTGTACTTAAATTGTGAACCATTTTGTCTATTGGTGAAATTTTCCTTTTAGGTCTTTTATTACTTTCAGAATGGTAATGGTAAGATATGTGTACATAATCTTGTATGGTTTGTCCAGTTAAATACTGCCTAGATGTAAAATATTCACTGTTCAATACTGCTTAGATAAAATATCTATTTGTATGTGAATACATACATAATTTTTCTCAATTTGTGGTCATTGTGATGTTTTGATTCATTTTGATTACAATCTTTTGCTATGTATTGACTCCTTCATGAACTGTCTTGTTGAAAATATAACAACAGGAAAAATTCCCCAATTCTCATTCATTTTTTGAAGGCGCATGAGCATTCTTACTCATCCATATTGCTGTATGTTTTATTTTTGCAAATACATTGAAGCAGGATTGCCTGATATACTCTATTTTCATTGTTTTAAAAAACCTCTAATAAATATTGTTATTGGAAGGACAATACCTAAATAATTTTTCAAAATCACAAAACTATAAGAATTTTGAATGCAACCTACTTGTTCAAATGTTACAAGACCTGTGTTTTTAAAGGGTTCTATGTGACTCTGGAACTGTTTTGTTACAAGATATTGTTGAGGAGTCTGTTAGATGGGGCATTGGATTCCCTTTTGATTGGTGTTCATTAGAGACTACAATTTGAGGTAGAAGACAATATATACATTTTTTCTTTGAAAGCAGTTATCAAAGATATCTACCTCAGTCATCAATGACAATTCACCCCTATGTAGCATTGCAATTACTCATTCAAATCAAAACAATATCACACAACACAAAACATAACAATCTATGGATATACTTACGTTCCAGATTTCATCTCCCTTTTCCACATTGCTTTTTCCAGTGCAGAACACCCACAGGGCCTCCTTGTGAGGGTTTTCCTGCTGTGGTGATTGCAGAAGATCTGACAGCATCTGCCCATGTTTCAATGTTGTTTAATGGATTTAATTCATTGTGTTCACAGCTCAAACAACACAACAATCAACTTGGTAGCATAGAGGGTAATAGAATATTAATATTGGTTTAAATTGGTTAATTAATTCATGCATAATATTTAACTACAATGTCATCTAATAAAAACTTGTTACAAAAAATGCATTTTATGGCATTTGTTATATCAGCTCAGCTGGGTAAAGCAAAATATGGGACCCTTCTAAAGGTGGGTTGGGATTTGGGATCAGGCTATATGATTGGTTTCCCTTGGAATAGCAGCATTGGCCATGTAAGGGATGGGTTTTGACTACAATGGTGAAATCAGAAATCCCATTGTCATCCTTAAGGTGGAACTTGCATGCAGCATGTAATATCCCCACACAGTCCTGGTACAAAATTCTGCAGATTTTGTACCATTGCACAAGTACCTTGATAATTAAACTGCTAATTAAAAAGATTGTATCATAAAAAAGTATCTTCCAAAAGATATGTAAACACATCAACGAAAGACATGTGTTGGATTTTCTTTTGGAAAAATTCAACACATGTCACAAGAATTGGGTCAAAATTTTCATCACTTCACATAAATTTATTATCCTTTATACTTAAAATGCATTCAATGTACAATAAATCACAATACGATGTGGATGTTGTATCCATTTACAGTACAATACTTAAATTGTGACAGGTCATTAGAAAAATACCTGTAATAAAACATGATACTTTCAATAAACTAGGTGCACATTACAATGTACAATACCAAATAAGAAGTAATGGCAAATATAAAGTACAATACTGTACCTATAAGTACATGATGGCATGGATGCAACATCTCTATACATCATTGAGAAAATAGGATTTACATGGAAAAGTATCATACTTGTGTAGATGAAAATCCACCATAGAGGTTTACATTATAAATACTGTTTATAATCTTATTCATTCAATTTCTATTCATCTTTTTTGGCTTTTCAACAAACTGTTCCTGTTTCTGCTGGTGTGATTCAATTGGTCCTTCCAGTGTTTAATCCATCTCTGAAACTTTGAATCATAACAGTCTGTGTCGATTGGGACTTTTGGTCTCACTGTCAATTTCAACTCTACCTCATTCAATGTTCCACAATCATCAATATCAATGATAATTCAAATCTTGATTCTTAATTCACTGACACCATGATCAGGTTCAATTATAATATTGTCATCCACCCAACTCAGAAGGATTGTTATATCTCTTTTATCAACATCATCTTGAATAATACATGCAAGAATCCACTATAATTCAAGTACACTCCCTTTCCTTCATAATTTCAAGTAGAAGTCTCCAATTTCATTGCAGAACATTTTCAATTTTGCTCTCTTTAAATAAACAATGTGAGTTGCTCAATCACCCAATAGCATAAGGACCATGACTATGCATGTTGAAGTTTTAGCTACTGTTGCTGCCACTGCCACAGGATTTTAATGCTGTTGTGATGGCTGTTGGAATCATCTCGCCACTACTATCCATGTGCACTTACCAAATATCCTCTTCTTGTAGACCCAAGTTGTTTTTGATGATCTTTTCATACATTGGTAGGTCTGTTTCTTGACTGCTTCTTATCCACCATTATAAGTCATTTGTTGGTATAAATTCGCAATTTCTTGCTCCCAATCTTTGGAATCTGAACTTTGCATTGCCTGCTTTTAGTTCATATTACATAACTTGCTATTGTTATGAAACCTCAGTCTATACCTGTAACTACAACAGCAACTTCATGTAACCTGAATTCCTCCTCTTCTAGCCTACATAAAGCTAATTAGAAATTGGCTTGAATACCATACAATATGCTGTGAATACTCACTGCATGGTAGTGTGTCTCAAAGTTTTGTAGTGTCTTGTTCAGACAGCTGTAGACCTGGTAATGGATAGTAGAGGCTGAAATTCATCTGTATCTATGAATTGTACATTGTCAGTGTTCCCTTCCACTTGTGGAGGCACTACCATCTGTATTGTCACCAGGCAAAATTCTTGCTGTTTACCCTCCCAATCTTGTGAAACCATTAGGGGTATTGGGTTAACAATTAATTCAATAATATTGCCACATTTAGGCTTGGTATAATACATTAAGTGATATATACATCAAGTAAACCTGTTGTTTACCAGGACCCAATAACAGTCTTGTGAGTGATCCAAAGCATGACTGACAAAAATTATTGGAATCCCATGATCTTCAATTTTACCATACTTTCCAGTTTTCATTATGCCTGCTTGACAAAATTTTTGTAGGCAAGCTGTGTACCTAGAGATGTTGTCATAGAAATGCCCATACCTTGTGAGCAATTTCCCTTCTTGTGTCACCACCTGTAAGGTACTCAAAAGTTTAGTCATACTAAGAGACTCATTATATAGTGTATACATTTTGCACAATTGTTTATTTATTCTACTTAACATTTCCTAATACTGTGCACTGACTGAGGTAAAACCCAGTTCCATCAATCAGTTTCTCAGAGATGTACCAGCACCTGTAAACTCAGATATTAAAGATAGGTACTTCTTTGATTTAGGACTATTTGCTGCCTTGAAAAAGCCTTATTTTGTCCTACACCACCATGCCTCATATAGTTGATCCCCAGCACATGGTGTTTCCATTGACGGTAAGTCTGGCAAAATGACTCCAAGTATTCATTCTTTCTACTGTAAAATGCAGATGTCTCAAAACCAGTACACATATCCACATCCATTTGTCATACAATCTTCCAACTTCTGGTGCTGTGATACTGTTGAGATAAAAAAGCCTTTCCCAAGCAGACATTGCCGTTGATCCTTATTTTCATTTCTTTTTCACATTGATCTGACAGGCCTTTACAATAGAACAAGCTTTACAGGGAGACGTTTCCCCTACTTTCAATTGCCATCCAAATGCTTTGCAATTTGTTGAGTCCAATTCTCATCAGGGTATCTTACAAATAATGAGTGTGGCCCATAGACATCTTCCAAATGTTACTATTCCAATGAAACTTTGTAACCTCACTAAAAATTGCTACAAATTGTAAGTCTCAATTTTAATATCAAAGTTAATCACATCAGTACCCCTTCAAAGTAGAATACCTTGAGTATCACAACCAGACACAGAGAATCTGCATTGCACAGATAATCCAATAATTGCTACATTGAAATTCGACTTCTAATTGTACCTAACGTTTGTCAGGAAGGCAGGTACTAACTTGTGAGATGCTGATCACACCAACATTCATGTATCCTTACCAGCTTAGTGACTGTTGTAGCAACACCATGCCACCCCAGAATGGTCACATCAGGAGGATCTTGTACATTATGCAATAAGTTTTCTTCCAATTCTTAATTTGCTCTATCAATTACTGTGGGTTCTCATTAGCATTCTTCAACTTGGTCTACAAAAGTTTCATAAGCATTTTGGTTCCAACCAATTCATCAATTGGCTGAATATACTCAACTTCTACCATAGCTCTGACAGATATTCCAGTCAAGAAATGAGAACATGTTTGCTTTTCCCTATTGAAGATGTATCTAAAAGTTACTCTCTTTACTTATGCCACCAAGAGGTGCATTGCTCTCTTGTGTTTCTTTATCCTGTATTTAGCATGACACCATCAGCTTCACAAGTCTCCCAGCCATAATCATATGATGGAATCCCGTAATGATGTTTTTATCAACCACAGTCTCATTTCCTTTTACTCCATCCACTGTCTTGAATTCCAATCAATCAATAAATTTCACTTACTGCCTGCTTTCTCCAATGAAAACTGGGAGCTTGATTGCTATGCTATGTTTGTCCTTGGGTATAATTTCAAAATTTTAGCAACAAAAATATGTTTGTATAAACAATCCTATTCCATTTCAATTTGATTGGACTTGAAATGATTTGATTCTTGCTGATTTGTCCAACCCTTTCTTGAATTCTAATTCATTCAGTCTTACGATGCTATATACTCAATCTGATACATTACTTTAGCTGAACTACCCATTCACATGGAATCTATGATTTTTTTGCTTTTTGATCTCTTTTGAAATTAAAACATTTCTTGCTTCCACTTGATCTATTGCACTGCTATCTTCACACTCGTTCTTTCAGTCTTGTTTGATTCTAGCATACTGATATCTTTCAATGTTATCTCAAGATACTTTAAAATATGTTGGAAGGCTTTGTACCCAATAGTCTTGTAGATGAATCTAGCTATTTCGTTTATACAATATTGCACAAAGTCAATTCCTCATTAATTGTAATCAAATGAATTTATTTGTTCTATTCAGTGATCAATTTTCTAGAGGTCCCAAGAGTCAATGTTGCTAAAATTTCCTCTTGTCCAGTGAGTGAGGGTTTAGTCAGCACACAATAATATAATCAACCAAGAGCTGTGTGTGCAAGTGAAATAAACTTGTTTTCAAGCAAGACAATCCTGCTACTTCAGACTTGGTCCAAGGGTCCAAGGATCCAAGGTAAAATTTATTAGCATTTACAACACTGTTCATACTTCAATGCCATATTCATTGCTTTGTACTGGTGAGTTTTACAACTGTGTGAACAGCCATCATTACATTAGTTCTGTAGCTTTTCACATATCTGACAAAACATGACTTTTAGAAAGAAATGAGGCTCACACCATTTAAAAGGAAATCATGTGCTTCAGCCAATGATCATAATGATAAGTATTCATGCACAACTATTTATTGCACCACAATAAGTTTCTCAAAGGGTTGCAATGATGCCACTATTCAGGAAAAAAGAGGGTTTCTGTAACAATTGGATAAATCTTGTAATAAAATTGTTCAATACAATACCATTTTAAATGAGAAAATTTCTTTGCTATTCACTATTGTCAGTGAATTGTTATTTTTATTTGATGTTATCATATTCCAACAGTAGCCTGCCCCAAAACTTTTGAAAAATTGAAAACAAGAACACTTTTCATACTGATGAAACGTCAATAACTTAAATACATTTGTTGATGATGTTTGTAGGCAAGCTGTATTTAAGCTCAACAAGGCCTTTTGTGGACCAGAAAAATATAAAATGAAGGGTAATTTTGTAAAAAAACAAGCAAATACAGTATCTATTGTCCCATAAATAATGAATGACCTGTTTTATGATTTTTGTTGCTGATTGTGGGCTGTAATACAGTGATCACTTCCACTGTTTTGCATTTTTTAGTCCAATACAAATCATGTCCAAACTCAATTCTCAAAATTGGCAAGGTTATTTAGAAAATTATCTTTGAATGTACAAAATTTTTGGTATGATCTTGTGCAGAAAAATCATCTTGAGCTATCAAGATGCTGTAATTTGGCTTGCTAAAAAGTCCAACTTAATACCCTACATTTTACCAGATTGACAATTCAAACAAGATATTTACTTACATGATTTTTCAGGTCAATGGGTATCATTATACCATAATCACACAGGGCTTGAGTTAATCTAAATTGAATTATAATAGTAAGCATGACTCTCCCTATGTGTTTTATAGCAAAGACATTAAGTATCATGTTCTCTTTCAAACAAACCTGATATAACTAATTTTTAAATTAATATGCCAAAGTAATATATACTATGTTGAGTTGAATATATATCATGAATGTTTTTGTCAGTCATAAGTAGGTTGGAGATGTTTGGACAGAGTTTGTTCAACTTTGAATAGGTCAAATGTGGTGGCATTTGTTGGCCCACGTTTTGTCAAGTTTGATTTGGTCTTATACCTTATTTATTTATCATGATGAATACAAGTATGAAGCAAAAATAACAAACCATTTAATCTCAAAAGGAAAAAGGATCATGTTACTTTGAGTGTATGTCATACCACAACTTGCCATACATAAGGTATTGTGTATAATATGAATGGCACAATATAGGTTCATTACTTTTCAATGTGTACCTTGAAAGCAGCACCATGGGGACAAGGCAGGAAGTGAAAGATGATCTCTTTCATAATTCAATATTTTAAGAAATTGGTCTCAGTATATAAATAAAGACTAACAGATTTTGTAACATATTAATACTAGAACAGAATGATGCAATGACTTAATTATTTACATACCAATTCTGTTATTGTTGAGAGTGGGTTTACAAATTTGATTCTGTCAAAAGTTTTGTTTTGTGGTGGACAACATTAGCAGATTTTGCCAGAAGCTTCTTGCAGAATGTGTTTTCAAATAATGCTGTCAAATATTTCACCAAAAGTTTATCCAAAATCTTAGTACCAAACCAATTCCTCAGTGAGAACAAATTTGTAGATGTCATTCTGCTAATAATTTTGATTTGTCACAATATTGTTGTTGATTGTTGCAGCATCATTGTCAAATAATCTTTCAAAGTGCCATCACACTTACAAAATTTGTTCACAAAATAGTCAATATAGTGAAAGATCTCCCATTACTTCTCCAAATCCTAAATCCCATGCAGCTTGTGCTGCATGAATTGCAAAGTTGCCCCAAAAGTCAACCAAAACAAGACTCCCCAAGTAGAAAGATACTCTTAATAATTGCCAAGGTAAGGTCAAAATGTATGTACAGATGTGGGAGGAGTTTTTGGGAGTTTGCTCTTCAACCAAATACTTTGATTGCTCAATTATTATTTTCAATTTTCAATGCACTGAAATATAATTGTTTTTTAGCGGAAAACCAAAAAACAAAATAGATCACTGAACCCAGAGTTATTGAAGTTTAGGATAGCAGAATTGGACCAACTGATGTTGCTGCCTTGTTCAGTGACCTTGTGAAAAACTCTCAATTGTTGAATTTGATCTCATGATAACTTTGCACTGAATAAATTGTTATATGACAGACAATAAAAATTTCATAACTTGGGGCATTCAAACCACAATAAGAAGAAAAGTGCAAGAATATATGAAAGGAATTCATCATTTGAAGTGACAATACTGTTATGGATGATTTCAATGATAACTAGGTTCATATCTACACAATGGAAACTATCAAATTTACTAAAACTGAACCCTGAACATACCCTGACCTCAATTGGTATGATTAAAAATTGAAAAGTACTGTTTTAAAGTGTAAATTTTCAGTTAAAATCAGAATTGATATGGAAATTTGTTCCCCATAAGCATTAATGATTTGACAACTTTCCATTATCCTAAAATAGTAGAGAAAATGCAAACGTCAAATACATTGAAATGAAAACAAAAATTGACTTTATCTGTTTTGCAATTTGGTCCAAATTTCTAACATGTAATATGTTGGTTACTCTGAACACCCAGAGCACTGATCAAAGTTGAATGTGGTAGTGGTCATTTTTATGAAAATGCTTTTTCAGAAAGATTCATAAACTATTGAAGGTGCTTTAGATCATTGATTGCTTGTGATATCATGAGTGACTGCGGGTTTTGTAATTGAATCTATAATATTTTTCATTTTAGTGGACACAAAATGAAAGCAAAAAAATCTGACCTCAGTGTTTGCATGATTCATATTCAACTTGACTTCTAATTGGGATTGGTTGCCTTCTTTGAACTGATTGCAATCATAACATATTGGAGAGTTCAGATGACTTGGTTTGAATAATGACCACAGTCAACAACTAGCCCCAAAAATTCCAATGAAGTAGTTTTTTGTTCTTATCATAAACACATCATCTTAGTTGGAAGTGCAGTTTGACATGACGTTTTTGAAAAGTGCATCACATCACCATCACAGCATGATTATTTGTCATTATATGTCAGGGGGCTATGTCATAGGCTTTGTCATAGGGGTTTGATGGAGCATTATTCAACAAGATAAAAAACAACCGAAAAACAATGAAATAAATAAATACAAATATTGTAAATCTCAAAATGTTTTAAATGGTTTAATTATGAAATAAAAAAATTATCTCTAATCAAATAATGAATCTTAAGAATAATTTAATTTACTCTTGTTTAGATTATTAAATTTAAATTCTTGCTATTTTAGTGATGTTGATGTAAAAAATTACTGCCATGACATGGTCATCCAAAATAGCAGATGCCATGGTCAAAAATTTTTCTTTTGTGAAATTATTTTTTATTGCTTATTTAAACTATTCAAATCA
>JACCDI010363534.1_pt1 | contig 10573 bp, 9 predicted proteins | sample 7442791 | NCBI WGS metagenome assembly JACCDI01 (sample SAMN15323434, study PRJNA562643) | freshwater metagenome | isolation source: river surface water | place: USA:Blue River Watershed | collected 2017-08-15
AACTTGATAATGCTCGGTTGTGGGGATATCTTCAAGTTGATTGGTTGCAGTTGCATTGGACGGCTTCTTGCTCGGTTCGAGGTCGTCCTCGGTGCGCTGTCGTTTTTTGGTGGAAGCATCCATGGTGGTGGCTTTTGAGCGACTAAATAGCTTGCCTCTTGGGGGCGAGCGAAAGAGGGAATAAACGCTGATAGGCTCGGGATTTCGACGCGACGTTGGTATGGTGGTATACCTATAGCATGGTTTATAGAGGCATGATACTTCATGGCACGAAAAAATAATTACGAGAGGAAGCTATCGGCGAGCGCGCCAAATTAAAAAACATGCAGCTTGTAGCCATAATAATGTTTTTGTTCAGGTTATATTGCTTAGTTCTCTAATTCTCTATCGCGTCATTAAAATCATCGCCAAATACCATTTGCCTCTGTTACAATAATGTCTAAGTTTTTATGACGCTACCTATCGTGATCTCTCGCTTGCTATTATTAATACTCTGTACACAATTATTATTGTTGATGGGGATTTTATTAGATTCGAACAACGACCACGACCACCATAACTGTCAATACTTACGATTTTCCTCTAAAACTTCAGATTTCAATTTTTCATTTCATTCACCAAAAGTTTGCACACCAAATTTTGACATAATCTCCTCCCTTTCCTCCCTAGCTTGCTTCATCAGGTTCCAAGGCAATTTCTTCGTGAAGACATTTGAGCCTGCAACTGATGGAGCTGCACCGTCTTCGCATTTTGAATCATCCAATAATGAATTCAGAGGAATTTTAACTTTTTTCTTGCTTTGAACATTGTGTTTGTCAAGAATGAGAGAGTTCAATCCGTCACCACTGACGAGATCGTCAAATGAATCCCAAACTCTTTGAAATGGCTTGAACACGGAAGCGACGTACTGTTTCACCTGGAGCTCATCTATTTTTCCCTGAATCGTTTCCAAATACTGTTGTACTATGTCGAATTCATTTCCGTTGTTTTTTTGGAAGTAAAGCAACGGCTTGCGTTTATCTGGTTTGCCGCTTGGCATATAAAATTTCACTGCCCATTTCATTTGCTCGTCTACAATTCTCTTTCTTTTCAAAGCCTTTTGCTTTTCTCTTTCGTACTGACGCTGAATATCCCAGAGGTCATTTTGTTCTATTTGACGCTGAAGGCTGAAGTGGTTCACGTTGGAAACTGCTTCATCCTCTTCCATCTGAATTTCATCGATCTGCTTACTAACATCCAAAAGTTTCTTCCGGACACTGAATAAAAGCTCCTGCTTTGATCGTGTCAGCTCCTCTCGCGTATTTTCCAGGTTGATTCCCACTTGTTCTTCCCATCCTCCTTCGATTGACCGAGGTGTCAACTGTTGCTGAATTTCGACCTGTTCTTTGTAGTGTGACTCCAAAACAACAATTTTGTCCTTGAGTTCGTTTTGCTTTGCCTCCAACTCAGATTTTTGTCGCTCTAGATCTTCCCGAAGTTTCAGGTTGGACGGCTGGTTGAGTTCATGGACGCGTTGCTTCCAATATAGAACCTCTGATAACATGATTCGTATTTTGTGGCGTCTTTGATCAACCATGAAATCGTATGAGATTTGTTTCCTATAGAGGCGAGCATAGTAGGATCGCCACATGTTCTGGATTTGCAAGGCAGCTTTGGTCATGTCGCGTTGCATCGAGATCACCCTAGTTTTAGTGAGTCGCCTCCTTGCGACGCACTGGATTTTCCTTGCGTTGATATAGATTCTCAAGTTTTTCCAAGAGAGTCGGATTGATAACGCAATCCAGCGGCGTTGATTGACTTCCCATGAGTTTTGGAGAATTTTCGATTTCAAGACGAGTTTCGCAGAAAACATGCGCATCGCCGACTGACAAAGCACTGCCGAATCATGTTCCAACTTCATCCGTTTTCGCATTCGGCACCTTGCAATGAACAAGCGGACATATTCCTCACGCAACAACTGCGCTCGTCGTAATTCGTCTTTCATTCTCTTTAACAACTTCTTTGCCAGAAACATGCGAACTTGCGATTGTATGATGATGGCTGTCTCTGTTTCAAATGCAAGCTGTCGCACATATTCCGTTGCCAAAACCCGACGACATTGAGACTGGATGACTATAGCAGCGGCAGCTTCCTCGCTCACTAATTTGTAAAAATCCTCTAACTGTGAGGCTTGCATATCGTCTTTGTAGCATCTCGGTTTCTTGTGCTTCAATACGCGTGATAGTTTCATGTTAGCTTCGATATAAGGCGTGAGACTTCGTGTATTCCTTGCATTGAACTTGGTTTTTGTTTTCTTCGTTAGAAGCGTTTTGCTCAAGTCGTTCAAAAGTTTGCGATCTATGTCAAATATGCTGCTCTCATTTCCTTCAAGAGTGGTTTTCTTCTTTGTTCTCCGCTTTACTTGATGGGCTAAGCGCTTCTCGGCGTGAGGGTGAACAGTTGAACCAGGTAGAGTTGTGAAATTGTTCAGATCAGCTTTTGCAAGAGTTTCGTGACGAGTTCTTTCGTATGAAAGAAACTCTGTCAGCCACATCGATCCAAAGTCACGGTTTTCGTAATAAGACCCACGGGCTTTGACGGATCCTTTCAGGGTTTGGTTTGTGTTGCCAACGGGCTTACGCGGAGATCGAAAACCTGCAACATTCTTCGCCCCATGAGTCTCCTCCCGTCGGAAACTACTACTTTTCTTTGATCTGTATACCGTTTGGGGTGATGACATCAGGGTGATTAGTTGAGGGAGGGGATTTGGAGACGATGATAGTCTCCAAGATGCAATATCTCCTCGAAGAAAAAATAGAGAGATGTCGCAATAAGCAAATTTTCAAAATTTGAAATGAACACATTAAGTCTCACCTCCACGATATGGAGAAGCAACAGTGGAGAGAGAATATGAAACAAGATGTCTCAGTCTAGTTTAAAAACTGTCTCCTTTATTTGTGCCATGGGCTGCAACTCAATCCAACCACAGACGTAAACGATACGCATCCCCCCAATTCAAGTAGTATTTTACTAAAAGTTCTTCCCTTAAAAAGCCCAACCTGTCCTCGTAAAGAGATATTGCTCCTTTGTTAGTAACTTCAGTCTCCAGTCGAATTGATTCGCATCCCATTTGTTGCATCCGATGTATTGCTCGTTGTGCTAGAGCAGTGCCGATACCCGAGCGACGATGTGACTTTTCAACTGCAAGCATGCCGATGTACCCCACACATACTTTCGAATTATCATCTGAAGAAATGTTGCGATCGGGTTGCAAATTGTGATTTTCGTCATCAATGCTGGAATTGACATCTATTTCATTCGTATTTGATGAAACTACGTCTTCAAGTGTTCCGTAATCCGAGCCATCGGAAGAATCGATTTTGCAAACAACACAGCCGATGGGTCTACGCATCTGCGGTTCAGAATTTTCACCTTCACTTTTTCCGGTTGGCACGGCAAGGATGCATAGTTGTGGCCATCTATGCAAAAAATAACGATAGGTGAAAACTGCGGTATTGTTTCGTTGTCAAATAATTAGTTAGGGAGGGGTTCAAGCTTCAAGCAATGAGAGATGGAATGACATAATGATAAACACAAAACATGCTAAGGTGCATCCTCCATAAAAATTCGCGGTCCCCTTGCAAGAACGATTAGTCCTCGCGCAATTTCGAGCGGGGTGAAAAAAGTTCAACAAGCAACAACCAATTTTCGTTACGCGTGATTCGTGGAACATGTTCAATAATCATCAACTCAGATACACGGCGTCAACACACTCACTGGAATAAGGTTCACTTAGATCCTGCCCCACCAATCGCATCACATCTTCCAGTTGTTCTTCGTTGTGATAGTTGACAAACTCAATTCCATCGATCTCTGGGAGAGCAACCTCTTTGTCCTCGAAAGCGGTTTTCATTGTGAAATCGGGATGGACTATCTGCTTGTCAATGTAAAATATAATAAAAAGTAATAATCGTGCCGCGTCGTCGTCTTCACAAAATATTATTTTATTCTCTACACAGTACCATAATATAGTACCATACTATTATTTTTTATGTTGAAAAAGTTTCGTTATCGGTCTGTCCAGGCCTTAAAAGAATATAGAATCTGGAATCTTCACACAAAAAAAGAGGCATTCTTGTGGCAGCTCGAGCTAGTGGTGTAGGGCATTGCATTCTACAATATATATTATTACCGCCGACAGTGCACAGCCGCACAATCGTGAAACACTCTCCATATAAAATATTATCATGTAGAGAGGGGATAAATTGTCCTGTATTACGGAAAAAATTCTCGTAGTGAGGTCGTATCCTACTTTTCTAGGTACTCATCCTATATCTCGCTCCGTCCGGTGGCTTCACAGCAGGCGGAATCTCTTCCGTCTCCATCAGACCCACCATATAGCCACAACAAAACTACTATATCTGGACACAACAACCTCACTTTTTACCCTCATGAGAAAGGATCCATGTCAATTTACAAAGGTTAGATAACAGGACATTCTTTGAGAGAGAGCGTTTCATCGATGTGATATCACTCTTTGGTCCAGCTCAGATTCACCTTTGTGGCACCTTCTCACAACGACACTGAATCCGGATGCCTGCTAGATGACTTCGCCTTATTTCGGCCAACATTTTCGACTGTAGCACAATTTTCCGTCTATATACTTGTTTGCGATCAACGCTTCATACCGCGTGAGAGGACGAAAAAAATAAGACTCAAATCGTTGACAAGAAAATGATGATACCATCTACCCGATCCCTCCATTTCGTGACAGGGCAGAATCCATCCATGTTGAAGAATTATTCATCGAGAATTCCCTACGTCGTGGGAAAACTCCGGATTCACTCTTCACACCCAAATTTTGCTCTGTTCCCTAAGAGTCGTTTTTATGCAGTGAAAAAAATAACCGCCAACCCTTGTAAAGGTCTTCAAGGGCATTACGCAAAGTTTGTCATTTCCATCGGGGCAAACGCCTCCCGCGTATGCCGACCTACCTGCAGTTGCCAGGACATTTTTTCAAAGCTCATTCGGGACCACCAAACTGCGTTCTTCTCTTCGATTTCAAGCAAAGAAAACGACGATGAAGATGTAGCCAATAATGAAAACGACCACGCTGATGACTTCAGAGGTTTGAAAGGCAAACCCGATGAATTGGAACGTTCAGAAATAAATGCAACTTGTCTCAATGAGAAAGATGAATACATTTGCATGGATAGTCCATCTGAAGATTACGATATTGAACATACGTATGATGGTGAAAAATCGGCTTCAAATCCAGTTAGTCTACCGGACTCGAATACTTTTACATCATCATTGACGGACAAATCAACCACAAATGAAGTCGGGATGATAAATCACGATGCGGATGAATCTGGCCACAGTACAAAAAAGTCAATAGGTGAACAGGAAGGTAATTATGGGGGATACGACCCAGATAAAATGGGGACTACGGATGATTCAACAACTGCCTCAAAAGCGAGCCTCGAGGATTTACTCAAAACTGATATTTTTTCCTTGTCATGGGCTGTCACATCGCCGTCGACTAGTACTGAGGGATCGTACTGCGCGAGGCAAGGCTATGACCACAATTCGCATAATGTTAGGAGTAGTCATAAACTGCAATCAAATCAAAGCCAGTCTACACCGGGATCTGAGAGCTTACTTGAGCTTTTGCAACCAGATTCTCGCAAAAGTTCAACAGGACAACTTTCTCCTGCCGAATCAAAGTTTAATTCACTTCTTGAGGAGTCCGCTTCACTTCTACAGGCGCTATCGCCGGGTAATGAACCAATTACCTCGTCTACATTACAACTTATGGACTTCGATAAGGTCATGACAGAGTTGTCGCGATTTCATTTACTTGTTGATAGCGAAGATGCGTTTGAGGATCAAGGAACTCATGGATTTCAATATGGACAGACTAAAAATGACAAACAGCGTCTTAAGCAAAACGCATCGGATACTTGTTTGGAACTTTTGCGTGCGCTTGAGAGCAACTACGATGTGATTTTGGAAACCTCTCTTACATCTGCATCATTTCCTGTCAGATACCCAAAATTAATGCCCAATACCGTCTCTTACAACCTATCTTTACATGCACTGGCTAATTCCGGTAAGGGTCATCGAATCGCGCTAGAGGCATATTCCATACTCAATCGCATGATAGATAGATGCAAAAAGTACGTTATAGCATTTGAAAAAGCCCCTTCTGAAGGCACAGATATGAAGCTACCACCGCCTCCTCCTGAACCTTCCATCATTACCTATAATTCAGTGATACACGCCATCTCAAAAAGTGGGGCGAACGATGCTGGTCACTTGGCAGAGGAGATATGTTCCAAAATGGAAAATTGGAAGAATGAATGCGACGAAAGGAATGGCGGCGCTGATTTTGCTGATGACGAAGGAGCTGGCGGCAGTGGCCAAGCAAATTTCTATAGCGGCGTGGTTCCAAATGTTCGAACTTTAGCATGTCTTCTTGACGCTTGGGTCAATACGAAAAGCGGACGACAATCTACTTTTGCCCCGGAACGATCAGAAGCCATATTGGAATATTCCATCCAGAAGAGACGCGCCTTCATCAATTTCAGAGGCGGCTCGAGGGGACTCGCAGGCGACGACGGCATCGAAGATGATGAATATGCGACTACAAACTCTCACAAAGACGACGATGTTGCGGATGACAAGGAGATGGATGATTTCCCAGCTGACTTCGAAATTGAAGAAGAGCAAATGCCGAGAGAATTTTATGGTGACTCTTACGAAGGGAAGCACAGCGAATCATATACAAAAAAGTCGGCTACACTGCTATCGCATTCTCTCGCGGTCATTGCAGCACCATTTCCAAGACCCAATGCTGTTATGTTCAATACATGCTTAGATGCTTGGGCACAATCAGGCCGAGGTCTCGAGGCAGCAGTTCGAGCTAAAGAAATATTGGACCGAATGGAAGCACTAGCCAGCAGCGGCGAGCTCGATCTTCCAGATGAAAATCTCCTTCACAATCCGAAAGACGGGTTTGACGAAAACGACGATTATTCATCAGAGGCTTATTCTTCCATGAAACCTAATTCACGGACGTATTCTATTGTCATGAATGCATTCTCCAGGATCCCATGGAAGGAGAGAGGAACAGGAGAAGATGCAGCAAGCCAATGCGAAGCAATACTTTCGAGGATGGAAGAGCGGGCGGCAAATGGTGAATCCTCAATACGACCTAATCTGATGCACTATACCACCGCCATCAGTGCCTGGGCCAGAATGAGGAACGTGGAATACGCCGCATCGAGAGCCGAAAATATCCTGAATCGCATGATTGACCTTTACTATTCGGGGATATCGGATGAACTTCCAAGGTTTGATGGAGACTCTAAGAGGTCAGGTAGTCATGATGCTCCATTTAATGCCGTTATAACCGCCTATGCACGAAGCAAAGATCCATTTGCCGCTGAACGAGCAATTGCGATATTTGATAGATTGCAATCGTCTCCAATTACACCAACTCTTACAACTTTCAACGCAACAATGGATGTCTGTGCAAAACGTGGAAATGCAAATGGCGCAATCGGAATTTTCAATCAAATACGAAGTGCAGGATTGACTCCTGATGCTACTTCGTACAATACAGTCCTCGATGCATTGGCACGCGGAGAAGATGAGGATTCGGCATATCGCGCCTGGGATTTCCTTTGTCAGATGGAATGTGAGAAGTCAGCGGGTCTCTCTGATGTTGCGCCGACAGTTGTCGGATATTCTTCAGTCATCAATGCATATGCGCAACTAGCAAGGAAGAAAAAAGAAAATGGAATCGATGTTATCATGAAGGCAAAAATGGTGTATGACAAGTTAAGTGAAGGAATGAAAAACGGAACTATTCATGGATTTGCTGACCCATATGCAAATTCTTGTTTCCTGAATTGCTGTTCGAATATAAACGGAATGCCTTCCGAGAAAAGGGATTCTTTGATCATAGCAATAAACGCATTTGAAGAAATGAAGAAACACCCAAGCATTCACGGCGAACCAAATGAATATACCTATGGAACTATGTTGAAAGTATCCGCAAAATTGACATCTAGTGAGAATGAAAAACTTGCTCTGATGGAGAGTCTTTTCATCCAAGCTTGCAATAGGGGTCTCGTGAGCAGAGGTGTGATGGAGCAATTTATCAAAAAGACACCAAATCACTTCAGTTCTAGAGTTATCTTATCGCAAGGAGCCTCGAAGAGAGAAATCCCTGAATCATGGTACCGAAATGTTCCCAGGAGTAGTTGGCCAGTGAGATAATTAAAGTAATTATGATATACAAAATGATTACATGACTCTACATGGCGACATAACTATTTCGCGGTCGTGACTATTTCCACCAATGAAGGGTTTCATCATCTGTCTCGCTACAATACAATACATCCTGTGACTTGCGTTTAGTGGAGAAGTGCATTATTACTCATGTAACATTGTAGCTTGTAATACCCATAGTATGAAGAGTCATGATCTCATCCATTACTTACGTTGATACAAATCTCTCCTCTCTCTTCTATCTCGATTCTACATACTATCATTCACCGTCAAAAAGGCATGAGGCGATTATGGGAAGCGTTCGGCGATGTTCGTCTTACAACATCTGACAATATATTATCATCATATTATCATTAACAAGAGAACAGTACTGTTTTATCACCAATGTCTCTCAATTTAAATCTCAAGGCAAAAGATTCAAACCAATGCCGCCACCGATCGAACGATAATTTCTTATGAGCCTCCACCTTCAACATCATCATTGTAAAGTCTTCGATGCGTGCACCCAGTTGTAAAATCGTTTCATTGTTGATATTTCTTAGGATACATGGAATCGTGACAACCGGCATGATTGGGAGACTAAGGAGGACATCAACACAATTTTGATGAACAATGGTCTGACAATCCCACGTGGAACGAAATGATTCCTCCGAAAAAAATTGTGAGAGGAGAGTAATAACCTCATCAGCTGCTGTATCGAACAAGAAGAGTATCATAACGACCCTCTACTCTTGCGACACTCAAAATGAAACTAATGATCTACCTGGGTTTCATTACTTGACGAAGAGAGCTTTGCATGGAATGATTATCGGTGGAATTAAGGGTGGAACGCAGGCTCTTCATCAAATCTCATTTGGCCATTTTATAAAATTTTGAGCACAAGAATAAAGCATGGCGATTGGCATTTTTTCAATCGACCATATCTCGGCAATTCAACCTATGTTCCGAGGCAAAATATTCGAGATGAATTTGAAACAATTTTGAGGAACCGTGAGGTGTTAAACCCTTAGACAACATTGTTCGTGATGACAACATTGATAATTTGGGATTCATTAGCTCCAATTTACCTCATTTCTAGTAGAATGCTTTCTGCAAGAATTTTATTTGTTGCTCCATGGGCTGAATTTCTAGCCATAGTTGCCGTAATGTGGAACCCCATCGATCGAGCACTTTCGCGTTACAATTTTACAAAGAATGGGAATGAAAGAGTTACGATAGAGTCACGCCGAGTTAAGTACAATACACAATATATCAAGGACGACATCAAGTTGATGAAAGAGGCGGTTGGTTTGAGGTATAGGACCTCCACTGACTCATCAGTTTTGCTGGTTCATCCGAGGAATTAGGATCATGGGAAAACTATTTAAAACTGGCAAATTTTCATGGCCCTGTAAGAAGAGGGTTGTACGCCATTCGACTGAAAATTTGGGTGGAAGAGTTACAAATATTCGGGAAGACTTTCAAGGAGAAAATGATTGTCTTGCGATCAGAGGAGTCAAAAGAAAACACAAGAGATGCTTGTGAAAGGGAAACAGAGTTTCTCGGGCTGGAACAGCAAACCATTCATACTCACAATTTGGAAAAAGATCATTCAACAATATACTATTATCCAGACATTCCTGACGATATTTTCAAAGAATTGTATGAATAATATCGTCCATACAGTGAACGTCTATTCAAACTTCTCCGCGAGGAAAAGTGGGCAGACTTTTGGGTAACGATGAAATTAAATCGTGATATTATGTTCATTTGTGAACTATGACAGACTCCATTATTTGGAAGTTGGCAGGTGTTTGAAGTGACAAATGATTCGAATCGAATTTGCATACTGCAAAAAGAATAGGAAAACGCCGTGGCTCTCGTTCACAAATGATAAAGGTACATAGCCATTTGTAAACTCCGTGCACTTTTTTGATCAAATCATAACGAGCTGAAAAAAAAGACTAAGCTTTGAATTCATGATGTCTATCAAATCAAAGGACTCCAACCTTCGTTACCTCGATTCTGCGCAATAATTTTCCATCGTACACCTATCATCGTTATTTTGTTTGGTGTATGAGACCGACGCCCAGAAAGTTTATTGGTAATAAGTGAAATAAGTAGAGGACTTATATTCAATACGAAAGATACATCTGAAGTACTCACCTTTTCCAGGCGACTGTCACCAAATGTTTTTGCAGCATCTCGGAATATTTTTCGCTGTGCTGTAAAAACGCTAGACGCCAATGATACCCCCATTCCCCCATCGGCATTCAATGATTCAATTCCAGAGTTGATCTCAGTCCGGCTTACTTTC
>JACCDI010537158.1_pt1 | contig 10573 bp, 11 predicted proteins | sample 7442791 | NCBI WGS metagenome assembly JACCDI01 (sample SAMN15323434, study PRJNA562643) | freshwater metagenome | isolation source: river surface water | place: USA:Blue River Watershed | collected 2017-08-15
ACTCAAAACGAGTCGTTTATAGTGAGTACGGCTACAGCTCCAAGTTTGCTATTGGATTATGCACAAACAGGAACCAACTACACTTGGGATTACAGTGCTTTGGAACCCGCTTCTCAACAAACAATCGATTATCAAAACCCTAATAATGCGGGTTATAAAACCATTTGGTGTTTGCTCAACGGTTATATTATTAATTGTAATTCGCAGTTCAATAACAATTTTAACTTAGCAACCAAATTGACTGATGGTTTAGTTTTACAAGGAATTGGTTTAACCAATGTAATCGATCATTTGAAATTGTCTACAACTTCATTAGAAGATAAAATGATTGGAGCCAATATTACTTTCAATGGGACAACCGTGCCTTTTGTAGCTTCGTTTCAATCGCCCGATGTACTCTATCAATTTCCAATTAATTACAATGATAATTACACCAATAATAGTGCTTTGAGTTTGGATTTAACCTCTTTTGGCGTTCCAATTCAAATTGCTTCTACTGGTCAACGAACCAATTTAGTAGAAGGTTGGGGTTCGCTTATCACGCCTTTTGGTACTTTTGCCAATGTATTGAAAATGAAAACCACTTTGGTAAGCACTATCACCATTACCAATGAAGGAGTTCCACTAGAAACCACAGTTACTACAGTTTCCTACAAATGGTTTGATCCAGCCTATGGAATTCCGGTTTTACAAGTAGATGGAACTCTTATTGGAACAGTTTGGACACCAACTGCGGTGAATTATTATGATATTGAGCGCTGTTTGGCGCCCAATGCGTTGTTTGCCTATTTGCCAGTGGTTGCTGATTTTGATCCAGTTGCCAATAATGCTTCGGTTTCTTTTGTTAATGCGAGTACTAATTACGATACTTTGACATGGAATTTTGGCGATGGTTCTCCTACAAGTTCTACAACCAACCCAAGTCACAATTATTCTTGTCCAGGAACTTATGATGTGACTTTAGAAATTGTAAACGATTTTTGCAGTCCAAGTCAAACCGCTATCGTCTCAATTCCTGTTGCCATAACCGATTCGCAAAATGTATTCACTACTGAAGTTTTAGTTGGTGATGCTTCATTGATTGCTATTAGAGATTTTGCTGGTACTACATATCAATGGTTGGATTGTGATAATGGAAATGCGCCTATACCTGGTGCAACTTCTCAAACGTACACACCAGGTGTAATAAATGGTAATTATGCTGTTCAGTTGACAACCAATGGTTGTGTGAGTGTTTCTGGCTGTTATTCGTTAGGTGTATTAAATAGCCCTGATTTCAATTTGGAAGAAACCATATCCATTGCACCAAATCCGACTTCGGGAATCATTCATATTACAAGTTTATTGGAAGTAAAAGAAGTTGCTGTGTTCTCAATAGTAGGTCAATTATTGAGTACTAAACCCGACTTATCGCAACAGTCGAGTGGAGTTTATTTTTTGAAAATCACAACCGAAAAGGGTTCAGTTATGCGAAAAGTGATTCGAAAATAGTTGGTTAAAATTATATAAATCGCCTGATAGTCCGAGTAGTTTTTCAAATTTAAAATTAGTATTACTTGGTTTTCAAGATGATTGTTAAATTGACAAGTAACTTTTTCAACCTAATAATCTTTTAATTTTTGATGAGTTTTACAGATAATTAAAATGAATCCACAAATACAAACTTTTCCCAAAACCAAGCTCATCGGTTTAAACCTGTCATTTTCGTATGCCAATTATCGTGTTGCTGAACTATGGAGTGGTTTTATGCCTCGACGGAACGAAATTCAGGATCCCATCGGAATTGAATTATACAACATTCAAATCAATCCCGAAAATTTCGATTTTAATCCTCATACTCCTTTTGTAAAATGGGCTGCGCGTGCTGTTTCTTCTATTGATTTTGTACCAGATGGAATGGAAGCAATAGAAATTCCCGAAGGATTGTACGCCGTTTTTCAATACAAAGGCAATCAAAGTGGTGCGGCTTCTTTTTTTAATCAAATTTATTCAGTTTGGTTGCCCAATTCGGGTTACGTTTTGGATAACCGACCTCAATTTGAAGTTTTAGGTGAAAAGTACAAGAATAACGATCCAAATTCTGAGGAAGAGATTTGGATTCCGATAAAAAATAAATAGACGTCTAAATTAAATTGTTATATTGTGCTCCTATTAACCTTTAAAAACTAATTTATGAGAAGTATTGGGAGTTTTATGGCGCTGCTTGGTATTGCAGCCATAGTGATGAGTTTTTTGGATAGAGTTCCAAGATTATTAATGTGGATTTACCTTTGGGGTGATGGTGTAGCTTGGGCTATAAAAATTGCATTAATAGTTGTGGGTGGCGCATTGTATTTTTTTAGTCCAAAGGATAATGAACAAGAAGAAGATACTTCTCCAACAGAAACTAAAGAAGAATAAAGTATAAAACCAAAGGTCACACTTTGGTTTTTTTATGAAAAGACTCCATCCACATAAAACCAATTACCATTTTCAAAAACAAAATAGGATTTCTCAAAATGGACCAATTCCTGTTTTCTTGAATCTTGATAATACGCCTTGAAAGTGACTGTATTTTCGGTAGTGTTTACGATTTCTAATTTCAGCCAATGATTACTTTTTGACCAGGCCAAGATGTCTTTCTTCTCGTGCAACTTTCGAGTAGATGGGTGTGTCGTAGCTACTAAATAATCGGCATTTCCTGTGGCGTACGCACTGTATCGTGAACGCATCAGAGCTTCGGCGGTTAGAGGTTTCTTCAATCCGTTTATAAAGAGTTGACAGCAATCTTCAAAAGGTAGGTGGTTTCCACAATAGCAAATAGTCATACATTTTAAGTTTTATTTTCGTTAAACTTCCGTGTGATTTCTTTCAACTTTTCCTCACGAGCTTTCTTTTTTGCTTTGGCTTTGTTTTGTGCTTTATGTAATTTGTCGTTATGCGCTTTGATGTTGCGTTCGTTGTTTCTGCCCATATTATTCTATTTTATCCAATTTGAGATAGCCAATGTGTAAAGTGTCTTCGGGTAATTCGGTTTCCGATTTAGTGATTTGAATGTCAAAATTATCCTTAAAGATAGGCATTAAAATGTCTTTTACATTAAAAAAATCATCAACGTCAATTCCGAATTTATCATCGATATGAGAAACAGCACCTTCAAAACCATAATGTTTATAAAACGTAGTACTTTTTGCTTTTTTTGTAGCTTCCGAAAGTGATTCGCCAACCTCCAACACTTTATAATGGTATTCTTCAAATTCATTCTCCTTGTAACCACCCAAATTGATGAAAAATAAATTTTGGTTTTGAATTGTTGAGCTTCCTTTTGGAAGGACTGTAATCCTATAATCATCTACAACAGTAACCTCGCGCCAAGCATCAATATGAATTCTACCTTTTGCTTCGGGCCAAAATTGTTTCATACTTGGAATTAATTCTTTTAGCGAATTTCCAATTCCGAAAAAAATATCGTGTTGCTCAGTGCATCTGCCTTCGGGTCGGCAGCCTAACATCACCATGTATAATTTAGGGTCTTTTTTCATACTTCAAAGATATTATTTTTTCAAATAGAAAACTTTGGCACAACAATTGGTTATTACTTAATATCATCAACCTGCCTGTCGGCAGACAGGTCATTAAATATAAAAATCATGAAAAAAATTACCTTTATTTTAGCTTTTATCGGGATGATAGGACTACAAAGTTGTACAGTGAATGAAGTAAATGACGATGGAATTGATAATGATACTATTAGTGAAGTGATTGAAGTGACTACTTCATTTTCGGCAAGTAATAATTTCAGCAGATTAGTTACAATAAATCCGCCAATTTTTGCAAGCGATATGATTCTGGTATATCATTTATACGATGTTCAAAACGGTGCGGATGTTTGGAGATTAATGCCACAAACGTATTACTTTGATGGTGGAGGCGAATTGGATTATAATTTTGATTTCACTCGTTACGATGTAAGTTTATTTATGGATGCCAATTTTGATATGACTACGTTATCATCAGCATGGACACAAAATCAAACGTTTAGAATTGTAATTGTTCCAGGTTACTTCTCAGGAAAAACCTCAAGTACAGTTGATTTCAATGATTATAATGCGACTTTAAAAGCATTCAACATTGATCCATCAAAAATCAGAAAAATAAAAGCATAGTTATAGTTATATAGTTGTTAGTTGGTTAGTTAAAGAGGTTGTTGACAAAACAGCCTCTTTTTTTATGCGTATATTCCAGTAAAAATTTAAAAACTAGTTAAAAATCAATAATTATTATTTTTACCCCTAAAAAAATAGGGTATAATTATTTTTGGATTAAAAAAATAGTATATTTGCATCAAAATAATAAGGGTATAACTTTTAAAACTTAATTTTTATGTCAACTTTACGTTTTCAAGCATTAAAAGATGCATCAGGTAGAAAGCCTGTAAAATTTGAAGAAGCCGGAAGAAAATCGGAACTTTTTGGATCTAATGTGTTCAACGACAAGGCAATGAAGCAGTACTTGACTTCGGATGCTTATAAAGGTGTAAAAGATGCTGTGCAGCACGGAACTAAAATTGACAGAAAATTAGCTGATTATATCGCAATGGGAATGAAAGAGTGGGCTTTATCTAAAGGCGTGACTCATTATACTCACTGGTTTCAACCCTTAACAGGAACTACTGCCGAAAAACACGATGCTTTTTTTGAAACGTCTTATGATGGATCAGAAGCGGTTGAGAAATTTGGTGGAGGGCAATTAGTACAACAAGAACCCGATGCTTCTTCGTTCCCAAATGGTGGAATCAGAAATACATTTGAAGCACGTGGATATACCGCTTGGGATCCAACTTCTCCAGCGTTCATCTTCGGAACTACTTTATGTATTCCAACGGTTTTCATTTCGTATACAGGTGAAGCTCTAGATTATAAAACTCCATTATTAAGAGCTTTGAATGCTGTTGATGAAGCGGCTACTGAAGTATGTAAATATTTCGATAAAAATGTAAAAAAAGTAACCGCGACTTTAGGTTGGGAACAAGAATATTTCTTAGTAGACAGTTCGTTAGCAAATTCTCGTCCTGACTTATTATTAACAGGTAGAACATTACTCGGACATACATCAGCCAAAGGACAACAATTGGACGACCATTATTTTGGTTCGATTCCGTCTCGTGCGTTGAATTTTATGAGAGAATTGGAAGAAGAATGTATGTTACTCGGAATTCCAGTAAAAACGCGTCACAACGAAGTAGCTCCTAATCAATTTGAGTTGGCTCCGATTTTTGAAGAGACTAACTTGGCAGTCGATCACAATTCACTTTTGATGGATGTAATGTCTAAAGTAGGTGAGCGTCATGATTTTAAAGTGCTGTTTCACGAAAAACCATTTCAAGGTGTAAACGGTTCAGGAAAACACAACAACTGGTCGATGGCTACTGATACTGGTGTAAATTTACTTTCGCCAAGTAAAACTCCAATGAGTAACTTACAATTTTTATCGTTTTTCATCAATACGATTAAAGCGGTTCAAACTTATGAAGAATTGCTAAGAGCTTCAATCGCAACAGCAAGTAACGATCACCGTTTAGGAGCCAACGAAGCGCCGCCAGCTATTATTTCGGTTTTTATTGGTGAACAATTGACTAAAGTTTTGGCTGAGTTGGAAGGCGTTTCTAAAGGGAAATTATCTCCAGAAGAAAAAACTGATTTGAAATTGAATGTAGTGGGTAAAATTCCGGATGTAATGTTGGACAATACCGATAGAAACAGAACGTCACCATTTGCTTTCACTGGAAATAAATTTGAGTTTAGAGCGGTTGGTTCTTCTGCTAACTGTGCCAATGCAATGACTACGTTGAATTCAATTGTAGCGAAACAGTTGAAAGATTTCAAAAAAGAAGTAGATACTTTAATCGAGAAAAAAGATTTAAAGAAAGACGAGGCTATTTTTAATGTGTTGAGAGAATACATCAAAGAAACCAAAAACATCCTTTTTGAAGGTGACGGTTACAGCGAAGCTTGGGAAAAAGAAGCTAAAAAACGTGGCTTGAGCAATCACAAAACTACTCCAGCCGCATTAAAAGCAAAAATTTCTAAAAAGGCATTGGATTTATTTAGTGAATTGAATGTGATGAACCATGTTGAAGTAGAAGCACGCTACGAAATCGAGTTGGAAGAATACACCAAGAAAATCCAAATTGAAGGTAGAGTTTTAGGAGATATTGCTCGTAATCACGTGATTCCAACTGCTATTCGTTATCAAAATACACTGATTGAAAACGTTCGTGGATTGAAAGAAATCTTCGGAAAAGATTTTGAGAAAATTGCCAAAGAACAAATCTCAATCATCAAAGAAATATCAGAGCACATTGAAGGTATCAATTCAAATGTTGACGATATGATTGAAGCACGTAAAAAAGCCAATGCGTTATCTGATGCTCAAAAAATGGCCGAAATGTACTGTGATAAAGTTAAACCGTATTTTGATGTAATCAGAGAACACTGCGACAAATTAGAATTATTAGTAGACGACGAAATCTGGACGTTGACTAAATACAGAGAGTTGTTGTTTACGAGATAGTTTTCCTCTAGAACAAAGAAAATAGAGAATAGAATATAGAAAAAAAAACCTGCTTGATAAGAGCAGGTTTTTTTGATTAATCTAAAAATGGGACTCCAGAAATAGGAGTGGAACTCCAGCTATTTGAAGAAGATCCTGTGCCTCCAGTTGATCCAGGCCCAAAAACATAGGAATTAGTTGAGGTAATTACCATAATTCCATTAGAACTTTCTAATCCTACTATCTTAAGTGCTGTTCCAGAAATTGGTGTTGAACTCCAGCTATTTGAAGAAGATCCTGTTCCTCCTGTTGATCCTGGTCCAAAAACATAAGCATTAGTTGAAGTTAAAACTCCAATGAAATCATTTGCTATGATTATATCCAATACTGTTCCAGAAATTGAAGTTGTATGCCAGCTATTAGATGATGAACCTGTTCCTCCTGTACTTCCTGGGCTGAAAGCATAGGCATTTGTAGAAGTAGCTACGCCAGTTCTATAATCTCCCTTAGTAACAATTTTAAATGGATTTCCAGAAATGGTAGTTGAATGCCAGCTAGTAGATGACGGGCCTGTTCCTCCTGTTGAACCCGGAGCATAAACATAAGCATTTGTTGATGTTAGGAAGCTATTGTATGATCTCATATAGGGTGTGCCTGTAATAGGAGTGGAATGCCAACTATTGGATGAAGATCCAGTTCCACCAACTGATCCAGGTCCAAAGTGATACGCATTGGTAGAAGTCATAAAAGAGAGTGTGCCAACTTCATCAGGATTGTTTCGGATGTTGTTATAATCTACTTTACCTGCATACAATGCATAAGGCACACTCAATAACTGAGTGGTTCCCACCAAAGTATAATTGGTTCCTCCAGCTGCATCCATTTCTACTTTTAAAAATTTAGAATTGGTTCCCCAATTGATGCTTGAAAAAGTTCCAGCGGTTGGAGTTCCTTGTCCAATCACTAAGTTGAATAAACCTTGAGCGTTGGTGGTTTTGGTATGGGTTTCAGTGTATAAAGCAGTTCCAGTAGCTGAAACATCTAAAACAGAAAGTCGGACACCAACATTAGAACTTACCACAGGATTACCCGACCCATTCAAAGCGATGGCTTGATAGGATATTCCCTGTGGAACTTGAGCAAAAATAAAAGTTGAAAATAATATGAATAGGGTTGAAAAAATATTTTTCATAATGTTATAATTGAATGACTGTATACGTTCCTGAACCATTGAAATTTAAGATTAAATCAACTTTATAGTTTTTTGGAGTTGAGGTGGTATTAGGAAAAGTAATATAAGATCCTCCATATTCTATGGTTCCATCTGCTAAATTATCTCCATAATTATTATTGCCAAATTCAGTAGTAGGAATAGTGAAAAAAAACTGATTAGAATTATTAGTTATTCCATTTATAATGAATGAAAAAGTATTTGTTGTCGAATTATAAGTTGGGTTTATATAGTTTCCGTTTGCGTATAAAGCAGGACTTATTGAGCTAACATTTAAACCATAAGTTCCAAAATTTCCATTTCCGTCATTATAGGAGGTCAACCGTATACGATAGAATCCATTTGACGGAATTGTGTAAGCGTTCCCATTTTGAACTACTTCCATTATTCCATTTATACCATATATTGCTGAATTTGAATTGTTTTCTGTAATGAATTTAATCTGTGAACCCGAGGTTAGATATTTAAATCCATATTTCAAAATAGATCCACCACCATTCGTTGTACCCATTAAAAGAGCTGTACTCGCATTAAAGCTATTAAAAGTTCCATACATGTAAAAGTCAGTTGGAAGAGTAACGTTTGAGCCCGAAGTAGGCAACGACAACTGTCCCGCATCATTTACTGTAAGTTGATACGGAGTTCCATTAGGAGAAACCAGTGTAATTCCTTCTCCAGCAGAGGTAACTAAGCTATCAGCAGCCAATGCATACGGAGTAGAAAGCAACTGTGTAGTTCCCACTAAAGTATAATTGGTTCCGCCCGTTGCATCCATTTCTACTTTTAAAAATTTAGAATTAACTCTCCAATTGATGGCAGAAAAGGTTCCAGAAACAGGAGTTCCTTGACCGATTACTAAATTAAATAATCCCTGAGGATTAGTGGTTTTGGTATGTGTCTCAGTATATAAAACAGTTCCAGTGGCCGTGTTGTCTAGTACAGAGATGCGAATTCCAACATTCGAACTTGCCACAGGATTACCCGAACCATTCAATGCAATGGCTTGGTATGAAACACCTTGTGGTACTTGGGCTGAAACTAAAATAGTGATAAATAGAGCTGATAAAAGTAAAATTCTTTTCATTGTTATTAAGATGTATGATTAGTGTTTGATTATTTTAAATGATTTTTTGGAATCCGAAGTCAATTGAATGATGTAAATTCCAGAAGATAGTTCGCTCAAATCAACCGAATTGTCCGATTGAATTTTTTTCTCTGAAATCAACTGACCGTTGGCGTTGAATATCGAAATTTTTTCGTTCATTAAATCCAGTTTGCTTTTAAACTGAATACTAGCTACGGTTGGATTAGGCGAAACAATAATGTCTTCACTCAACTCAAATTGAGGAACTTCCAACGTTTGTTGGTTGACTTGTGTTAAAATCCCAATTAAACCCGAACTCGATTGATTTTGATTTACAGGATTGACCACAATTTCTCCAACAGAAACTGAGGAAGAAGCCGAAATAATACTTCCCGAATTCACACTTTGCACTACTGATTGGGCACAACAAACTCCTGATAGCGTAAGAAAAGCTATAGCTGTAATTTTTTTCATAAATAAAATGATTTTTGCAAATGTATTAATTTTGTTAAGAAAAAGGTATGCGTTTTGCTTCATAAAATTAAATTTGCGTAATTTCGTTATATGAATATGAACAAAGCACTTTCTGTACTGTTTTTCTTTGTGGTTTTGGTTACGACCAATGCGCAACAACAGATTTCCATCTTTTTTGATAGCAATCGTCACGAAATCAATGTGGTCGAACTCAAACGACTCACCGATTGGATGAAGGCCAATAAAGACTCTAAAATTGTGGCCATTAACGGCTATACCGATGAAGACGGAACCAACGGTTTCAACGATACCTTAGCCAAAAAAAGAGTCAATTCCATCTACAACAAAATCAAAGGAATTGTCCCAATCAGAGACGATTTTAAAACCCGAAGCTTTGGTGAAAACTTCCAACAATCCAAAACCAAAGCCGAAAATAGAAAAGTCACCATTTATTACATTCAAGCCAAAGATTTAGCCCGAGAAGACGAAATTTTAGGGATTAAACCAGTAGCAGTTGAACCAGTAGTTGTTGAACCAGCCGAAATTATTCCCATTGAAGAAGAAGCCATGAATTTCCCCGAAGGCGCCACACTTGAAGAAAAAATTGGACTTTCCCAAAAAGGAACTTTAATTCGCCTAAACGACATTAATTTTTACATCAATTCGTTTGCGTTAATGCCTACGTCAAAGCCTGCAATTGACGAATTGGTTTATGTAATGCGCAAATTCCCAAAACTCAAAATCGAATTGCAAGGTCATATTTGTTGCGTGAACAAAGACGTCAAAAATCTCTCTACCGATCGCGCCAAACAAGTTAAACGTATTTTGGTTTCAGAAGGGATTGACAGCAATCGTATAACGGTTAAAGGCTTTGGTGTTTCAAAACCTAAGCATGCTATTCCAGAGCAAAACGAAACCGAAGCAGCGCGCAATCGTCGCGTTGAAATTATGGTACTCGATAAATAAACCATCATGAAAAATGCAATTAGATATTTTTTCTTTTTAATTGCCTTTTCTTCTCTCGCTCAAGAAAAGTTGAGTGTGTATTTCGATTTTGACCAACACCAACTCAACGCAACTGCCGTTAAAAAAATCAATTCTTGGATCGCCGAAGGCAAAGACTACCAAGTTACCAAACTTTACGGTTTTTGCGATTGGAAAGGAACCAATTCGTACAATGATACTTTGGCACTCAAACGCGTTAATGAAGTCTATAATTTTCTTGTTGCCAGCGAAATTGATGTAATCAAAGA
>JACCDI010659512.1_pt1 | contig 10571 bp, 6 predicted proteins | sample 7442791 | NCBI WGS metagenome assembly JACCDI01 (sample SAMN15323434, study PRJNA562643) | freshwater metagenome | isolation source: river surface water | place: USA:Blue River Watershed | collected 2017-08-15
ACATCGCCAAGACCACCAACTTCAACAACATCAACCTGCTGGACGGCACCGCGAAGAAGGTCGTCATCCAGACCGGTGCCAACCAGGCCGACAAGATCGAGATGGGCTTTGACTCGGTCAAGACCAACCATCTGGGTTCGGACATCCAGCCGTCGCTGACTTCGATCAGCGGCACGGCGACCGCGCTGGGCTCGCTGGCCCAGAGCGACCTGATCATCAACGGCGTGTCGGTTGGCCCGACCTCGACCGAGGATGACTTCTTCTCGACCGCAAGCAAGGATGCCAGCGCAATCGCCAAGGTCGCTGCTATCAACAAGGTGTCGGCTGATAGCGGTGTCATCGCCAAGGTGAATGCCACGACCGTGTCTGGCAGCGCCATGACCGGTGCGGCAGTCGCTGGTGCAATTACCATCAACGGCTATGCGACCGCATCGGTTTCAACGACCACTGACACGGCGCTGAGCCGCCGGCTTGTGGTTGACGCCATCAACGCGATCAAGGATGCGACCGGCGTCACTGCGACTGATACCGGCAGCGACAACAATGGCGTCGTCCTGCAAGCAAAAGATGGCCGCAACATTGTTGTGTCCTTTGGCGGCACGATCACGGCGGCAGCGTCTGGCGTTGCTGCAGCAGAGACTTACGTCGGAAGCTACGATCTGTTCTCGAAAGACGGCGGCCCGATCACGATCGAATCGAAAGAGGGCAACCTGACGTCGACCGTTGGCAAGTCCGGTCTGCGCATCGGCACCTACGCCGGCGGCGAGGCATCGACCGTGACCCGCGCCCGTACCACGACCAGCGAAGGTAACCAGTCGCTGTCCAGCGCCGGTACCGGTACGCTGAACGGCCATACCCTAGTCATCAATGGTGTTGCCATCGGCGCGGCACTGGCAACTGACGATGCCGCGTCGTACCAGACTAGCGATACGACGACCGGCAGCCAGCGTTCGGCAAGCGCCATTGCAATCGCTGCTGCGATCAACAAGCAGACCGAGCGTACTGGTGTAAAGGCTGAAGCCCAGGCGAATATCCTGCGTGGCACGGCATTCACTGGCACGGGCACTGGCGATACTTCTGCAAACGTTACCGTGAACGGCGTAAGCTTCGACGTCGACACGACTGACCTGCAGAACGTCATCGATGGTTTCAACGAGGTATCCGGACGCACCGGTGTGATCGCTTCGCGGTTTGGCGATGCGCTGCAGCTTACCGCTGCCGATGGCCGTAACATTAGCCTTGGCGTGACCAATGGCGCTGCTGCCGACCTCGGCCTGACTGGTGTCACGATCGGTGGCAATGGCTCTGCTTCGTTCGTCACCTACTACTCTACCGTGAAGCTGTCTTCGGATAATGCCTTCACCGTCGAGGCAGGCTACGAAGGCACGACCAACTTCGAGAACCTGGGCTTCCGCCGTGGCACTTTCGGTGGCGCTTCCGGTGACAAGATCTCTCTTGTCGATATCTCGACACAGTCAGGCGCGAACGACGCGATCCGCTCCATCGACGCTGCAATCGAGCAGGTGTCGGCTGCGCAAGCCAAGTCAGGTGCGCTCAATAACCGACTGGATGTGATCATCAACAACTTGTCGGAAGGTCTGCAGAACATGTCCGCATCCCGCAGCCGTATCCTGGATACCGACTATGCGACCGAGACGACCGAGCTGGCGAAGCAGCAGATCATCCAGCAGGCCGCAACCGCGATGCTCGCGCAGGCCAACCAGGGTGCCCAGGGCGTGCTGGCCCTGCTCAAGTAATCGAGCGAGTCCTTCGATGGAAAGCCGGGGTAGCGATACCCCGGCTTTTTTGCTTGATGAACTTGCTAGCTGGTTAACATGGTATTGTTTCTCCCAACTTGGCTCTATCTTGATAAGAGCTCGGTTGTTTATTGGGCGAAAACAGCTGCAGAACTATCTTTCATAAGATGAAAGTTTCAGGGAAAGTTCAACATTCAATAATCAACGGTCCACCTGATCTGGCCAAGCAGCTGCTTGCAACAGTGTTATCCGATTCAGAGCAAGATATGTCCTGCTTGGGCCAGCTTGCCGGGCGGCTTTTTCTGAACGCAAAACACGATCTGGCCGCGATGATCTTCGCCCGATGGGTAGAAATCGACGCCAACAATCCAGAACCTTGGGGCAATTTGGGCCTGTGCATGCTCAAAATGCAGAAGACAGAAAATGCCCGTGAATTGCTTGAATACGCGCTGGAGCTAGAGCCTGCATATTTCCCAGCATGGTGCAATCTGGTGGATGTGTACAAAGAGCTTGGCGAACTGGACAAGCAACTCGCATGTGCTCGAGAATGCGTGCGACTACAACCGAATTCTTCACTGGCGCACAATAATCTTGGCACCAGTTTGCAAGAAGCCGGGCGCCTCGAGGAAGCCTATGGCGAGTACCAGATCAGCTTGTCGATCGATCCGGATAATTTCGAAGCCAGATTCAACCTGGCGCGGATATCAGCGGAGCAGGGTAATCATTCTGATGCAACAAAATTTTTCGAAGCGGCGCTGAGTGCTGAGGGTAAAGGTCAACCTCATCGTGAAGTAATCGAGTATCACCTTGCTTATGAATACCTCGCGACAGGAAAGTTGAGCGAGGGCTGGAAGCTCTATGAAAAAGGGTTTTCACCAAAGGTTCCGCTGTCCATCGCAAGGCGGCCGGCCAGGTCTTTTGAAGTTCCGATGTGGAACGGCCTTCCTCTGCAGGACGGAGAAACCTTGATGGTCTGGCGAGAGCAGGGAATAGGTGATGAGCTCCGCTTTTTATCATTGCTCCCGTTAATAAATCTCGGCAAGGGCCGCTTGATTATCGAGACAGAGCCGAGGCTAGTCGAAATTTTGAAGCGATCATTTCCTTCGGCGCTTGTTCGCCCGCAAAAAATGGAGAATCCTGCCGGGGGCATGCAATCTGCTTTTGATTACGACTGTCATCTACCGATAGGTTCACTGCCTCGACTGCTGATGAACCACAGCAGCATCTATCCCAGCCTCGGAGGATACATTCAGCCTTCGTTGCTGAAGGTGGAAGAATTTGCCAACCGAATGAAGCAGTACGAAGGGAAGGCAAAGGTCGGGATTTGTTGGAGAAGCCATAAATTATCTCCAAAGAGGAATGCGAAATACACTCGCCTGGGAGACTGGACTGAAGTGTTGACCATTCCTGACATCGTTTTTGTCAATCTTCAATATGGCGATTGCGAGTCTGAAATCACGGAAATTGAAGGGCGATTAGGGATAGATATTCTGAGGTGGAAAGACGTGAATTTGATGGATGACCTCGAATCCGTAATCGGGATCATGGGCAATCTGGATCTGGTTATCGCTCCTTCAACCGCGGTCATACCAATAGCTGGCGCCCTAGGTGTCAAGTCTGTTTATATCGGCCACCAGAACTGGATGATGCTCGGCGAGTCTGAAATTTATCCATGGTTCCGATCCGTCACGCCAGTTCTCGCATCACATGGCACGCCAGTTTCAAGTGTGATGGCTGATGTGAGGCGGAAGCTCGAGCTTGTGGTCTAGCTGAGTGTGAACGGCGACTTGCTTCCTGCCAGTCTTCAGGTGGAAGAATCTCAGCCAGTATCGACGGAAATCAGAAAAGCTATCCAATAACGGGCATCAGCCGTCGGTTTTGAGTTTAATTAGCTCGATGAGCTTTTCCTCCGACGGGCAGGAGCAAAGAACGGGTGCAACCGCCTTGATTTTTTCAAGTGAAAGTTCCCACCATTTCAATTCGAGCAAGAGGTCAACGATAGACTTGTCAAAGCGCGGCTTGATGGCGCGCGCAGGATTTCCAGCGACTATTTGGTAGGGCTCAACGTCCTTTGTGACGGTAGCGTTTGCTGAAAGCACCGCGCCGGAACCGATAGTCACGCCGGACAAGATCGTGACGCCGGTACCGATCCATACATCGTCGCCAATGACTACATCGCCCTTTGTTGCCGGATGGCCTTTGATCTCTGTCCCACCAAGCTCGTCCTGATAAATATGCCCAAACGGGAACGTGGTAATCCAGTCGATTCGATGATTCCCACCCAAAAAGATTGTGACATCACGTGCAATCGAACAAAACGATCCTATCTGCAGGGCGGCACCTTCATTCCACTGCCGAATCTGAATATTCTCGAAACCATAGGTGTAGCGCCCGACGTAAACGGGGCTCTTTCCTATATGGCCAGTTCGCAGTTGGTTATGGCTCATCAGCGTTTGAGTTATTCATCTGGTTTGCGTATTGATTTATCGGCAGGCGCAGTTTCATGCTGTCGACCGGAAGAAAATGAACTCCCGTATTAAGTGTCAGTAAGGGCAAGCATTGCAATGCGGCATTTTCTTGCGCTCGAAATGCATGAATTTGACAACTTCGGTGCGCTTGTTTCCAAGGAAAATATCAGTAAACTTTTGTTCGAGAATATTCCCTAGTTCAGCAGCTTTCGGATGTGCGCAGCACGGAACCACCGTGCCGTCATAGTCAATGTAGAGACGATTGCCCGGCCGCAGAAACGAGCAAACGCCCTCCGGAACAGAAATGGGTTTGCCGGTCAGGTTCTCTGCTGATTGAGGCAGGTACAACCAGTCCCTGAACTCTACCTTGAACCCCAGTGGAACGAGCAAACTCAGCCATCGTTGTTGCGCTACCGGATCGGTGCAGATGGTTCTGGTCATTAATGTAAGATTCGGGTCGTGAGCATCCCTGAATTCTTTGGCCTTTTTCAAGAATTCAATAAACTTTGGCCATCTTGATGGTGGCCTCAAGCGTTCGTAATCATCTGGTGTTCCATCGCCGTCGCAGCTCACATTCAGCGTATTCAAAACGCGTGACTTGATCGCTCTTTCAAGCGTCGGAAAATCGTGGTACTGACCATTCGTGCTTAACTCGATATTCGAACAAGTCCAAGTGCGCTTTTTCAGGTTCTCAAGTATTTCAGGCAATCCCTCGTTAAGCAGAGGCTCGCCGAAGTTGAATAACCTGAGAATGTTCACGTGATCTACATCGATGTTGTTAATGATTTTCAGGAAATCATCAGCGGACATCTTTTTTATCTTTGGACGCAGAACCGCATTCGGACATCCGACACATTGCAGTTGACAACCGTGAACAATATCGATTCCAACCTTATCAAGAATCAAGGCTTGGTTATGGTGTTTGACTGGACTCAGCATGATTTCCTCACACGAATTTTTTGTAGATCATTGATTCGGGAATTGATGAAGTGCAAATCAGCTTTTTATTGCAAAGGTTTGATGCCGGTAATTCGCATATCCCGCGGCTCGCGGAGTTTGAACTGTGCTGGCTCCTGGCGCAGTGCCGTCAGTCCTGCAGCTTCCATGGTGGCTGCAAGTGACCTGGGGGTGTAGCCCCATCGATGGATCATCAGCGGGTCCCTCCACGCGGGATCTCCATAAAAGACCCACATGCTGCGTTGACCTTCTTTGCCCCCAATGGCTGCGTGATCCGGGTTTTTTAGAAATTCCTCCGCCGCGCTTATAAGGTTCGGGCATTCAAGGATCATCTTTCCTCCCGGCTTGAGCACGCGTGTCCACTCTTTGAGGATGTCTACAATTTCCCATTGCCAGAAATGCTCGACGACGTGAACTGCCATAACTTCATCGGCCATGTTGTCTTCAAATGCATGCAATTCGCGCAAGTCGCTCAGCACGTCCGGTTTTTTCCCCGCTCTGGATTCGACGACGTCGACATTGATGTATCCATCGAGAATTTTGTCGCCGCATCCTAGATTGAGTCGAATCATGGCTTTTTCTGGCTTCTGGGCTATCTGCTTGAAATTGACTTTTCTGACAAGTTTTTCAGTTGAAGAGCTCTCCGCATGTGGCTGAGGTGCAATGACTGCTCTCGATTCCGGACTGGCTTGCAGTGCACTGGAAATCGCATTTGTCCATTTTTCCGAAATGGCGGCTTTTGAAAAGTTGGCTCTAATATGGCATTGCGCGTCTTTCAGCAAACTGCTTTCAGGAGCGACCGAATCCAGTGCCCCCTTGATTGAGTCTTTGCTCAGGACAGTGAAATATTTGCTCAGCGGCTGATATGAATCGATTGGGGTCGCAAGTGTAGGCAGGCCAAGCGCTAGTGCCGTGATCAATCTATTTGAGCTCGCGCCATTCTTTCTTGAATTTTCGATGTCAGCAGGAATAATGCATAGATCAGAGATCCGCGAAGCTTGAACAAGGCTTTCAACGCTCCAAGGGATGACATTGATTTCTATGTTTTCCAGTTGTGGTACGTCTAATGCGCGTGAATAGGCGTCAGGAAAAGGATATGCATTTGTGATGATGATCAGTCGCGCATGGTCCTGCTGATCGAAATTTTCGCGAAGACATTGGATCAGTGGTTCTAGGTTGCTGGCATGACCGAACCACAAAATTGTTTTCTCGCTTTTTGTGCTCGGTTTTGGATCGAAGAACGGCACTTCAACCGGGTCTTCGATGACGTCAATGTTGCCAATTACAACGGGTGAAAGATGTTTTTTCAGCTTTTGGGAGCTGCAGATCGTGAGATCGGCGAGTTTTAGTGCTTGTGAATAAAAGCTGCTGGCTACGCTTGTGTGCGCAAGATGATGATCAGTGTAGTCAATGATGATTCGTGAGCCGTTCGCCTTGCACCTGGCAATATGATTTAGCCAACGCTGTGCTCGTCCCGGATCGCTGATTGCGTCGATCTTGCCGACAATGAGAGCCTTAGGCTTTGAAGGCTCATGACCATCAGTAACCTTGCAGTCGAAGCCGTTTGACTGGGAAGCTTTATAGCTCACGGCGGTCCGTAGACGAACAGATGCCAGATTGCTCTGCTCCAGCGCTTCGACCGTCGCTGGTGAAACGCTGGCAAGCCACTCGATTTTTTTTCCTTTTGCTTGCATCTCTTGTTTTCAGACTTTTCGATGACTGGTTTGAGATACGACTGGCCGTTCAAGCGGCTTTTTTTGCGGAGATGGTTTTCGACCAGTTCATCTTTTCGCTGATCCATAGATCAGCAAAATCGCAATTCATTTTGTGGTCGAACCAGGGCCCGCCGAGGGTGTAGTGCACGGCCTTGAGCTTGTCGTACTGCGGCGCGTACCAGCCCTCGAGATAGTTCCAGCCCTTGTCCAGTTCGCCGATCTCGCTGTCGTTCAGCCAGCTGAAGCGGTGCAGGTAGGTCGGCTCGGCGGTGTTGACGACATCCGGCGTCAGTGCGCGCACGCCCGGGTGCGCGCAGTTGAAGACGATGAAAGAAGACCAGTTCTTGCGCGGGTAGGGATACTGAATGCAACCGTCCATCTTGACGGTCTCGCTCGGCTGGTAGTCATGCTTGACTACCGATACAGCCTTTGACGGGTCGATCTCGCCGAGGACCTCGAGGATATCGGTCACGAACAAGAAGTCGCAATCGACGAACACCGCATGGCCATCGAATCCGTCCTGGCTGGCGAGCGCCGGCGTCAGGAAGCGGGTCAGGCTGAATTCGGTCGCTGCGCGCGTATCGACGGCGCGTGTGTAGAGGCCTTGCTCGCGAAGCTCGGACTGCACCAGCGGCATGACGCTGACTTTGTCAGGGTCGGTGCGGCGCTGGATCGAGTGACGGCAAACCTCCCACGCGATGTCCTCGCGCGGATCCCATCCGACGAACACTTTGAGCTTCATGATGACTCCCTTCTGTTGGGTTTGCCCTTCCACTCGCAATATCCATGCCATTTACAGCGTTTAAGGCGGGGCCGGGTGTCGCCGGAACCAGGCTGCCGCTGACTGCCGGCGCTTGCCGCTGTTGCGGCAAACGTTTGCCGCTCCCGTTGAAACCTACCTGTGTCGCTGGTTCGCATCGGCTATCAGGCCAAGGTCTGCATCCATCCTGCGAGCTGCTCGACCAGTGGTGCCCATGCTCCCGGAGCCGGCTGCCGCATCAGTTGGACGCTCGGGTACCACGGACTGCGATCGCCGTCCCGCTGCCAGTACCAAAGCGGTGAGTGGTGGGGAAGCAGGATGATGGTCGGCTTGCCCAGTGCCGCAGCCAGATGCGCTGTCGAATTGCTGACGGTGACAACCAGGTCGCAGGCGCTGATCAGCGCTGCAAGTCCGTCGATATCGTCCTTGTTGTCGATGTCGTGCAGCTTGTGCAACTTCGCGCCATTGGCGCACGCCATCGACCTTTCCTCGGTGGTGTCGCCATATTGCAGGTCGATGAAATCGATCCCCGGCACGCGCAGCAAGGGCAGCAGTGTGTCGAGCGGCAGGCTCTTCGCCACACTTGACTGCGCATGCTTGCTGGACCAGCTGAGGCCGCAGACGAGCTTGCCCGGTTGCTGCAGCCGCGCGCGCAATCCGGCGCTGCGTTCCGGATCAGCCTTCAGGTAAGGTGAGCGGATACGCGCCAGACCAGCGTCATCGCGCCGGAACAACCGGCCAAGGCTACCGATCAGGGTTTGGGCGCCGAACAGCTGTTGTGCCGGTTCCAGTCCTTCGATCTGGGTCAGCAGCGCGAAGTCCAGCCGTGGGAAAGAGCGTCGGAACAGGGGAGTCAGGCGCGCATCGAGGCAGGCAAAGGCTTCGGTGCCGGCAGCTTCGATATCGGCCAGCATCGCGCCGTAGAAGATCTGGTCCCCCAGCCCCTGTTCCGGCAGGACCAGCAGCGGCTTCTGCAGGCTTTCGCCCTGCCAGTCGGGGGCGTGGCGCGGCAGTGCATGGCCAATGAATTTGCGGTCGGGTGTGTCGCAGTGCACCCGGTGCTCGTACAGGTCCCATCCGGCGGCCAGCTGGCCCTGCATCAGCAGAGCCAGCGCCTTGTTGTAACGGGTGTGATGATGGTCTGGGTGCAGGGCCAGCACGCGGTCGTAAACAGCGATGGCTTCGTCGAGGCGGTTCTGCTCCTTCAGCACGTTGCCGAGATTCTTGAGCGTCTCGACATCGTCCGGCCGCCACTGCAGGGAGGACAGATAAGCGCGCTCGGCGGCGTCCAGCCGGCCCAGCTCCCTGAGCGCATTGCCGAGGTTGAAATGCGCAAGCGCATCGTTCGGGCGCGATGCGAGTGCCCGCGAGATCAGGCACTCCGCCTCGGCGAATCGCCCCAGCTGGAATTCCGCGACGCCCAGCATGTGCGCGGCGTCTGCCTGCTGCGGGCAGATCCGCAGTACGCGACGGTACAGGTCTTTCGCGTCATTGAGACGGCCGCGCTGGTGCTGCGCCATCCCTTCGGTGAACAGCGCGCGAGCCTGCTCGGCGGCCTGCCGAGACGATGCGGCGGCGTGCGTCATCGCCCGTACTCTTGCGCGAGTTGGCCAACGATGGCCGCGGCAGCGCCGGCGACGTCATGCCACTGGCCCGGCGTGGATTGCCGCAGCAGGCAGGCGCTCGGATACCACGGGCTGTCCATCCGGTTGCGGTGCCAGTACCAGAACAACGCAGGCGTGGCAGGCAGCATGACCAGTGTGGGCTTGCCGATGGCGCAGGCAAGATGGGCCGTGGTGTTGGAGACGGTAACGACGATGTCGCAGGCATCGATCAGAGAAGCGAGGCCATCGATATCGCGAAGGTTGTCAATGTCGTCCAGACGGGTGATCGACAGGCCGTGGCGTGCCATCAGTTCGGTGCGCTCGGCGCTGGTGTCGCCATACTGCAGATCGACGAATTGTACGCCCGGCATCGCCAGCAAAGGCTGCAGCGTCTCCAGCATCAGGCTCTTGTCCTGGCCTTGTTCCACGTTCTTGCTGACCCATGACAGGCCGCAGACCAGTCCGCCGCCGGCGCGCAGGCGCGTGCGTAGTTCATCGCGGCGCTGCGTATCCGGCTTCAGGTAACCCTGGCGAACTGCCTCGAGGCCGCGAGTATCGGCACGGAAGATCTTGCCGAGGCTCGCGATATGGATCTGCGCGCCGATCGCGCCGGTGGCCCGGCATGCCTCGACGTCGAAGCTGACGGCATCGACGAACGTCAAGCCGGGGAAGGAGCGTGCCAGTAGCGGCACCAGACGGCCTTCGATGCAGACGATGGAGCCTGGCTGCATCGCTTCCAGGTCGGCCAGCATGCCGGCATAGAAGATCTGGTCGCCCAGCCCTTGCTCCGGCAGGATCAGCAGCGGCGCAGCGATCGACTTGCCATTCCAGTCAGGCGCAACATATCCGATCGCGCGTGATTGCCCCTGGCGGGCACTGACGTCCCAGATGAGACGCCATTCATATTCTTGCCAGCCGCGGCCGAGGTCGCCGTCCGACAACAGCGCCAGCGCGAGGTTGTAGTGAGCGTCGGCCGCCCGGGGGGCGAGCTGGAGTGCGGCTTCGTAGTGCTGGTATGCAGCCTGACGGTCGCCCATCGCATCGAGCACCAGCGCGATCGACGTGTGGGCATCCGGATAAACCGGCTTCAGTTGCATCGCACGCTCGAGGCTGGCCAGGGCCTCATCGTAGCGGCGTAACTTGCGCAGCACGTTGCCGCGGTTGTGATGCCCGACGGCGGCATTGGGCGCCAGTTCAATCAGCCGGTCGTAGGCATGCAATGCCTCTTCGATATGCCCAAGCCAGTACAGCGCGGTCCCGCGGAAGGAGTGCGCATCTGGCAGGTTCGGGGCCAGTGCCAGCGCGCGGTC
>JACCDI011169105.1_pt1 | contig 10571 bp, 12 predicted proteins | sample 7442791 | NCBI WGS metagenome assembly JACCDI01 (sample SAMN15323434, study PRJNA562643) | freshwater metagenome | isolation source: river surface water | place: USA:Blue River Watershed | collected 2017-08-15
CATTTAATTCGAATATAATAAAATTTAATACTTTTTATATGTTTTTATATGTTTTAAATCATTCTTTTTATTTTTTTAAAATCATTTTTTTAATCTTTTTTTTATGATTTACGTTATCTTTTAATTATGATTTACGTTATATTTTTATATAAATATAATTTATTTTGATCTTAAAGAACTTTTAATGAAAATATATATATTTTCAATTTTTAAAAAAATGGGTATTTATACAAATGATATTGTTTATGGAGTTCGAATCGATCAAAAAAATAGCACTCCAAATTGCGATTTAAATAAAGAATTTATTATACTTTATGAAAAGTATAATGATGATAAAAAAGAGTTTACAAAATCAGATAATGCTGATTTTATTAGTTGCCCTAAAAGGGAACTTACAAAAGAAGAAAAGTTAGAAATACTTTCCTTTTATGAATCTCTTGAAGATAAAAGTAAAATTCGATTTTTTATTTATACAGAATGTGCTACATCTTATGATGTAGATGATAAACCTTTTATGATATGGACACGTCTTGATAAAGATGAGTTTTATGATTTACTTCAAAGATAAATTTTAATTTTCATTAAATATTTTTTCACATTCTAACTCACCATTTTCATAATAAATTTTACATAAACCATCTTTTTTACCATTTACATATGTACATTCCGATTCTAATTGACCATTTTCATAATATCTTTTACTTATTCCATCTGGTTTACCGTTTATATAATTAGTTTCTTCTTCCAATTGACCATTATCGTAATAACTTTTGTATAGACCTGTTTTTTTATTATTCATATAAAAACACTCTTCATATAATTGACCATCAAAGTGATACGTTTTATATAATCCTTCTTTATTATCATATTGTGTATCACAACCACCACCAAAAAAGTCATTTAATTTTCCATCCAAATTAAATATTCTTTTTCTATCTAAATATTCGTCTTCTTTTACTGTATAATAACATTCAGCTGCTAATTGTCCATTTTCATGATATTCTTCATTTAATCCTTTCTTACGTCCATTTTCATATAAACATTTTTGCCATAATTGGCCATTAAGATACCAATTTTGATATAAACCATCTTTTTTATCATCAACATAATTACATTCTTCTTTAATATTATTATTTAGATAATATGATTTATATAGACCATTTCTTTTATCATCAATATAATTACATTCTTCTTTAATATTATTATTTAGATAATATGATTTATATAAACCGTCTCTTTTATCATTTACATAATTACATTCCTCTTTAATATTACCATTTTTATAGTAATATATACAAAAACCTGTTTTTTGTTGATTTATCATAGGTATTTCATCTTCTTTGGCTGTAAATGTAATTATATTTCTACAATAAGGACAATTTATTTTATCTAATTGAAGATTTTTTACATAATTATTAAAACACTCTTTACAAAAAGTATGTTTATCATTACAAAATTTAAGTACTTCATATTCACAAAAATTTTCCATACAAATCATACATTGAATATTTTGATCACTCATTATAATATAACTCTATTTTTAATACTACAATGATAGTAAAAGTATAAAATAAAAAAATCCTTTTTTTATTTTTATAATTAAAAAAAGATTTTTTAAATAACAAAGTAAAATATTTTTATCTTAAAGAACTTTTTATATAAAAATATATATTTTTATTTAAAAAAATGGGGAATCTTTTATCATCCATTTCGTGGAAAAATGTTTTATATGTAGTTGTTCTAGCAGTTGCTGTTTATGGTATTTATTACGCTTACAAACACTACGGAAAGAAAGCTTTAGAAGATCGCGCGGAACACGTTCAAAAAGTACGTGCTGCAGAAGCAACGGATCAATTAAAAGTTGAACATATGACACAAGTTCGAGAAGAGAATCAAGAAAAAATTCGCAATAATGACGCTGAAAAGATTTACAATACATCGCTTTATCCTTTTTTTGATATCAAAATTGGTAATGAAGATGCTGGACGTGTACACTTCGAACTCTTTGACGAAATTGTTCCACGCACTTGTATGAACTTCCGTACATTATGTATGAAATCGGTGAGTGGAAAAGGCGAAGCAGACTACAAAGGCGTCCCTTTCCATCGCATTATCAAAAACTTTATGATACAATGTGGAGATACAACAAATGGTGATGGAACAGGTGGAATGTCGATATATGGTCGCAATTTTGAAGATGAAAATTTTGAATTAACTCATAATCAGGAAGGTTTATTATCAATGGCAAATGCGGGTCCAAATACAAATGGTTCGCAATTCTTTATTACAACAAAAGCACCATTAAAACATTTGGATGGGAAACACGTTGTTTTTGGAATGGTTACCAAAGGATATGAAATTATTAAACGAATTGAAAAACTTCAAACAAATGGGGATGATAGTCCAACGGTTCCGGTATATGTAAGCAATTGTGGTTTAGAAGAGTTAGAATAAATGATTTTGTTATTTTTTATTATATATAACTTTCTATAAAAAATATTTTTTATATAAAGAAAAATCAAAAAGTGATTTTATGAAAAAGAGTAAACAAAAAAGAGTAAAAAGAAGTAAAAACAAAAAATGTTTATTAAAAGAGCATTACTTCCAAAATGGTGTTTAAAACATTCACACTTTCTAAATAAATTATATGAAGATAATGAAAATGAAGAGTATATCTTTATTCCCATTTTACTTCAATATGATCAAAGTTATGATTTTAGCGAAATGTTTGAACAAGATCTACCTTATCTTCGCCCTCCATTTTTCTACATCTATTTTGATGGATTAATCTTTTTAGATTTCATTCAATTTGACCTCTCTTTTGATCAATTGCTAAAACCACAAATGTACACCTTTCTTCCCTTTTCCGATGAAATTAAAAAAAGTATAAAATCAAAAACAACGGGTCTTCAACATCATGCTTTTGGTTTATCTTCATATACATATAAAGACCCTAAAAATGATTTTAAAAATAAAGATAACTTAAATGAACTTAAACAATCCATTCAAGCAAATCAACTTCATTGGATTAAATGGTTTATTCATCGTTTTGAAGATAAAGATAATATTGGTGAAAATCATATTTTACAATCGATTGATTCACTTTTTGATATCGATTTTACCAATGTTTCTGTTGAAACATTTGATCTATTACAAAATGAATTATATGTTCAACCATTTTCATATCCAAATGTATGCGAAAATATTGTAACAAAAAGAAATGTTCAAATATTTGAAAAATATAAAAATAAGATTTATGAATTTTATGATTATGAAACATTATTAAAAATAGCATTTGTCAAAAATAAAAATGAAAGTGATGAATCTCAAGTTCAATTTATTGAAAAAATGATGTTAAATAAAAAGTTATTCCACTTTGATTACAATACCATTCAATATACACTTGATTCAAATAATTTAGTACTTATGAACTATATTTATGATCATTTTTATGATTCTATGAAATACGCAATTATGCCAATTCATAAAAAGTTATATAATTTGTCCATAAAAAAAGATGATATTTCATATGATTTAAAATATAAAATATTGGATTTTTTGTTTGAAAAATATCGTAATGTATTAACATCGGAATTTATTATTGATAATGTTTATATAAAAAATAATGATTTATATGATCATCAAGGTGAAGATACATATTTTGATTATCCATTTATTACACATTTTATCAAAAAAATTGGCATGGAGTATAATAGTTTTACATATACTGCCGCAACACTTCTGGGTATACAAAATATAATTGATAATTATCACGCTCATTTTTATAATTCAACTACGCAAAGTTATAATATCATTGGTTTTCGAAATAAATTTCGTCTTGTGATTCGATCCGCAAATGTTGATAATATACGATTTTTTATTAAAAATCGATTATATGTAAATGATGATATTGGATATACTAGTTATTTAGAATATGCTTCATATCATATAGATATTTTTAAACTTTTATATGAAAACGGTTTTCGAAATATAAATGATGATCTGTTTATTGAAATATTTAATCAAGGTAAATGTGATATTGCTTCATATGTAATTCAACAAAAGTTTAAACCAAGTAAACAAACAATGGATTTTATTAAAAATCAAGTAGAACGGATACTCAAAATCAAAAATATGAAAAATAGTATAGATATTATATCTAAATTTAGTGATGAACAAATTAAAATTTATAATATGATAAGATGATAAAATAAATAGATTAATTAAAAATAGCATCAAAAAAAGCTAATTTATGAACTCCATTTTCAATATCAACATTTTTAATATTTACATTCAATAACATTTTATCATTATTAATATTTAATACTAAATTATCATTTTTTATATAATCTTTATCTTTCTTTATATTCTTTTCAATATATATGGGAAGAATAGGAGTTTGAGGATAAATATAATTTATTAAAGTGTAAAACATTTTATCATTTTATAATATATTCATAAACTCTTTATATTCATATAAATGATTAAATAAATTTTTTTTTAATTATTTTATTTTTTTACGTTTTATAGAGGACAAGCATGAGTTGTCACATTTTGTGACACAATCACAATACCTGAACCACCCATTTGTACATCTTGTACCTGTTTCGTTTCCAAATTCATTTGGAAAAGTGCCGGATTACAAGATACATAAACTACTTCATCCGCAAGTTTGTATTGAATCGCTTCATCACCATAAATCCACCAATCATTTCTGATCTTTTGAAAATATGTGTCATAATCCATTTTAATACGATTTGCGACTTGTTTATTTAGCTTCTCGTCCATCATTTCAATCATATGAAGATAATTCTTCATATTCATAAATTCCATTCGACGCACTCCAAGACTCATTTGATGACTCATTAGTGTAGAATATTCTAGAATATAGCGATAATCACACATTTCAAAAATATGAAATGCCATTGAATACGCTTTATTCGCAATACACGTCACTTTAATACCTTCATTTTGAAGATATTTCATTTGATGAATCAAACGCTCTCCATCCATTACAGATCCTCCTGGACTATCAATATAAATAATCGGGTTTTTTGTATACGTAAGTGTATTTGAAAAATCCTTTAAATTCTTATTAATAGACTCATCATTGATTTCATTTCGGATAGAAATAAATTCATTTGGATTTAGCATAATATTTTTTGCGCAAATTTGAACAAAAAATAGAAGTGAAAATGTGACAAAAAGATTTACGTTCATCATTTTAAAAATGTATTATATAAAATATAATTTTATATTTTATTTGTTTTTACACAATTATCATATAAATAAAAAAATCATTTTTTTTACTTTTACTTTTATTTACGTTACTTCTTTTTTGAAGAGAAAAAATGATTTTTTTTTATTTATATTATTTTTAAACTATTTATAAAATATAAATTATATTTTATTTTTTTAAAATGGATTTTATTTTAAATAATCTTCGTTTTGAAAAACTCGAAAAACTTGAAAATGATTTAAAGAAAGAACAAGAAATAAATCATACACTTCAACTTCAGATTAACGATATGAATAAAACACAATCTTCGAGTAAAGAAGATATTATTTTATTAAAAAACGAAATTCATAGTTTAAAAGAAGAATTTTCTCTAATTATTTCTCAAAAAAGAAAAACTGATGAAGAAATTCATTTACTAAAAGAAATATCAGAAAGGTTAAAAGAAGAAAATGAATTAATTTTAATTAAAAATCGCGAATATGAAACATATATTTCTTATATAACTCAAGAATTTATTCAATTAAAAGATTTAATTGAAAATGACGATAATAAAATTAAAGAAGTATATGAAAAACAAATATTCATTGATTTTTTTAAAGGTTTTGCTTCATATACATATGAACATTTTGTAAATCCTTTTATGAAAAATGATGAAAGTAAAGTTTTATATTATCAAGAAAATATTGATGATGTTGAAAAAAAATATTATAGTCAGGTTATATGTTCTTATATAGTAACAAATAATCAATTACTAATAAAATATAAATTTAATTATGGACCATCACAAGGAGATCCAGGAAATATAGGTATTCCACCTTTTATTAATCAAATAGATATTTCAAGTAATATGCTTAAAATAATTTTACAAAAAACATTTATCAAAATGTTTAATTACATATTATTTAGATCCATTGAATTTGGATACAATGGTCAAGCTCCATATATATCTCATAGAAGTAGAAATATTCAGGATGAAATACAAAAAACAATAAATGCTATGAAATCAATTTTAATTTAAGATAAAAAAAATTATTATAAATAAAAAAATATATACTTTTTACTTTTACTTTTATTTATGTTACTTCTTTTTTGTAAGTCCCTTTTCAGGACAACTAAGAAAATTAGCTAAAGGCTGATTTTGTAAGTCCCTTTCAGGGCAACTAAGAAAATTAGCTAAAGGCTGATTTTGTAAAAAATGTTTTAATACAATTTCCGGTTCATAAATATATGAAACAATATAATCAATATCTGTTGTAGCAATTGGATAAATAATATTCATGGGTTTTACTTTAAATTTACTCTTTTGAAAATAATCATAATAATATATTTTTAATAATCCTGTTTGTAACATCTTCATGACATAATCACCTCCCACTCGTTCATTTCTTGGAATATGCGTTAAACGACTATTAAGTTCATTGATAATATTTTTAGGAATATATGTTTTTGTTTGAATTGCTTTTGGTTCAATATGTGGATACTTTTTTAAAAAATAAAAATATGAAGATATTGGTATTAAACTATAAATTAATTTTAATAAATCCGTTGAATATCGATATGTTTCTTCTAAAGAAGGATCATTTTTATAATATTTTTGATGTAACACTTTATCAAAATCAATGATTTGAACATAATGACCATGTGTCTTTATTTTATGACCCAATATATCAATATATTTATCTTTTGTACGTTTTAATCCAATATTAAAACCATGTAAATCATTATGTATATAACCATGTGAATGTAAAATTGTAATTACATATAAAATTTGTAAAAAAAGATCATAAAAAATAGTATAATCAAACTTTTCCCAACTTAAAATATAATCAATAATTGTATAATCAATTAAAGTATATATATAATGTACACACACTGATGAATCACGTCGCATTATTGCTTTCTCTTTATAATCTTTTGGAATCTTCTCTATATTATAATTAAGTTGATGTTTACAATTATGTGTAATATAATGATCAATTAAATTCATAAAATGATTGGGATATTTATCAATAATATTTTTTTTAAAATCAATTTGGCGAATAATAGAAGATTTAAAGTTATTGGAAAGATCATTTTCGAATATTTTTTGAATTTTATAGGCATATTGGGTCTTTGTTTTTAAATCTTCAATTAAATAGACTGTTCCACTTAACCCTTGACCTAATTTTTTAATCATTTTATATTTATTTAACTTTTTGATTTCACTTTCCATATTTATTTCATTTTTATTTTTCATTTTATTTTTACTTTTTGTTTCCATATTTTTATAAATGAATAATTCTAATATAAATAATTTTATTTTTTAAATAAAATTAGTAAAAAAATATAAAAATCAATTATAGAATATATATAAATAAAAATGGATAGTTCAAATCAACAATTTGTAGAAATTATCGATCAAGGAACTCAACAAATTATGCCCGTACCCATTCCCGAAAGTGGCATTTCTAATGTTCCCAATGCTCATAGTAATAATCCATTACGCGCTGTATATAAACCTCTTGAACATAATCGTAAAAATGATAACCAACAATATTGTAACTTTTTATCACCTGCTCCCCGCGACCCCTTAGTAAATGTTCCATATTTAGGACCCGATTGCCCTTATGATCCAAACGCACGAAATCAACCTGAAGGATGTTTTTTAGTAAAAAATAAAGTTCAAGGAACTGTAGGATTCGTTTGTAAAGATGCTGGTGGTACCAAAAATGCCAACTTTGTACGCGGTAACCAATTCGGTGTCGATTATGATATGGACGTTGACGGTTTATCAAAATCTAAAAAAGCAGAATATACTATTGAAAATCCTGTACAACTTCCTATCCAAATGAAAAACCCTATTGTAAAATATGATAAATCCACTTTTTATCCAACATATTTACAAAGTTATAATTCATTTGGTGAATATCCTCACGCTGCTAATTATGATAATGAGAATATTGCGAAAGGATTACCTACTTATGTATATCCTTACAAAGTTTTAAATCAACATAAATCTGAAAAAGATGTTATATCATTACGAAACGGTGATGATTTTGTAAATCAAGATGGAACTCAAGGTGTTATGGAGAAAAATGGTGAAATTATTGAATATGCCAAAAATATGGAACATTTTAGTGGAATTAACTCTTCAAATGTTGATCAATATTATGCGACTATTTCTCATCGTAATAAAACAGTATCAATTATATTTAGTATTTTAGTATTAATTATCATTTTAATGCTTATTTTTTGTAAAAAGATTGAAATAGGTTGTTTAGTAAAAAAATTCTTTAAAAAATAAATCAAAAAATAGATAAAAAGAGAAAAATGATTTTTACTTTTCTTCTTTTTATTTCTATCTTGTTATAATAAAAAATAGATTTTTTTATTATTTCTTTAAAATGGTAAATATTCACCACTCTTGGAAACCACTTTTTCAATCACAATCTTCCCTCCTTCAATCGATTGAAAAGAAGATTTGCGAAAATAGTGTTGGATCCATTTATCCAATTCAAGATCATCGTTATCGTGTTTTTGAAATGGATGTAACTCAAATCAAAGTTGTACTCATTGGTCAAGATCCTTATCACGGGAAAGGTCAAGCAATGGGTCTCTCCTTTTCTGTCCCAAAAAAGATAAAAACGCCACCATCTCTTATGAATATTTATAAAGAAATTAAAAATAATTTTCCTGAACGCAACTATCAATTTAATCATGGTGATCTAACACGATGGTATACTCAAGAAGGAATCTTCCTTCTCAACGCATCGCTTTCCGTTGAAGAGAGTAAACCAGGATCACATCTTTCCTATTGGGAACCTTTTACAAATGCTGTAATTCGTTATATTTGTGAAAAGAATAATAGTTGTGTATTCCTTCTTTTAGGAAATTATGCTATATCAAAGAGTCCATTTATTGAAGATAAAAATCGTATTTTGAGTACGTCACATCCAAGTCCATTGGGTGCGCATAAAGGATTTTTAGGAAGTGAAATTTTTAAAAAGTGTGAAGAAAAAGTACAAAGTGAAATCAATTGGAATATTGATTGATATAAAAAATATTTGTATAATAATTATAGATAAATTATAAATATATATAAAAATGGTTGGTATTATCTATTTTTTATATGATTTATATATTAAAAATGAAAATAAAAATGAAAATATAAAAAAATATAATTATTATAAAAAATATGATCAAGAATATAAATCATTATAATTAAATATTTCTTTCAACTGGTGTTTTAAAAGGAATTCCAAGAATAGTAAAAAGTTCTTCCTCACTTTTCAAAAAAATCTTTTCTTTATTATCCAATTTACTCAATCCATATTCATTTAAACTCATTCCCTTTTCAAGTGCCTTATTTCGTACTTCTATATTAAAATGCTGTGATCCCGTAAAATATAACACAGCCGCATAATAAGATACATAATCTACTACTCGAATATCAATTCGACGCGCCTTACCTTTACTATTTAATCTACAAAATCCCATATACTTTGTATCACCATCTTCCGTTAAATGATCTATCAACAATTCATCATCACTCATTTGTTTCACAATTTTTTGTAAATACTTTTCATTGGAAATATGTTCAACATATTTCGGATTTGATACTAAAAGATCAATGTCTCCTGATGTTGGTAAACCACGTCGATAAGATCCACAAATTTGAAAAATAAGATTTTTATCTACTTTTTTTAAACACTTTTGAATCTTCTTTTCAATCTTTTCAATTTCATCTCGTGGAATACGCTCTTTCATATCATCATAATATTTTAAACCAAGATCAATATGATGTGTACTTGTAATCTTCTTATCTAAAATTGCTTGTTTAACATCTTCTACACTACGAAGTCCCAAATTATACCACTTTTCCGCTCGCACATCTCCTACACCCGTAATCGATTTAATAATATCGATTGATTCATACTTTTCATTTTTAACACCTAATTCAACTAAAGTTCCACTATTTATAATTTCATCAATACGGTCTGCTATACCTTTACCAATACCTTTAATATCATTCATTGCTTGTTTTCCACATTGGATGGGTTGAGTATATTGTTTTAAGGCGGGAATGGCGGTTGAAAGTGCTTTACATTTAAATTTAAGGGAAGGATCTTTTTTGTAAAGTATAAGTAACTCTTCAAGTTTTGAAATAATATTTTTATTAGACTCTTCCATTTTACAAAATATTCTTTTTTTACTTCTACTCTTTCCATGTTACATTTTTTATTTTTTTTAAATTCACTTTTTTTATTTTTTTTATATTTTATGATCTTTGTTAAAAAAAGATAGAAATATTATATACTTATATTAAGAATATATTTTATAAAATGAATGAAAA
>JACCDI011473215.1_pt1 | contig 10571 bp, 14 predicted proteins | sample 7442791 | NCBI WGS metagenome assembly JACCDI01 (sample SAMN15323434, study PRJNA562643) | freshwater metagenome | isolation source: river surface water | place: USA:Blue River Watershed | collected 2017-08-15
ACCCAAATGCAATTCACATTTTAGAAAAGAATTTAGATAAAGTTGTATGGTCTCGATTGTCTAGAAATCCAAATGCAATTCATATTTTAGAAAAGAATTTTGATAAAATTGGTTGGTATAATTTGTCTGCAAATCCAAATGCAATTCACATTTTGGAGAAAAATATAGACAGGATTAAATGGGGTGAATTATCTCAAAACCCAAATGCAATTCATTTGTTGGCACCATTAGATACTAACAAAATGAAAGCTAAAATGAAACCATTTGCTGAAGAATTAGTTGCTTATGTATTTAATCCAGTGCGTTTAAATCGCATTGCAACTAGATTAGATATGGATTTAGATGAGTTGTTGGACATGTATTAAGATTGTCGCCCCGGGGCGTTAACTAATAAAATTGAATTAAAATATAATTATTCTTTTTTGTTAGTTTAAAAAAATAAAATATGATTGGAAAACCAGAATTTATTTTAAATGAAAATGAAGATCGGGAAAATTTGGCTGTAAATGAAAAAGCGTGTCATATTTTAGAAAAAAATAGACATAAATCATCTATATTTTACTGGATAAATTTGTCTTCAAATCCAAATGCTATACATATTTTAGAACAAAATTTAGATAAAGTTGATTGGATGAGATTGTCTCGAAACGAAAATGCGATTTCTATAATAAAAAAAGATTTAGGATTTGATAATACTTTAAAATGGTGGATAAATTCTTTAATATACTATGTTTCAGGAAGAAAAATGTATAAAGTTAATTGGTGTGGATTATCAGCAAACCCAAATGCTATCGATATTTTAGAAAAAAACTTAGATAAAGTTGATTGGTATAATTTATCTATAAATCTAAATGCTATTCATATTTTGGAGAAAAATTTAGACAAGATTAATTGGGAGGCATTGTCTCAAAACCAAAATGCTATTCACATTTTAGAGAAAAATTTAGATAAAATATATTGGCCATATTTATCAGCAAACCCAAATGCTATCGATATTTTAGAAAAAAACTTAGATAAAATAAATTGGTCTATGTTATCTTTAAATGAAAACGCATCTCATATTTTAGAAAATAATTTAGATAAAGTTGATTGGAATAATTTATCTACAAATTCAAATGCTATTCATATTTTAGAAAAAAATTTAGACAAGATTAATTGGTCTTGGATGTCTTTAAATCCAAATGCAATTCACCTTTTAGAAAAAAAACCCGAAAAAATATATTGGCATTGGCTGTATACAAACCCAAATGCTATTCATTTGATAGCACCATTAGATACTAACAAAATGAAAAATTCGATGAAAGAATTTGCAGAAGAATTAGTTGCGTATGTGTTTCATCCAGTGCGTTTAAATCGCATATCAACCAGATTAAATATTGATTTGGATGAATTAGTAGATATGTATTAAGAATTGTCGCCCCGGGGAGTTAACTAATAAAATTGAATGATAATTTAAATGTTTCTTTTTTATTAAACAAAGGTTAAATGATTGGAAAGCCAGAATTTATTATAAATGAAAAAGTTGCTTGGGAATATTTCATTCGCAATCCAAACGCAATTCATATAATTGAACAAAATTTAGATAAATTTGATTGGTTTATGTTGCGTTATTTGTCAAGAAATATAAATGCAATTCATTTATTAGAAAAAAAAATAGATAATTTTGATTGGTATTACTTATCCAGAAACCCAAATGCAATTCATATTTTAGAAAAGAATTTAGATAAAGTTGTATGGCCTCGATTGTCTAAAAATCCAAATGCAATTCATATTTTAGAGAAAAACTTAGATAGGGTTAGCTGGAATAATTTATCTGAAAATCCAAATGCAATTCAAATTTTAGAACAAAATTTAGATAAAGTTGATTGGTGTAATTTATCTGCAAATCCAAATGCAATTCATATTTTAGAGAAAAACTTAGATAAAGTTAGCTGGTATACTTTATCTGAAAATCCAAATGCAATTCATATTTTAGAGAAAAATTTAGATAAAATTTCTTGGGATGTGTTATCTTCAAATCCAAATGCAATACATCTTTTAGAAAAGAATTTAGACAGGCCTGCTCCGATGGCTTCATCAATGAATGAAACGTTAAATCAAGCGTTAAGAAGAAAATTAAACAAAATTAATTGGTTTTGGTTATCAACAAACCCAAATGCAATCCATATTTTAGAACAAAATTTAGATAAAGTTAATTGGGATGGATTGTCTATGAACCCAAATGCAATCCATATTTTAGAGAAAAATTTAGACAAAGTTTATTTTGGATATTTATGTGAAAACCCAAATGCAATTCATTTGATAGCGTCATTAGATATTAACAAAATGAAAAACCGGATTAAATCATTTGCTGAAGAATTAGTTGCGTATGTATTTCATCCGATGCGTTTAAATCGCATTGCGACTAAGTTAGGAATTGATTTGGATGAATTAGTAGATATGTATTAACGCCCCGGGGCGCCAATTCAGCAAAAAACAAACTCCATGCAGCACAATAACCTCCACCTTCTCTTGGTTGTTTTGGAACATGTGAAGTTGATTCCAATCCTTGAAGTCCATATATCATTGGACAAACTTCATTTGAATGAACTAATTTTTTTGGCTCAATATTGTTTTTAACAAGTGTTTCATTTAACGTTTTCATAAATTTTTCTAATGAGGTGTGTATTATTTCATTAACATTTTCAATTTTTGAAAAAGAAAATTGACTTCCATGTGGCTCAAAATGTTCTATTGTTCCTTCAGAACGCCTATAAATTAGAATATTTGCATGCGCTGAATTAAAATCAGCAAACACAATGGTTAGAGGAATAACTAAAACATCAATATCTTTTTTGATACAATTTTTTAATTCTTCTACACCTTCTTTTATTTCATTTTCTAAATTTTCGTTGTCTTCCGATGACATATTTGGTTTTAAATAAAACACAATTCCAATATGATGTTTGTCTCTCCCAGAAACAAGACATTTGCTCGAATACTTATTAAATAAATACAAATAAAACATCAAATCAACAAAATTATTTTGTGCCCAATGTCTAAATGTTCTTGGATTATAATTTGAATGTAAGTCTAATTTTCTGTGTATTTTTTTACCTTTATCGGTTCTGGTATTTTTATTTCTGGCTCTTTTTCCATGTAATATATAAACATTTTATCATTATTCTTAATTGTTTATATATTACCAATCACAATGCTTTTTTTTATAATCAACTAATTTTTCAAATAATTTTTCATCTGATGGTGTAACATCAATCCATTTCCCATTTATTACCGCTTTTGCTTCCCATGGAGGATTCATCATAGACCAATTACCATAAAAATTATCCCAAAAATTAACTATGTCATCTACACTATCTAAATCAAATCTATCGTTAAAATTCCACACAAATTTCACCAATTCATTCAATAAAAAATTATCTAATTCATCTTGCGAAACAAACCCATAAATTGTTTTTACAGATGGACTTTTATAATCTGGATGTGCTTCTGATATAACATATGGAACTAATTGCGACATTATTTAATATCTAATTTTACATTTATATTGTAAAAAAATACAAATTATTATTTAATACATGTCTAACAAATCTTCTAAATCTACTCCTAATCTTTCTGACATACGACTTAAACGCATTGGATTAAATACATATGACATTAATTCTTCAGCAAATGGCTTCATATTTTTATTCATTTTTTTTGTGTCTAACAATAACAATAAATGCATTGCATTTGGATTTACTGCTAGAAACTTATATATAGTCTTCTCTGGATTGGCTTCTAATAAATGAATTGCTGCTGGATTTGCTGATAAATAAGCCCAATCAATTTTCTCTGGATTAGCTTCTAATAAATGAATTGCAGCTGGATTTGCAGACAATGATTGCCATATTATTTTTTCTGGATGCTGTTCCAAATATTCAACAGCTAGAGGATTTGGATTTAAGTTGAATAAATACCAATTAATTTTATCTATATTTTCCATCAAAAGTTCAATTGCATTTTCGTTATTAGAAAGTCTATCCCAATGAATAATACTACCATTATTTTGTTTTAAAATATGAATAGCAGCAGGATTAGAAGATAATTGAACCCAATTAACACAATCTAAATGTTGTTCTAAATGATCGATTACACAAGGATTTCTAGAACAAAGCTCAAACCAGCAATAACCACAATCTGAAATTTTATTTTTATATGAGTTTTTAATTAGTATGTGTCTTGCTGCGGGATTTCGGCATAAGTAAACATCACTCATTCTCCAAAATTTACTATAAGAATACATGAGACTTTCTATAAAATGTATTCCATTCGGGTTTGAGTAAAACTCAGGACAATGTTCTGGAGTTTTTGTATAAAATGGTTTACCGATACTCATTTTGATATATTTATACTAACAAACAATGATTTTAAAAGCAATTCAATTTTTTCTAACACATACAGTTGCATCTATATGCTTCACTAATATTTTGCATTATTACATAATATTTCTCACATTCATTTTTAGAAATTGACCATTCAATTCCGTCTATTTGAACAGATTTATTTTCAATAAATTTATCTTTTCTTTTATTAAAATCTTCACAATGATGAAATAAATTGGAAAATAACATAGTTGTGCTTAACGGCAATTTTTGTGTATCAAAAGGTTTAGATTTTGTCATTATAATAAAATGCATTATATGTTTAAGTTATTTTACCACATAAAATTATGATAGATATCTCTGGTATGTCTATCACGAATTCTATCCCAGACTTTTTGATACACATCACAATCGTCATCAGTGATTCTCCAAAGACCTCCATTAAAATGAATATAGTCAATTCCATCTTCTTTTCCCCATTCACTCTGGGTCTTTCTCATTTTTTGACATTCTTGAAACAATTTATCAAACAGTTGCTTTTGAACGTGAGGTCCATCTGATTCTTTTATCATTAATATATTATCATTTATACCTTTAATACATTTTTTAGCATTGTTATAAGTAAAAACAATTTAAACGCAAATTTAAAAAGAAAATTAATGGACGAAAATTTATGTCCTATTTGCATTAATAATGAAGCAGAATGTTTTACAGAGTGTAAACATGGTTATTGTGTAACTTGTTTATGTAGAATAGAAAAATGTGCGTTATGTAGAAAAAAGTTAAACAGACGTGTTTTGAATTCACAAATAACATTTCATTATATAATGAAACATTCAAGAAAAAATGTGGTTTCACGTAACGACAGTGTAGTTTCACGTGGTGAACGAATTTCAGAAAGAGAAGGAATTTATGTAGACCCAGAAAACTATCAGCCAAATAGAACTGATCCGCCATGGACACGTATAGACAATACTCCATGGTCTTTTGCTTTAGACCCAGAACACAATGAACCATCAGGATACGTTCCAGGTGTGTCAATAGAACGACATAATCACCCTCTTCCCCCGCAGGTGTCAATTCCAGAAAGTTCTTCAACGCAATCATGGAGTTCTTCAGTTCAGTCAGTTGCTTGGCATGCGATTGACTTTTTACAACGATTATAATCAACAAATTAATACATATCCAACAAATCATCCAAATCAATTCCTAACTTAGTCGAAATGCGATTCAAACGCACTGGATGAAACACATACGCAACTAATTCCTCTGCAAATGGCTTCATATTTTCTTTCATTTTGTTAATATCTAACTTTGCTAACAAATGAATTGAGTTAGGATTAGAAGACAATGTTCTCCAATTAACTTTATCTAAGTTCTGTTCTAAAATATGGATTGCGTTTGGATTTTGAGATAACCAATCCCAATCTATTTCAGAAAGTTTGTCTAAATTCTTTTTTATAATATGAATTGCATTTGGATTCATACATAAGTATTTCCAATGAATTTTATCTAAATTTTGTTCGATTATGTGAATTGCATTTGAGTTTTCATTTAAACATAAACAATCCCAAACAACTTTATCCAAATTCTGTTTTAAAAGACAAATTGCATTCTGGTTTCTAGACAAGTGAAACCAATCCAATTTATCTAAATTTTGTTCTAAAATATGAATTGCATTTGGATTTTTACATAAGTAATTCCAATGAATTTTATCTAAATTTTGTTCGATTATGTGAATTGCATTTGGATTTTGAGATAACCAAACCCAATTCATTTCAGAAAGTTTGTCTAAATTCTTTTTTATAATATGAATTGCATTTGGATTTGAAGATAATCTTTCCCAACAAACCTTATCTAAATTTTTCTCTAAAAGATGAATAGCATTTGGATTTGAAGATAATCTTTCCCAACAAACCTTATCTAAATTTTTCTCTAAAAGATGAATAGCATTTGGGTTTTTGGATAACACACCCCAATGAACTTTTTTTAAATTCTTTTCTAAAAGATGTATTGCATTTGGATTCATACATAAATAATCCCAATTCATTTCAGAAAGTTTATCTAAATTTTGTTTTAATATATGGATTGCGTTTTTGTTTGATGATAAATGATGCCAGCTAACTTTATTTAAATTCTGCTCTAAAATATGAATAGCATTTGGATTTCGAGATAATCTATCATAGTTTATTCTTGAATCTACAATGTAATATGGATATCCAATCATTTTGACTATTTATTTAATAAAAAAGAAACATTTAAATTATCATTCAATTTTTTAAATTTATACAATTATGTCTATTTCTATGTCTTAATAACAATCGCAAACAGTGTCTCCACAACTGCTACAATAAGCCTTTTGTTTAACTATATTTCCAAATCTTATATTACGTTCTCCAATTTCATCAATCTGTATACCAGTCATATATGGACATCTTTGCCAAAATTCGTCGCAGTCCATACATTCAATATGCATTCCTGGCTCAATCAAATTGCCTCTCCATTGATTTTTCTCATTGTATTCTCTCAAACAGTTACCACAATATCCTACAAATATGCCTCCAATTGAACCATATTGAAAACAATTTCCACACTCTTTTGGTCCAGTTATATGGTCATGATTTATCGCCCATCCTACTGGAAAATTACTGTGATATTTGATACCATCAATCACATAATACTTGGATTGAGTGCCTTGATAAATCTTGATTTCGGCGACAGGTTCGACTACGTTTCTATATCTTAACATCTTCAATATATTTATACTAACAACTATCATTAAAAAACTTATTTCAATTTTTTTACAAGCGGTTAATTATGTCGATTTCTATGTCTTCGCCCCAGGGAGTTAAACTCTTAAAATGTATCTAACAAATCATCCAAATCCATTCCTAACCTCTCTGAAATCCGATTCAAACGCACTGGATGAAATACATATGCGATTAATTCTTCAGCAAATTCTTTCATAGAATTCTTCATTTTGTTAGTATCTAACGAAGCTAATAAGTGAATTGCATTTGGGTTTTGAGATAAACTAATCCATACAACTTTATCCACATTTTGCTCTAAAATATGAATGGCATTTGGGTTTTTAGATAACCAATACCAATCAACTTTATCTAAATTTTTCTCTAAAATATGAATTGCGTTTGGATTTTGAGACAACCAAGTCCAATCAACTACTTTATCTAAATTTTTCTCTAAAATATGAATTGCGTTTGGATTTGATGACAACCAATTCCAATCCACTTTGTCTAAATTTTGTTCTAATAAATGAATTGCATTTGGATTTGATGACAACCAATTACAATCAACTTTATCCAAATTTTTTTCTAAAATATGCATTGCATTTGGGTTTGATGATAACCAACCCCAATCAACTTTATTTAAATTCTTTTCTAAAATATGGACTGTATTTGGGTTTCCAGACAATAGACTCCAATCAACTATATTTAATTTTTTTTCTAAAATACGAATTGCATTGGGGTTTTTAGATAACAAATGCCAGTTCACTTTGTCTAAATTTTTTTCTAAAATATGAATTGCATTTGGATTTCTTGATAACTCGTCCCAATCAACTTTATCTAAATATTTTTCTAAAATATGAATAGCATTTGGATTTAAACATAAATTATACCACGCAAAATACATATCATCTAATTTATCTATATTTTGTTCTAAAATATGAACAGCATTTGGATTTTTACATAACATAATCCATTCAACTCTTTCATCTACAATAAATTTTGGTTTGCCAATCATTTGTTTTGTTTAAACTAACAAAAAAGAATAATTAAATTATTAATTCAATTTTTTAACGCACTATAATTATGTCGATTTCTATGTCTTTAAATGTATCTAACAAATCAATACATATGAAGCAATTTATCAAAATCACAATTATATAATTTGCTAATATTAATCATTCTATCTGGTTCAAATACATACGCAATCAATTCATCTTTAAATTCAGACATATTTTCCTTCATTTTGTTAGTATCTAACTTCATAAATAAGTGAATTGCGATTGGGTTTTTGAATAAATTATTCTGACAAACTTTATCTAAATTATTTTCTATAATTTTCAATGCATTATAACTTGTATTTTGAGACAAACCAATCCAGTAAATTTTATTTAATTTTTTTTCTAATATATGAACAGCATTAGGATTTATTGATAACCCGCGCCAATCAACTTTATCTAAATTCTTTTCTAAAATATGAATTGCATTTGGGTTTTTAGATAAATTATACCAGTCTACTTTATCTAAATTTTTTTCTAAAATAGGTATAGCATTTGGATTCGAAGACAAGTAATACCAATCAACTCTATCTAAATTTTTTTCTAATATATGAACAGCATTAGGATTTGAAGATAAACTCACCCAACTAACTTTATCTAAATTCTTTTCTAAAATATGAATTGCATTTGGGTTTTTAGATAAATTATACAGGTCTACTTTATCTAAATTCTTTTCTAAAATAGGTATAGCATTTGGATTTGAAGACAAGTAATACCAATTTACTTTATCTAATTTTTTTTCTAAAATATGAATTGCATTTGGGTTTAAGGATAATCCATTCCAATCTACACAATCTAAATTTTCTTCTAAAAACCAAACAGCATTTGGGTTTTGTGATATCCAATGCCAACCAGTCTCATAATTAGTCATTCCCATAATGGCATACATAGCCATTCTCATAATATCAATAGTGTATTCTGGTTTCCCTATCATTTTGTCGCTTTGAAAAAAAGAATAATTAAATTATTAATTCAATTTTTTATCTTGGATTTGCCCAAATTATAAAGCCCATCATCACCGCTGACGCAAGAATAAATCCATAAAATGTTTCTGAATTAGCATTGCTATTGTTTCTTGAAGTCATTGTTAAAAAGTCTTCATTGAGTTTAATATCATAATTTGGATTAGTAGTCAAATAATAACCTATATAATTATGCATATTGTCATTCATTAAATTCATTTCTTGGTTAGACATTCTTAATAAACTAACAAAAAAGAATAATTAAATTTCTAATTCAATTTTTTTGTTGGCGCCCCAGGGCGTCAATGCTTAATACATATCTACTAATTCTTCCAAATCCATTCCTAACCTTTCTGAAATGCGACACAAACGCACGGGATGAAACACATACGACACTAATTCTTCGGCAAATTTTTTCATTGCATTTTTCATTTTGTTAGTATCTAACTTTACTAATAAGTGAATTGCATTCAAGTTTGATGACAGCCAATACCAATCAACTTTATCAAGGTTTTGCTCTAAAAGATGAATTGCATTTGGGTTTAATGATAACAATTCCCAATCCACTTTATCTAAATTTTTTTCTAAAATAGGTATAGCATTTGGGTTTTTAGATAAATACCACCAATCTACTTTATCTAAATTTTGTTCTAAAATATGAATTGCATTTGGATTTGAAGACAACCACGTCCAAGACACTGTATCTAAATTTTGTTCTAAAATATGAATTGCATTTGGATTTGAAGACAACAAAAACCAATTAACTTTATCTAAATTTTGTTCTAAAATATGAATTGCATTTGGGTTTGATGATAATCCACGCCAATTAACTTTATCTAAATTATTTTCTAACATATGAATTGCATTTGGGTTTTTAGATAACCACGTCCAAGACACTGTATCTAAATTTTTTTCTAAAATATGAATTGCATTTGGGTTTGATGATAATCCAGCCCAATTAACTTTATCTAAATTTTGTTCTAAAATATGAATTGCATTTGGGTTTGATGATAATCCACGCCAATTAACTTTATCTAAATTATTTTCTAACATATGAATTGCATTTGGGTTTTCAGATAAATGCCACCAATCAACCTTATCTAAATTATTTTCTAAAATATGAATTGCATTTGGGTTTGATGATAATCCACACCAATTAACTTTATCTAAATTATTTTCCAAAATATGAATTGCATTTTGGTTTTCAGACAACAAAATCCAATTAACTTTGTCTAAATTTTGTTCTAAAATATAAAAAGCATTCTCATTTTCTGATAATGGATTCCACCAAACTCTTTCATCATCTACAATAAATTCTGGTTTGCCAATTGATATCATTTTACACTTGAATAAACTAACAAAAAAGAATAATTAAATTATTAATTCAATTTTTTGGTTGTCGCCCCAGGGCGCCAATGCTTAATACATATCAACTAACTCATC
>JACCDI011578233.1_pt1 | contig 10569 bp, 10 predicted proteins | sample 7442791 | NCBI WGS metagenome assembly JACCDI01 (sample SAMN15323434, study PRJNA562643) | freshwater metagenome | isolation source: river surface water | place: USA:Blue River Watershed | collected 2017-08-15
AATTCTTTAACAGTAGTATCTCGCTTAGAAAAACTAGGCTTTCAAGAAATACACATCGGCGTAAAAGATAAAGTAGAAACTATTGAAATGCTTTTGAAGAAACATCAAAAGTCTTGGAGCGAAGTGTTGTTTATGGGAGATGATATACCCGATTTAGCAGCGCTCAGCAAATCAAAAATTGCAACATGCCCAGCTGATGCATCATCCGAAGTAAAAGAAATTTCACATTATATTTCTAATCTCAAAGGTGGCGAAGGATGCGTGCGTGATGTGATTGAAAAAGTAATGCGTGCCAATGAAAATTGGTCGAATGAATTTAGCCAATACACTAGATCTACCTAATGATACCTTTCTTAAAACTTATTCGTCTGCCCAACTTAATAATGATTGCACTCTTGCAATTTTTCTTAAGAACATATTTCGTGCAGCCTATCATGAATTCATTTTCAATCAACTTAGTGTTGACTGATGTTCAATTTTATTTATTGATGTTGATGACGAGTTTAATCGCTGCAGCTGGATACATCATTAATGATTATTTCGATTTAAAAATTGATTATGTGAATCGATCGGGTGACGATATTATTATTGGCAATACGATAAAAAGACGTGTAGCGATGTTATTGCATATCGTGCTAAGTTCTATTGGTGTTTTAATTGGATGTTACCTTGCTTATGTATTGCAGATATGGGTGATTGCTTTGGCGCCATTATTGGTAGTCGGACTTCTTTGGTTTTATTCTACAGATTATAAGAGACAATTTTTAATTGGGAATTTGGTCTTAGCTTTTTTAAGTATTTTCCCGATTCTGATTTTAATTTTATTTGAGCCTTCTATTTTTCAAGCATATTATTCATTTGAATATAGACAAGTAGCGATCTTAATTTTCAAAGTGCTCTTGTATTATAGTTTCATTGCATTCGGTATAAGTTTGGTGTATGCAATACTAAAAGACCTTCATGATTTACCCGGTGATGAAGCAGTGAAAGCTAAAACATTACCCATATTAGCAGGGGAGACCACTGCTAAATTGACGATTACTTTTATTTCTGTAGCAGTAATATTTGCATTGTTTTATATTCAAAACATGCAGTACTTGAATAACGCATACATCCCTTTAATGTATATCATCTTCGCGATTGAAGTGCCTTTGTTGTTTGTCAATGTGATGGTTTACTTTGCAGATCAAACGAAGAAATATTCGTTGTTATTAAAAGTTATATATGCAATAATGCTCTTCGGGGTATTCTCTATTTTGATTTTAAATTATTTCCCAGGATCGAATTAATATGTTAGATATTATTTTATTTTCTAAATCACCACGTCGTCAAGAATTGTTGAAGTTGATGGGATTAAAATTTGAAGTAGTAACAAAAGATGTTGACGAATCTTATCTTGAAAATTTAACACCTACCGAAGTTGCTGAATACATTGCGACTAAAAAAGCAAAAGCTTTTGACAACGAAATCAAGAACGAAATATTAATCACTGCCGATACTATTGTGGCAGTTGATAATGAAATATTAGGTAAACCTGTTGATGCCTTTGATGCTTACCGAATGATTAAGTTATTATCAGGTAGAGCTCATGATGTACATACAGGTGTTGCTTTATTACATCAACATCATGTGATTTCATTTGTAGATACTACTAAAGTTTATTTTAGAGAATTGTCAGATGAAGAAATTTATTTCTACATCGATACTTACAAACCTTACGACAAAGCCGGTGCATACGGTATACAAGAATGGATCGGACTCACCGCTGTAACAAGGTTAGAAGGTTCGTATACGAATGTGATGGGGCTGCCGACGGAGAAGCTTTATCAGCAAATTTTGCACCTCAGTGCATTGAGATAAGGGTGACTGGTAACTAGTAACTGGAGACTAGACTAGTTACCAGTTACCAGTTACCAGTTACTAATATTTCAGCCACTTCAGCATCTCCTTAAACGTCACCTTCTTTCCATACATCAATATCCCTGTGCGGTAAATTTTCGCTGCTAACCAAACGGTACCAATAAAGCCTAGAATTAATAATATCATTGAAGTTATTAATTGCCATGCTGGTACTCCGAATGGTATACGAACCATCATCACAACGGGAGAGGTTAGGGGTATCATCGATAACCAAAAGGCGATTGGTCCGTCGGGGTTATTCACTACCGCTGAACTTGCCAATACAAAAGAGAATATTAAAGGTATGGTGACCGGAAACATAAATTGCTGTGTCTCGGCTTCGCTATCTACTGCAGAACCAATCGCAGCAAATAATGCACTGTACAATAAATATCCTGCTAAGAAATAAAATAAAAATGTACCGATTAATAATGGGAAGTTTATCGTGTTGACTGCACTTAAAACATCAGTCATTACTTCATTGTCAACATTAGCATTTGCTTGTGCTGAGATTTCTGTTGCACTTACACTGCTCTTATCACTCATCATTTTTTGTGAAATCACACCGTTAATTGCCATCGTTAACACCACCCATAAAACAAATTGCGTAAGTCCGACTAATGCAATACCCACAATCTTACCCATCATCAATTGAAATGGCCGTACCGAAGAAATGATTACTTCTACAATTCTATTATTCTTTTCTTCAATCACACCACGCATCACTTGTACACCGTATAAGAAAATGAATAAGTAAATTAAAATAGAGCCGAACATTCCCACACCGTAACTCGCACCAGCACTTCCGCTCTCTTCACCTTTATCAGTTAAACGAAGTGTGCTAATAGACACTTCCATATTTAAACTTTTTAAGATGTCTGATGAGATACCATTTTCAATTAACTTATTGTCTTTTAATTTCGACTCAAGTTCTTTTTCGATATAACTTACTACTGAAATACTTGCTTGCTTCTTTGAAAACAATTGTACTTCATCTAGTTTATTCTTGCTTACTTTATCTGGTATTATTAATAAGTAACTGTCTTCATTTTTCAAAACCTCTTCTTTTAAAGTTTCAATATCAGTATTGACAAATTCAAACTCTAGTGAGCTTGAATTTCTGATACTGCCTTCAAAAAGTTTAGACTCATCAACTACCTTCACTTGCTTCTTAGTATTCATTTCGTCAGCATTGATTGCTAACCAAATGGCAACACCGTACATCAAGCCAATTAAAATCGGACCTAAGAAAGTCATTACGATGAATGATTTTTTCTTTACCCTACTTAAATATTCACGTGCAATTATTAATCCTATTTTTCTCATCTTATTTTCGGGTTACGTTTTGAATGAATATATCGTGTATTGATGGTATTATCTCTTCGAAAGATATTAGTTCATATTGATTGATCATTTTATTCAATAATGATTTTTTACTTTCATGATCATCAGACTTTAACTTCACTATGGTATTACCTTTAGAATGTTCTAAAGATATTATTTGGATGTTAGTGCTTTCAAAATTTGACTGCTCGTGTGTGCCTGATACACTTAATGAATAGCTATTATCTTTGTATTGATTTTGAATTTCTTCAACGGTACCTTCTAGAATTTTTTTACTCTTATTTATTAAAGCAATACGATCACATAATTGTTCTACCGATTCCATTCTATGCGAAGAGAAAATAATTGTACATCCTTTTTTATTCAACTCTAGAAATTCATCCTTGATAATCTCTGCATTCACAGGGTCGAAGCCACTGAAAGGTTCATCAAGAATTAATAATTCTGGTTCATGAATAACTGTCGCAATAAACTGAACTTTTTGTTGCATTCCTTTCGATAACTCTTCCACTTTTTTTGTCCACCACGATTGTATCTCCATTTTCTCGAACCAATATTTAGCTCGCTTGATTGCTTCAGCTTTAGTTAAACCTTTTAATTGTGATAAGTATAATACTTGCTCACCAATTTCCATTTTTTTATACAATCCGCGTTCTTCTGGTAAGTAACCAATCTTACTAATATGCGATGGGTTAAGCTTTTCAGAGTTGAATAATATTTCACCTGAGTCGGCTGCAGTAATTTGATTGATGATTCTAATTAAGGAGGTTTTGCCGGCGCCGTTCGGACCTAGCAATCCGAAGACAGAGCCCCTCGGTATATGCATACTTACATCATCTAATGCCAGATGAGCTTCGTATTGTTTAACGATATTTTTAATTTCTAACATGCATTCAAAATACTTAATTAATTATTAAATTAAAGTTAATGAATGCATGTTAATAAAAATATTACAATAAGATTACTCGAAATATTCCTTCATTCTCTCGAAGAAACCTTTGTCGTTTTTATCGGGATTCGGTTGGAAATTTGGTGACTCTTGTAATTTCTCTAGAGCCATTCTTTCTTCTCTAGATAAAGTCTTAGGTGTCCAGATGTTTACATGTACCAACTGATCTCCTTTATGATAAGAGTTTATGTCTTTAATTCCTTTGCCTTTTAATCTTAATATTTTCCCACCTTGTGTACCGGCATCTATTTTAATTCTTGCCTTACCATCAATGGTAGGTACTTCAATAGAGGTACCCAATGCAGCATCTATAAAGCTGATGTATAAATCATAAATAATATTTACACCATCACGCTTTAATGATTTATGCTCGACTTCTTCGACTAGTATTAATAAATCACCAGGTATACCACCTCTTGGTGCAGCATTACCTTTACCATTCATAGATAATTGCATGCCTTCAGTTACACCTGCAGGTATATTGATCGTTATTGTTTCTTCTCCTCTTTCTACACCTTCACCATTACAAGAATTACATTTAGAAGTAATGGTTTGTCCTTCGCCATGGCAAGCCGGACAAGTAGTTGTCGTTTGCATTTGTCCGAGTATCGTATTCTGAACTCTTCTCACACTTCCCGCACCGCCACATGTTGAACAAGTACTAAACGAACCTTTATCTTTTGCGCCAGAGCCACCACAAGTTTTACAAGAATTCATCTTGTTCACTTTAATAGTTTTCTCTACGCCATTCGCAATTTCTTCAAGAGTTAATTTTACTTTGATACGTAAGTTCGTTCCTTTTTGAACTCTTCTTCCACCTCGAGAGTTACCACCACCGCCGAAGAAACTTTCAAATGGAGAACCGCCACCACCGAAGATATCACCAAACTGACTGAATATATCTTCCATATTCATATGTCCGCCGCCATACCCACCGCCAGCACCTGCCGAACCACCTGCATGTCCGAATTGATCATAACGCTGCTTCTTCTCAGCATTACTCAATACTTCATATGCTTCCGCTGCTTCTTTGAATTTATCTTCCGCAGATTTATCTCCAGGGTTTTTATCCGGATGATACTTAATAGCTAACTTTCGGTACGCTTTTTTGATTTCATCTGCATCGGCATTTCTAGAAACGCCCAGTATATCGTAATAATCTCTCTTTGCCATAATTATGCACCAACAACAACTTTAGCGAATCGAATCACTTTGTCATTTAATAAATATCCTTTTTCTAATTCATCAACAACCTTCCCCTTCAACTCTTCAGTGGGAGCAGGGATATTAGTCACTGCTTCATGTAAATCAGTATCGAATACTTTACCAATAGTATTTTCTAATTCTTTTAATCCCTGAGATACTAAGGTTGTTTTTAATTTATGATGTACTAAATTTAATCCGTCTTTAATCGCATTAACATCAGTACTTTGTTCTATTGCTTTCTGAGCTCTGTCAAAATCATCTAAAACAGTAATCATTGATTTAATAGCATCTGCATTCGCTGTTTTAATCAACTCTAATCTTTCCGTACGAGTTCTTTTTTTGAAATTCTCAAATTCAGCCATTAATCTTAAATACTGATCCTTTGATTCATCTAATTGTGCTTTCAGCTGTTCTTCAATACTTAATTCAATCACTTCTTCAGCAACATTATTTTCATTAGTAGAATCTGAATTTTCTGAATTATTTGTCAGTTCCTCGTTTTCTAATGGTTCATTTGTCATATTTTCTGTCTCTTGCTCTGCCATTTTGTAAAAATATTGAGTATTTATATTATGCTCATACTATTTTCAAATAGCTTGCCAATATACAATTCGTCAGTTTTATAAATAAAAAATCTCTCCCTGTAGAGGAGAGATTTTTTATGGAGTGGTAAAATGTTATTTCAATAATTTTTTCAATTCATCGTTCAAAGCTTCACCTCTAAGGTTCTTTGCTACTATAACTCCATTCGCATCAACTAAGAAATTCTGAGGGATAAAGGAAACTCTATATAAAGCACCCGCAGCTGATTGCCAACCTTTTAAATCACTCACGTGATATGCCCATGTTAAATTATCTTTAGCAATTGCATTAACCCAAGCTTCTTTGTTTTTATCTAGTGATACACTATAAATTTCAAATCCTTTTGCACCCTTGAACTTAGCGTCTTTATAGGTATTATAGCTATTCACTAAATTCGGATTTTCAGCTCTACAAGGACCGCACCACGATGCCCAAAAATCAATTAGTACTACTTTGCCTTTTATAGACGAAAGTTTAACTTCTTTACCATCCGGATTCATTAAAACAATGTCTTTGGCTTTGTCACCAATTTCAATTCCTTCGGTTTGTGCAAAGCCTGCAATACTTGCAAGCATGATGCTTAGGGATAATATTATTCTTTTCATGCCTTTTTGTTAGTGACTAGTGACTTGTAACTGGTAACTAGATGTTGTTAATTTATAGTTCTTAATACTTAATACTTAGTTCTTAATTCTTAATTCTTAGTTCAAAATCTGATATCTATCCTCAACTATCTTGCCGTTTTCGCATTTTATGATTCTCGACGGAAACTTTTCTATCATTCTATAATCATGTGTTGCCATTAATACGGCTGTACCAGTCTTGCTTATTCTCAATAATAAATTCATAATTTCTACTGATGAATCAGGGTCTAAGTTACCCGTTGGTTCATCGGCTAAAATTACTTCAGGGTGATTAATCAATGCTCTCGCAATAACGACACGTTGTTGTTCTCCACCCGACATTTGATGTGGCATTTTATGGTTCTTACCTGTCAAGCCAACCTCTGCTAATACTTCCTCTAGTCGTGCGTTCATTAATTTCTGATCATCCCAACCTGTTGCACTCATTACGAATCTTAAGTTCTCTTCAACAGTTCTATCTGTTAATAATTGAAAATCTTGAAAAACGATGCCCATCTTTCTGCGCATATATGGCACATCTGCTTGCTTAATCTTGTTCAAATCAAATCCAACGACATGAGCTTGTCCTTTCGTTATCGTCAAATCTCCATAGATCATTTTCAACAAACTACTTTTACCACTACCTGTTTGTCCGATTAAGAATATAAACTCACCTTTATTAACCTTCAGGTTAACGCTTGTCAATACTAAATGTTGTCGTTGAAAAACTTCAACTTCCTCTAAATTTATAATTTCTAATTGATCCATTAAAATTCTAATTTTTTGATTTCACCAAATGGTAAATTCCTAATTATCTCGTTAATTTCTTCGGTTTTATCCGCTAATCCGCATTTATCAAGCGCCTTTTCAGGTCTATCGACCCTAAAGTACGCTAAAAGTGTGAATTTATCGTCTCTCAACTGAATATAATCAGGTATTTTCGCTATTCCTTTAACTTTAATGATGTACACTTTGTATTTTTTCTAAATTGGATTTAATCTATTTTCTTATATCTTTGCCATCTAACATGAATCGGTAACAAATTTATATTATTCTATTCATTAACAAAATTCAAATTCATATCATGAAGAACTTAAAAGTTAAGTTTATTTTCACGGTTTTAGTTGCTTCAGCCTTCTTAACAGGTTGTAATGCTCTTAAATCTATGCAAAAAAAGTCAAACACTGTTAGTTATGATGCTAAACCAAACCCATTAGAGGTTAAAGGTGACAGTGTAGAAGTTGTTATCACTGGTAAATATCCGGTTAAATACTTCGATAAAAAGACTACAGTTACTTTGAACCCAACATTAAATTACGAAGGTGGTTCATTGAAATTACGTCAATTAACATTAAAAGGTGAAGCTGTTACTACTGAAGGTGTAACAATTAGCAAAACTTCTGGTGGTTCATTCAGCTACAAAGATAAAGTTGCTTACAAGCCTGAAATGAAAACTTCAACTCTTTCATTAAACCCAACTGGTAGCAGAGGAACTAAATCTTTACCATTAGGTGAAGTAAAGGTTGCTGATGGTACATTAACTACTGCTTTATCAGCTGAAACTACTGACATGCCAATGTTAGGTGCTGATAATTTTGCAAAAGTTGTTCCGGTAGAAGTGAAAGGAAGAATATTATTTGATATCGACAGAGCTGTTGTTCGTGAGAACCAAAAGAAGTCTGCAGATATGAAAGCATTTGCTGAATTCATCAAAGCTGGAAATCAATTGACTGGTATTTCTATTTCTTCTTATGCTTCACCTGATGGTGAGTTAAAAAGAAATGATCAGTTATCTGTTCAAAGAACTGATGCTACATATAAGTATTTCTTAACTTGGTTAAAGAAATCAGGTGTTGCACAAGTTAATGATAGCGCTTTCTATAAGAAGTCGGCTACTGCTGAAGACTGGGACGGATTAAAGCAGATTGCTGCTTCGTCTGACTTAGCTGATAGAGACCAAATCGTTAACATCGTTTCTACGATCTCTAATGCTGATGAGCGTGAGAGAGAAATCAAGAAATTAAAATCATACAGAAAAATTGCTGACAAATTATTGCCTCAATTACGTCGTTCTGAAGTAACATTAATTGCTACTGAAAAACGCAAGACTGATGCTGAAATTACTGCTGCTACTAAAAATGATTCTGCTGCTGCTACATTAACAGCTGAAGAAATGTTATACGCTGCAACTTTAACAGCTGATATGAATGAGAAATTAGCGATCTACAATAAAGTATCTGCTCAATTCCCTGCAGACTGGAGAGGTAAGAACAATGTTGCTTACATCTACTTAACACAAGGTGGTAAAGCTGATCAAGCTTTAGCTTTATTGAAAGATGCTGCTAACTTAAGCAAAGACAATGCTATTGTATACAATAACATGGGTGTTGCTTATGCTCAAAAGAAAGATTACACAAATGCTGAACGTAATTACAACTTAGCGAAATCTTTAGGTGCTCCTAACAATGTTAACTTAGGTAACTTAAAAGTTCGTCAAGGTGATTATTCTGCTGCTTCTAACTACTATGGTGCTGCTAACTCATGCTCTTACAATGCTGCTTTATCTGCAACTTTAGCTGGTTCATACGATGCTGCTAAGAAGAACGCTGATTGCGCTCCTCAAAATGCTGCTACTTTCTACTTGAAAGCAATCATCGGTGCTAGAACTAACAACATCGACATGTTAACTACTAACTTAACTAGAGCTATTCGTGAAGATGCTGCTTACAGAGCAAAAGCTACTAAAGATTTAGAATTCAAAAAATACATGGATACCGACGCATTTAAAGTTGCTGTTAGATAATCCACACAACACATAACAAAAAAGGCGAATCAATTTGATTCGCCTTTTTTGTTATGTGTTCTATTCTAATTTAAATCTATTAAGAATTGTAATGTGTCAACTCCGTCGGCGTAGTCGTTCAAAGCCGGACATTGACTGTCTCCGAATTTGAATATAGGAGACTCAATATTTAAGTTCATATTGCTCACTACACATTGAATCGTTTCTTTTATTTCATTTAATCCTGACTCTAAATTTTCTATTGAATCATAACGTTCGTAATAGATTACTGACAATGGTGCTTGCAAATCTTTAGACTCTTTCAACATCACATATCCCGTATCTAAATGTTCTTCTCTATTCACTAAATAAATTGATTTGTAGTAATTATAGTTATTAAAGTACTTATGATGATCAATCACGTATTCATAGGCTTGTAGCTGATCTAATAGCTTTGTAATATCATATTCCTTCGGCATATACAACTTACTTACATTCCTACACCCTTGTCCGTAATAACTAAATATATCAAAGCCCAAGCCTTGTACATCCTCAAAACTTTCATTACCATTCAATACCGCAATGCTGTTTCTATTTCTTCTAATTATTTTCGGTACACTCTTGAAATATTGCTCGAAATGCTGTGCTGTATTATTACTTCCTGTCGCTATCACTGCATCTACATCATTCAATCGCTCTGCATAGACTATTTGTTTTTCTACGGATGGTAGCACTTTCATTAAGTACTCAAGAATTTTAACTATCAACACATTGTCTTGTGATGATAACTTTATACATGCTATATGTCCAGATAACAACACCGTCAACACATCATGAAAACCTACCATCGGTATATTACCCGCCAACACTAATCCGATTTTCTTTGGCTCTATCTCTTTGATCTCATATGCTGATAACCAATTCTCTACTTGTTCTTTCTTTAAAGATTTTGACCAAGCTACAAGTGCTCTTTTAATCTCAGCTTGCGTAAACCAAGTGTTCGTATTCTTCGCAGAATCTATCCAGCTATTGATTTCATCTGACTCTTCTGATAAAAAATACGAGAGTTTATCTAAGGCTTCAATTAATTCTTTATTCATTTTCATAATTTTTAAACCAAAAAAAAGTTTATGTGTTATATTTGCAGCAAAAATATAGAGATTATTTAGAATGGCTATTATAAT
>JACCDI011493938.1_pt1 | contig 10568 bp, 9 predicted proteins | sample 7442791 | NCBI WGS metagenome assembly JACCDI01 (sample SAMN15323434, study PRJNA562643) | freshwater metagenome | isolation source: river surface water | place: USA:Blue River Watershed | collected 2017-08-15
GAACCGCGGACCAAAGGATTATGAGTCCTCTGCTCTAACCAACTGAGCTAAGGGCCCGTATGGATTAATCTTCCTCTAAGAAGCTCTTGAGTTTGTCGCTTCTGCTTGGATGACGCATTTTACGCAAGGCTTTTGCCTCTATTTGACGAATACGCTCACGCGTGACGTCAAACTGCTTACCCACTTCTTCCAAAGTATGGTCTGTGCTCATCTCAATACCAAAGCGCATTCTAAGAACTTTAGCCTCGCGAGGTGTCAATGAATCAAGAATGTCTTTCACCACGTCACGCATCGAATCATGCAATGCAGCTTCTTGTGGTGCCAATGTATTCGTATCTTCAATGAAATCACCCAAGTTTGAATCAGCATCATCTCCAATTGGTGTTTCCATAGAGATAGGCTCTTTAGCAATCTTCATGATCTTACGAATCTTGTCTTCCGGAATTTCCATCTTCAAAGCCAATGTCGCCGCATCAGGTTCAATACCAGTCTCTTGCAAGATTTGACGACTGATACGGTTCATCTTGTTGATGGTCTCAATCATGTGAACAGGGATACGAATGGTTCTTGCCTGGTCCGCAATTGAGCGCGTGATTGCCTGACGAATCCACCATGTTGCATAGGTTGAGAACTTGTAACCACGGCGATATTCAAACTTATCCACCGCCTTCATCAAACCAATGTTGCCTTCTTGAATCAAATCTAAGAATTGCAAACCACGGTTGGTGTATTTCTTAGCAATTGAGATTACCAAACGTAAGTTAGCAACCGTCATTTCACGTTTCGCAGCACGAGCACGTTTTTCGCCCTCGTTCATCTTCTTGTTCACTTCTTTTAGCTCTGGAAGTGGCAAGACAACCTTATTCTGAATATCAATCAGCTTTTGTTGAATTTCTTGAATGGCAGGAACGTTTCTTTCCAAAATGGCTGAGTAAGACTTGCCTTCTTTTAGAAGAATCGATGTCCACTTTAAGTTCAATGCGTATTTAGGCAAAGCATTTAATACTTCACCACGTGGCACACCGACTTTGTCGACTAACACACGCACCAAACCGCGCTCCAGCGCCCACACTTCATCGACTTGCTTGCGCATGGTGTCACATAACTTCTCAACAGATTTAGCCGTTAGACGGAAACCCATTAACTCATTACGAATCGCTTCCTGTGCTTTTTTATAAGCCGGCGAGTTGTAACCTTCTTTCTCATGGGCTTTGCGCATCTTGTCAAATTGCGTACGAATCACCGCGAACTTAACCATCGACAATTGCTTGAGTTCTTCGAGCTGTTTCGCAGAAGCAGTGTTGCCACCGCCACCACCAGACTCATCATCACCGTCTTCACCCTCTTCATCATCGAGGTTTTCATCTTCTTCAACAGCAGTCATCGGAATGTCTTCTGCGTTCGGGTCAACCAATCCATCCACGAACTCATCAATTTCCATTGAGCCTTCTTCGATCTTTTGGACGTTTTCCAAAATCTCAGAGATTGTCACTGGGCAGGCAGACAAAGCCATCACCATGTCTTTAAGACCAGCTTCGATCTTCTTGGCAATGACAATCTCACCTTCACGAGTCAATAGATCGACTGTACCCATCTCACGCATGTACATACGCACAGGATCTGTGGTTCGACCAAACTCAGAGTCAACGGTTGATAAAGCAGCTTCGGCTTCTTCTTCAGCCTCTTCTTCAGTGGTTGCTGAAGGTGCGTTTTCATTTAAGAGCAATGTTTCTGCATCTGGCGCTTGCTCATAAACAGTAATACCAATATCACTCAATAATCCAATGAGCGTTTCCAATGAATCTGAATCAGAAATTTCATCTGACATCACGTCATTGATTTCACCGTGGGTTAAATAGCCACGTGACTTACCCATCTTAATAAGATGTTTTAGACGTGCACGACGCAACTCTTGTTGTTCTTCACTACCTAATTTTTGTGCATTGAACTCTTGTAACAATGCTTTTTCTTTGGCTTTGCGATCACGAGCCTTTTGACGATCGGTGCGATTGTCCACATTGGGATCAACAGGTTCAACTGGTTTTGGTTTGCGACCACGTGTTTTTTTAGGTTGTTCAACAGCCACCTCTGCTGCAACTGCAACTTCAGCTTCTTTTAGTTTCTTTGCTTCTGCTTTGGCTAATTTAGCCTCTTCTTTTAACTCTTTGGCTGTCTTCACCACCGGCTTTGTTGCTTTAACTGACTTAGCTGACTTAGCTGGCTGAATTGGCTTTGCAGGGGCCTTGGTTACCTTAGCAACTGGTTTTTTTGCGACTGGTTTAACAGACTTCGCTGGTTTTGCAATCGCCTTAACCGATTTAACTGATTTTTTAGCCACTGGTTTGGCGGCCACTTTTTTAGCGACTGGTTTTTTTGCAACAGGCTTGACAGTTTTAACCGGCTTTTTAGCTACAGGCTTAGCCATCACCTTTTTAGCAACTGGTTTAGCAGATTTGGTAGCAGGCTTTTTCACTGTTTTGACCGCTTTTTTAGCCACTGCCTTAGGTTTAGCCACCGGCTTTACTGGCTTTTTAACGGCAGGTTTCTTTGCCACTGGCTTGGCGCTCACTTTTTTAATACTGGCCTTGGAAATAGGTTTTTTGGCTTTAGATGCGGGCATAATGTTAGTACTCACTCACTTTAAATGACTTGGAAGTTACAAAACAGCTAACTTATTGAATTTCTTTGGAAATTCCGAAACCCTCTATTATAGTCGGTGAGTTAGCGTTTTTCCAGATTATTTGAGTTTTGTCATTAATTGACGGTATTTTTCTGCATCACCTGCTTGAGCTGTGCCCGCCGCAATCCGGGCGGCAATTTCAGTCATTTGATCTTTGAGATCAATTTGCTCGAGCTTTTTAAGGGTCCCATAGAAATCCTCTTTAGCAATGTCTTCCGTTAAATCACTGTCCATGATGCGTTCTCGCAAAATAGCATACGACTTGGCTAAAGCAGTTTTGTCTAATTGCTCTTGAAAAACAGCAAAACCCACATTCGATGGCATTTGCTCACACTGAAAAATCAAATCCTCCATCAGTGCCATCGCTTTTTCTGATCTTTTCTTAGCAGCTCCCAGAATCAAGCGCTTGGCTTCTGGTTCTAACTGACGACCCAAATATGGAAACTGCAACAAAATTCTGAGGATTTGTTCTGCCAAATCTGTTGGAGCGGTTGGAGGGAGTCCTGGTGGAAGCGATGTTTTTTTGACCCATGGTTTTTTGGCAGAACCATGACTGCCCTGATTGTTTGTTTGAAGGCTTGCGTGCAGATTCGGGCTTGAAATATTTGTTGCCGCTTCCGATACAGGTTTAAAACCACAGAAAATTTCTAACTCAGCTGAGGTGATGCCAATGCGTTGCGCCAACTCTTTGATGAGTTGAGTTCTCAACGCAATCGCTGGCATCGATAACAACAATGGTTTAGCGGTATGTTGTGTTTGCGCTCGACCCTCTGGAGTACTCCAATCATGACCTTCATTGGCTACTTGAATCACAAAGGATGACAGGGGCATCGCTTGACGAATGGCTTCTTCAAAAGCAGGAGCCCCGCGCTCACGTACGAAACTATCGGGGTCGTGCTCAGTGGGTAAGAATAAAAATTTAACTTCTTTGTCATCCGCCATCATCGGTAAACAAGCCTCTAGGGCACGCTTCGCGGCCCGCTGTCCAGCAGCATCACCGTCAAAAGAAAAAATAATGCGATCAGTTTGACGCATCAATGAACGCACATGATTGGGTGTACATGCAGTTCCTAGAGTAGCCACACCATTGGCAAATCCGAGTTGAGCCAAGGCCACCACATCCATGTAACCTTCACAAACAATCACGTAGCCTTTGTCACGAATGGCTTGCCTGGCTTCAAACAAACCATAGAGCGTATTGCCCTTTGAAAATAAAGGTGTCTCTGGAGAATTCAGATACTTAGGCTCACCCGCATCCAAAATGCGTCCACCAAATGCAATCACTTGCCCCTTGGGATTACGAATTGGGAAAATGATGCGATCACGGAAACGATCGTAGCGTTTGGCATCAGCCTGAATGATTAAACCTGCTTCAACCAATACATTCGCAATCGCATCTTCTGAGTAAGAACCAAAAACATTTTCCAAACCTTGCCAAGAATCTGGGGCATAGCCAAGATTGAATTTTTTGGCAATCTCACCACTCAAACCACGACCTTTTAAATAATCAATGGCGCGCGGCGTTGCTTTGAGCTGTTTTTTATACCAATCCGCCGCAGGTCCCATCACTTCACTTAAAGCCATGGCCTGCTTTTGCTTTGCAATGTCTTGAGGACGGCGCTCTTCACGAGGCACAGTTAAACCTGCCGATCTGGCAAGCTCTTCAATGGCGTCAACGTAGGTTAAACCAGAGTGCTCCATCAAAAAACTAATGGCCGAGCCATGTGCCCCACAACCAAAGCAGTGATAAAACTGCTTGGTCGGTGAAACACTGAATGAAGGAGATTTTTCGTTATGGAATGGGCACAAACCTTGATAGTTGGCACCTGCTTTTTTCAAAGTGACATGACGTCCTACAACCTCGACAATATCGATGCGATTTAATAAATCAGCAATGAAGGATTGAGGAATCATGAGAAACGTTTACCAAATCATTTTCATTGAATTATTTTGTTAAAGCCGCTTTCACTTGTGCAGAGACTATTCCCATGTCAGCCTTACCAGCTAACTGAGGTTTGACCTTACCCATCACTTTACCCATGTCTTGGGGTCCAGTGGCGCCCAACTCTTGGACTACTTGTGCCACCACAGCCGCGACTTCAGCTTCAGACATTTGAGCGGGCATATAAGCTTGCAAAACGACCAACTCGGCATTTTCAATCGCAACCAAATCTTCACGATTGGCAGCCTGAAATTGTGAGATGGAATCTTTGCGTTGCTTAATCAATTTTTCAACAATCGCAATCACTGCCGCGTCATCTAACTCCACTCGCTCATCAACTTCTTTTTGCTTCATGGCCGCCAATAACAAACGGATTGTGCCCAATCGACCAGTGTCTTTGGCACGCATGGCGTTCTTCATGTCTTCGGTAATTTGTTCTTTCAAGCTCATCTTCACTCCTCAAATGAAAAAACCCACTGCGGGATAACCGTCAGTGGGCTCATCGTATCCCAAGGCTAGTAACCCAGCCTGAGAAAAAATTAATACATTTTCTTAGGCAACATTTGGCTGCGAATACGCTTGTAGTGGCGTTTAGCAGCAGCAGCCTTCAAGCGCTTGCGCTCAGCAGTTGGCTTCTCGTAGAACTCACGAGCGCGCAACTCAGTCAAAAGACCGTTCTTCTCAATGGTGCGCTTGAAACGGCGCAATGCTACTTCAAATGGTTCGTTTTCGCGTAAGCGGATTGTTGTCATGCTGTAGTTCTCTAAAAAGTTCTGAAAAAAGTCAGAAAAAACTGTAAAACGAGATTGTAGCACGGCAAAATACAGTCATGCGAGTACTTGGTATAGAAACTTCCTGTGATGAAACCGGCGTGGCCATGGTTGATACCACCCCCTGGGAGGCTGGAGAGCCCGCCGGCAAGGGCTTGCTGGCCCAAGCGCTCTACTCACAGATTGCCATGCACGTGGATTATGGTGGCGTGGTTCCAGAGCTGGCCTCAAGAGATCACATCAAAAGAATATTACCTCTTATAAATCAAGTACTTAAGGAATCAAAAAGCACTTTGAATGAGGTGGATGCAATTGCTTACACCCAAGGTCCTGGCTTGGCGGGCGCCCTGTTAGTCGGAGCCTCAGTGGCTAAGGGCTTGGCTTTGGCCTTGAGTAAGCCTGTTTTAGGCATTCATCACCTGGAAGGTCATCTTTTATCCCCCCTTTTGGCCGATGATGCCAATATTCAATTTCCATTTGTGGCTCTTTTGGTCTCAGGAGGCCATACTCAGCTCATGAAAGTCACTGGTGTGGGTGACTATCAATTATTGGGTGAGACTTTGGATGACGCTGCCGGTGAGGCGTTTGATAAAACTGCCAAATTATTGGGTTTAAGTTATCCAGGGGGTCCAGCTGTTTCAGCTTTGGCTCTCAAGGGTCAATCAGATGTCCATCAATTTCCTCGTCCAATGAAACATTCGGGTGATTTAGATTTTTCTTTTGCGGGTTTAAAAACATCGGTCTTGACCCAAGTGAAAAAAATTCAATCCAGCCATGACTTGAACGAAACCGATAAAGCCAATATTGCCAAAGGGTTTGTGGACGCAATTGTGGAGGTCTTGGTCAGCAAATCAATGGCAGCACTCAAACAAACTGGCTTAAAAACATTGGTCGTTGCAGGAGGTGTTGGCGCCAATCAACAACTTCGAGCCTCTTTAGAGATGGCTTGCAACAAACAAGGTTGTGCAGTCCATTACCCCCCACTGCATTTATGCACTGATAACGGCGCCATGATTGCATTTGCAGGGGCAATGCGCTTAAAGAAAAACCCCCAACTGGCTAGCAAAGATTGGGGGTTTGACGTTCGACCTAGATGGCCGCTGGATCAATTAGTCTGATTGAATCAATGCGTAAGCACTGTGGTTGTGAATGGATTCAAAGTTTTCAGCTTCCACCACAAAAGATTGAACTCGAGCATCTAGTTTCAAACGAGCAGCCACATCTCTGACCAAGTCTTCAACAAATTTAGGATTGTCATAAGCTCGCTCAGTGACGTACTTCTCGTCAGGGCGCTTGAGTAAGCCCCACAACTCGCATGAAGCTTCTGCTTCAGCAATTTTGACCAAGTCCTCAATACTCAATTCAGCCTGATCTTGCAATGTGACATTCATGGTGACGTGCGAGCGTTGATTGTGAGCACCATACTCAGAAATTTCTTTCGAGCATGGACACAAACTGGTGACGGGCACAACGGCTTGCAATTGCAAATCAACTTTGATTTGGTCTTTGACTTTCTTACCGATGGCTTTCCAAGTCACGTCGTAATCAAGCAAACTTTGCACACCCGAGACTGGAGCAGTCTTATTGATGAAATGGGTATATTTCAAAGAAATTTGACCGGCTTCCGCTTCGAGCAAGGGCAACATTTTGGTCACTAGACTTCTCATTTCTTTTGCATCCAAAGGCGCATGAGATTCTTGCAGCAAAGCAATGAATCGAGACATGTGAGTGCCTTTTTTATCGCCAGGCAACAAAACGTCTAGATCAATCACGGCAACACTAGGCTGAACACCCGATTCAGTTTTGACCTGAATAGGGTGGCGCACACCCCGAATGCCCACACGGTCAATCACGATATTGCGATGATCAACGCTGGACTGAACATCTGGCATGTCAGATGTTTTCAAAAAGGAGGTGTTTATGTCATTCATGGGTATATTGTCCCGCAATTTCAGGCTGCGTGCTTTTTATCGCTAATTCCCAGCTTAGAAACAATGGCTTTACGAATCCCCTCAACATCAAGACCACATTCTTTCATGAGCAGCGCATGATCTCCATGATCCACAAAACGATCAGGCAAACCCAACATCAGCGTTTGCACTTCAATGCCGGCCTCTGATAAAGCTTCTAGGCAAGCACTACCTGCTCCACCGCCCAGAGCCCCTTCTTCCAGGGTAACAATCAAGTCATGCTCTTTGGCCAACTGACAAACCAAATCCGCATCCAGTGGTTTAATGAAACGCATATTAGCCACCGTTGCATCTAAATCCTCAGCCACTGCCAAGGCTGGATACAACAAAGTACCAAACGCCAGAATCGCAATTTTTGATGAGCCAAGCCCAGAAGTCTTTCTTCTGATCTCGCCTTTGCCCAAAGGTAATTCAGTCAGTTGCTGAGTAACTGCTTTACCAACACCAGCGCCGCGCGGGTAACGCACAGCCGAAGGATGATTTTGTTTAAAGGCTGTTGTTAATAAATCACGGCACTCTGCTTCATCAGCTGGGGCCATCAACAACATATTGGGAATGCAACGCAAATAAGGAATGTCATAAGCACCCGCATGAGTTGCTCCATCAGCGCCCACCAAACCTGAACGATCCAAAGCAAAGACCACTGGTAAATCTTGCAAAGCCACATCATGAATCAATTGATCGTAACCACGTTGCAAGAAAGTTGAATAAATTGCCACCACTGGCTTCATGCCCTCGCAGGCCAAACCACCCGCAAAAGTCACCGCATGTTGTTCAGCAATGCCCACGTCAAAGTAACGCTCTGGAAAACGTCGTTCAAATTCCACCATGCCAGAACCTTCACGCATGGCAGGAGTGATCCCAACCAAACGCTTGTCTGCTTCGGCCATATCGCATAACCAGTCACCGAACACTTGAGTGAAAGTTTTCTTCGCAGGCGTCACGGGCGCAGTTGCAATCCCCTGACTTGGATCAAATTTACCAGGTCCGTGATACAAAATAGGATCGGCTTCAGCCAATTTATAGCCTTGTCCTTTTTTGGTCACAACATGCAAAAACTGTGGTCCCTCACCTTCGAGCGCCAAACGTCGCACGTTTTGCAAAGTAGGCACCAATGAATCTAAATCATGGCCATCAATGGGGCCGATGTAATTAAAACCAAATTCTTCAAAAATTGTACCGGGCACTACCATCCCTTTGGCATGCTCTTCTAAGCGCTTTGCAAATTCTCGCAGAGGTGGCGCCATAGAAAGTACACTGTCCAACCCTTTTTTGGTGGCCGCATAAAAACGACCACTCATCAATCGTGCCAAATAGCGATTCAACGCGCCCACCGCTGGCGAAATGGACATATCGTTGTCATTCAACACCACCACCAGAGGCAAGTCTTTATGAATGCCCCCGTTATTCAAGGCCTCAAATGCCATACCTGCACTCATGGCACCATCACCAATCACTGCCACCGCCACTCTTTTTTCACCTTGAGCGCGCGCGCCCAAGGCCATGCCAATCGCCGCTGAAATACTGGTTGAGGAATGTGCTGTACCAAAAGTGTCGTACTCACTTTCAGAACGACGCGGGAAACCTGAGATACCTTTGTATTGGCGCAAGGTACTCATGGCTTCACGACGCCCAGTCAAAATCTTATGGGGGTAACTTTGATGCCCCACATCCCAAATCAATCGGTCATAGGGTGTTTGGAAAACATAATGCAATGCAACTGTTAACTCCACTGTTCCTAAATTTGAAGACAAATGTCCTCCTGTTTTAGAAACAGAGTCCACCAAAAACTCGCGCAATTCAGTCGCTAGCTTTGGAAGCTCATCTCGATTTAATTTTCTTAAATCGATGGGGCTGTCAATGGTGTGAAGTAAATCAGTCATAAATAAAAGGGTACTGCTCGCGTTAACTTTCTCTTTGAACCACTTTAATGGCAATTGCTCGAAGCAAATCAGCATTTTCGCCCCAAATGCTCAAGCTCGCCATGGCTTTATCTTGTAATTCTCTCGCAAATGCTTGTGCCGCCTCCAAACCCATCAAAGAAACAAAAGTGGGTTTATTGGCCGCCGCATCCTTACCCGCTGTTTTGCCCAATGTCTGACTGTCAGCAGTGGCATCCAAAATATCATCGACTACTTGAAAAGCCAAACCCAAAGAGTCTGCAAACTGATCCAAAGATTTTTGCTCTTCTTCATTCAGGTTAATCACCACAGAACCTACTTTAACGGCAGCCCTTAATAAAGCCCCCGTCTTTAATTGATGCATGCGCTCAAGCTGCTCTCTATTCAATGGCTTGCCCACACTCTCTAAATCAATGGCCTGCCCTTCAGCCATCCCGAAAACCCCACCCGCACGACTCAAAACCTCTATGACGGAAACTTTTTGCGTCGCATTTAAATCACTTCTTGCAAGCAAATGAAACGCCATCGTTTGCAATGCATCCCCCACCAACAATGCAGTGGCTTCATCAAAAGCTTTATGGACAGTGGCACGTCCGCGACGCAAATCATCATCATCCATACAAGGCAAATCATCGTGCACCAAAGAATAAGTATGAAACAGCTCAATACTCACAGCACACGCATCCACCCCGGGAATTTGATCAAGTTCTTTACCTGATAAAGCAGCGACGGCATAAATCAATAGGGGTCGGATGCGCTTACCACCCCCCATTGCGGCGTAATGCATGGCCTTGGCTAAATTAGAAGAATCAGATGTTTTGATTTCACCCAATGCTTGAACCATGGCCGCATCCACTCGCTCAGTGGCTAGTTTTAGCCACTCAGTTTCTTTGCGTGCAATGGTTTGAAATTGATTAAGCATCAGGCTTGAAATACTTTCACTTGTTGCTCTACTTGCTCTAAAACTTGCTGACAATGCTTGAGCAACTCAGCTCCACGTTTATAAGCTTCTAAGGTATCTTCAAGACTTAACTTGCCTGACTCCATTTTGGCAATCAAACCCTCGAGTTCAGCGACGGCCTCTTCGTAACGAAGGCTCGGGTTCAAATCAGAAACATCCGTGGCTGACTTTTTAGGCATAAAAATCCTCTTTATTTGACGAAAAACAATTCACAGACAGATTTTAAGGCTTTAGAGACGGTTATAATCTTTTTCCCTTTCCAATATCGACCTGTCGATGGTTGGATTGGTTGTTCCGCTTAGCTTCGGCTGACTTTTTTTCGGGGGTGGGAAGAATGACTAATC
>JACCDI010216515.1_pt1 | contig 10563 bp, 8 predicted proteins | sample 7442791 | NCBI WGS metagenome assembly JACCDI01 (sample SAMN15323434, study PRJNA562643) | freshwater metagenome | isolation source: river surface water | place: USA:Blue River Watershed | collected 2017-08-15
TCCCGAAGAAGCCATCGTGCCGCAAGCGGGCAAACAGTTTGTGATCAAAGCCGTTGAGCCTTCTTCGCTCGCGGTTGCGGCGGCCAGTAGCGCAGCCAGCACGCCTGCGCTACCACCCGACACCAAGCTGGTGTCGCAACGGGTAGAGGTGAAATTGGGCATTCGTCGTGGTGGCCAAGTAGAAATCACCGAAGGTTTGGCTGAGGGCGACACCATCGTCTTGGCCGGTCAGCAGCGCTTGCAAAAAGATGGTTCTCCATTGCGCGTGGTTGAGCTCGGCCGTGGACCTGTCAACCCTGCCTCTGCACCTGCGTCTGCAGCTTCAGCTTCAGCTTCAACTGGCAACAGCAGCAGTTCTGCCACCAGCGCAAGCAGCTCAGTGATTGCTGCGTCGCAAGCAGCTAGCCGCTAAACGGAAATCCAAGAGCCCATATGCAGTTGCCTGAGATTTCCATTCGCCGTCCGGTGTTCGCCACCGTGTTGTCATTGCTCATCGTCTTGGTGGGCGTGGTGTCGTTCACTCGCCTGAATGTGCGCGAGTACCCCAAGATCGACAACCCCGTGGTCACGGTCGAGACCAAGTACACCGGCGCTTCAAGTGCTGTGGTTGAGTCGCAAGTGACCAAAGTGCTGGAAGACTCGCTCTCTGGCATTGAAGGCGTGGACGTGATCACTTCCATCAGCCGACAAGAGCAAAGTCAAATCACCGTGAACTTTGTCCTCTCGCGCGATGCCGATTCAGCCGCTGCCGATGTGCGTGACAAGGTCAGTCGCGTGCGTCAACGCTTGCCACAAGGCATTGATGAGCCTGTGATTGCGAAGGTGGAAGCTGATGCTTTTCCTGTCATTTGGCTCTCGTTCAGCGCTGACACCTTGAATGTGCTGCAGCTCACCGACTACGCCAACCGCATTGCCAAACCCATGCTGCAAACCGCACCCGGCGCATCGGATGTTCGGGTGTACGGCGAGCGCAAATACGCCATGCGCATTTGGTTAGACCCTGATCGTTTGTCTGCTTACAAGCTGACCACGCAGGATGTCGAAGACGCCTTGCGCCGCTCCAATGTCGAAGTTCCCGCTGGCCGCATTGAAAGCAAGCTGCGCGAGTTCAACGTCAGCACCTCCACCGATCTGCGTACAACACAAGAGTTCAGTGCGGTCGTTGTGAAATCAGTCAACGGCATGCAAGTACGCATAGGCGACGTGGCGCGTATTGAGCAGGGCCCGCAAGCAGAGCGCACAGCGACACGTTTGAACGGCAAAGAAGCCATCACCTTGGGCGTGATTCGCAACGCCACGGCCAACCCGCTTGACCTCAGCGCAGCGGTGCGCGGCATGATTCCGAAGATCAAAGAAAACTTGCCGCCCGGTGTTGAGATTGAAGTGGCCAATGACAACTCGGTGTTCATTGACCGCTCCATCAAAGCGGTGTACCAAACCATTGTGGAAGCTGCCATTTTGGTGGCCTTGGTGATCTTTGTGTTTTTGCGCACCTTGCGGGCCTCCATCATTCCGCTGGTGACCATTCCTGTGTGTTTGATTGGTACCTTTGCCTTGATGGCCATGTTTGGGTTTACCGTGAATACGCTCACGATGTTGGCCTTGGTGCTAGCCATTGGTTTGGTGGTGGATGATGCGATCGTGGTGCTCGAAAACATCTACCGTCACATTGAAGAGGGCATGTCGCCTTTTCATGCCGCCATCAAAGGGGCAAAAGAAGTGGGTTTTGCGGTCGTCGCCATGACCATGACATTGGCGGCGGTTTACGCCCCCTTGGCATTCACACCAGGGCGTACGGGTAAATTGTTTACCGAATTTGCACTGGCGCTGGCGGGCTCGGTGGTGGTGTCTGGCTTTGTGGCGCTGACACTGACACCCATGATGTGTTCCATCATGCTCAAGCACAACAGCAACCCCAGTTGGTTTGATCGCACGATGGAGCATCAGCTGCAGCGCTTATCTGGCGCTTATGGTCGAGTTTTGCAATGGACCTTGTCACGCGGTGTGGTGTTGGGTCGTGAGATGTCGCGTCGTTGGCTGGTGGTTGCCGTCATGGTGGTGGCTGGTGTTGGTACATGGACTTTGCTGAAAACCACCAAGAGCGAACTGGCCCCCATCGAAGACCGTGGTGTGATTTTGACGGTGATCAATGGGCCCGATGGCGCGACCATGGACTACACCACGCGCTATACCTTAGCCCTTGAAAAGATGGCCGAAAAGTACCCCGAGTTTGATCGAATCTTCACAGTGGTTGGAAACCCCACAGTGGCGCAAGGTAACGTGTTTTACCGTGCCAAGCCTTGGGAAGAGCGTAAGAAAAGTACGCTCGAAATCGCCCGCGAAATGACACCCGCTGTCTCCGGTTTGCCAGGCGTAAGCGCATTTCCTATTACTCCGCCTTCGCTGGGGCAGCCGTTTCGTGAGCGTCCGCTCAACTTCGTGATCTTGACCTCGGACAGCTACCAAAACTTGGCCCAAGTGGTGCGCAGTTTTCAAGAAGAAATCGCCAAAAATCCTGGCATCGTCAGTGTGGACACTGATTTACGGTTGAACAAACCCGAGATCAGCATGGAGGTAGACCGTGAACGGGCCGCCGATATGGGTGTGTCGGTAGAGCAAATTGCACGTGCGGTGGAAACCATGATGGGCGGCCGACAAGTCACGCGCTACAAGCGCGAAGGTGACCAATATGACGTGATTGTGCAAACGGCGGCCAGCGGCCGTGACACGCCTGACGACATCGAGCGCGTGTTTGTGCGTGGCAAGGGCGACGCCATGATTCCGTTGTCTGCCTTGATCACGACCAAAGAGGTGGTGGTGCCGCGTGAGTTGAACCATTTCAGCCAACGCCGAAGCGCATCGATCAGCGCCAACTTGGCACCTAATTACTCGTTAGGCGAAGCCATCACTTTCATGAATGCCACGGCGCAGAAAGTGCTCAAGCCCGGCTACTCAACTGACCTGAACGGCACCTCGCGCGAGTTCGTTAAGTCTTCGGGTTCGCTGGTGGTGGTGTTTGTGCTGGCGTTGCTGTTCATCTTTTTGGTGTTGGCTGCGCAGTTTGAGAGCTTCGTCGACCCACTGGTCATCATGTTGTCCGTGCCGCTGTCGATGGTGGGTGCGCTGCTGGCCTTGCAGTTGAGTGGCGGTACGCTCAATGTGTTCAGCCAAATTGGTTTAATCACCTTGGTGGGCCTCATCACCAAACACGGCATTTTGATTGTGGAGTTTGCCAACCAACTGCGAGAAGAGGGTATGGAGTTGTTTGCAGCAGTCACGCACTCAGCCACCTTGCGTTTGCGTCCCATTTTGATGACGACTGGTGCGATGGTTTTGGGTGCGATTCCCCTGGCTTTGGCCAGCGGCGCAGGCGCAGAAAGCCGCAAACAAATTGGCTGGGTGATTGTGGGCGGCATGAGCTTGGGCACTTTGCTCACCATTTTTGTGGTGCCTACCATGTATACATTGCTGGCGCGCAACAAAGTACCTGGGGCAATCACCATTCGTCATGAAGATGAGGACGTAGGCGCTTGACGCTTGGCGTCAATGAGCTTGCTTAGATAGCGCCCTCAAACATCAACACATCCACCTCGTCGCCCACAGCGACATTCCCTTGTTCGTGATGCAACACGATCAGGCCATTGCCTTGCACCATGGAGCTGAGCACGCCTGAGCCTTGGTTGCCTGTGGTGCGCACGTGCAAAGTGCCGTCAGGCGCTCGGCTGACCAAACCACGTTGGTATTCGGTGCGACCTGCTTTTTTGCGCAGGGGCTCTGAGCTTTTGGCGCGCAACAAAGGGGTGGGTTGGGCTGTGCTGCCCATCATGCGCAGCAAGGCAGGGCGGACAAAGGCGAGGAAGGTCACCATCACGGCCACGGGGTTGCCGGGTAAACCAAACAACACCGACTTGCCAATGCGGCCCACCGCCATGGGGCGGCCCGGACGCATGGCGATTTTCCAAAACGCCACATCACCGAGTTTTTTCATCATGGCTTTGGTGAAGTCGGCTTCGCCCACACTCACGCCACCACTGGTGATGATGGCATCGGCTTGCAGTGCGGCTTTGGCAAAAGCAGCTTCTAAAAGTGCAGGGTCGTCGCGTACCACGCCCATGTCAATCACCTCGCAGCCCAAGCGCGTGAGCAAGCCAAACACGGTATAGCGGTTGCTGTCATACACAGCGCCTTCACGTGGTGCGTCACCCAAGCTCAGCACTTCGTCACCGGTGGAGAAATACGCCACGCGCAAACGACGGTGCACGCGCACATCGGGCAGTCCTAAGCTGGCAACCAAACCCAATGCTGCAGGTGTGAGGTGTTGGCCTGCTGTTAAAGCAGGCTGGCCTTGCATCAAGTCTTCACCCAACAAGCGGCGGTTGTCACCGGCTTTCAAGATGTTGGCTGGGATGGTGACGGTGGTCACATCGTGGGCATTTTGGATGTGGCAAAACTCTTGCGGCACCACTGTGTCTAGCCCATCGGGCAGGATGGCACCTGTCATGATTTTGAGGCACTCGCCCGCGTTGACTTTGCCTTGCCACGCTTTGCCCGCCAGTGCAGTGCCTACGACGCGAAGCGTAAGCGGTTGGTCGGCTTGGAGCTGCGCAGCATCGAAGGCAAAACCATCCATGGCCGAGTTGTTGTGGGCGGGCACACTGATGGGTGAAATGACATCTTGGGCCAGCACACGACCTAAGGCGTCAAACAAATAGACGTCTTGCGATTCATCCACCGACAAGGGGTGCACCAACTCGGCCAAGAAGGCGTTGACTTGGTTCACACTCAAGGCTTGAGGGTCGTAGCCTTGTAGGGCGGCGGCGATGTCATCAATGCTTTTCATGGCGCAGCGTTTTCTAGGGCTTGCAGTTCGGTCAGCGTGTTGACGTTGGCAAATGCCAGCGGGTCATCGCCTTGAGCGTCAAAGGGAACCACCACGGTTTTATGTTGCGCTGTCCATGCATCAATCTTGCGCCCCCCTGCGTGCGTGAACTTGACCAAGCTCTCAGACAACTCAATCTTCATCAAACAAAATACAGGCTGTGTGCGGACTTGGCTGTGTCCGTGTTCATCGGTCTCGGGTGCTGCGGCCATGGCGATGTCAGCATCTTCGCGTACCAAGGCTTTTGCCAAACGCTCAGCCAAATCAAGCGGCAGGCGAGGGGTGTCGCAGGGTACGGTCAGCACATAAGGTGTTTCGGCACGTTCTAATCCCACCAAAAATCCCGACAAAGGGCCCGCAAAATCAGCCGATGCATCGGGCCAAACCGATGCACCAAACGACTCATAGGCCGAGAGGTTGCGATTGGCATTGACCATCACGCTCTCCACTTGAGGGCCCAAGCGCATGAGGGTGTGCAAGGCCAGTGGTATGCCATTGAAGTTTTGCAAGCCTTTGTCAACGCCGCCCATGCGGCTGCCTCGGCCGCCGGCCAGAATGAGGCCAGTGATTTCTTGGGGTGTGATGGTGTGTGTCATGGAAGATTCTTTGTGCATTAGCCGCCGATGTAACTCATTTCAACGCGGCGCACCGTGTTGGCAGCGTCGGCGGGCAACGATGCGCGGAGTTCTGAATAACGGTCGTCGCGACCTTGCCAGATATGGCCAATGGCCGACGCAATGTCCGCATCGCTGGCTTGGGCCTCACGCATGAGACGGCGTAAGTCGTAGCCTTGTGTGGCGAACAAGCATAGGTAAAGTTTGCCCTCGGTGGACAGGCGGGCACGGTTGCAATCGCGGCAAAAGGCTTGTGTCACGCTGCTGATGACGCCCACTTCACCCAAGCTTGGGTCAAACACGCCTGCGGCATTGGCATAGCCCCAGCGCTGGGCGGTTTCGCCAGGGGCACTGGCCTCGAGGGCGACGAGTGGAAACGCTTGCTGGAGGCGTTGAATGACTTCGGCAGATGGCAGCACATCGTCCATGCACCAGCCGTTGGTGGCGCCCACATCCATGTATTCGATGAATCGCAAGGTGATGCCACTGCCTCGGAAGTGGCGAGCCATGGGCAAGATTTGGTCGACGTTGGTGCGGCGTTTGACCACCATGTTCACTTTGAGGCCCGTCAATTGCCCGTGGGCATCAAGCCCTAAGCCAGCGTCTTTGGCTGCGGCAATGCCCTCGAGCACATCGGCCACTGGGAAGTCCACATCGTTCATGGCGCGAAACACGGCATCATCCAACCCGTCAAGACTGACGGTGACGCGGTTGAGGCCCGCGTCTTTGAGTGACTTGGCTTTGCGAGCCAAGAGCGAGCCGTTGGTGGTGAGTGTGAGGTCAAGCGGTGTGCCATCGGGCGTTGGAATGCGCGCCAGTTGGTCAATCAAGATTTCAAGGTTTTTGCGCAGCAGCGGCTCGCCCCCTGTGAGGCGAATTTTGCGCACGCCGTGGGCCACAAACACTTTGGCAAGCCGGGTGATTTCTTCAAAGTTCAACAAGTCGCCGTGGGGAAGGTAGGCGTAGTCTTTGTTAAACACCTCTTTGGGCATGCAGTAGTTGCAGCGAAAGTTGCAGCGGTCGGTCACGCTGATGCGCAGATCGTGCAACGGGCGGCCTAAGCTGTCGCTTAACAGCCCCGTGGTGGCGATGGGCTGTGCAGGTAGGGTTGCGGGCAAAGCCAGCAGCCGTTGGTCGACAAGAGGGATCACGCGTTCAGACATAGGGTGAGATTTTGCCTGAGTGACCAATCCCACAAAGCATTGATGTAGATCAGTGCAACTTGCCCTGAAACGGGGCAAAGTCGGGGGTATTGCAATTGACAGGAGTCACACCATGAAAGCATTGATCGACCTTTTTTCCACCGACTACGGCTTGATGAGCGTGGGCGTGATTGCCTTTGTGTTGATCATGGCCGTGTACTTTTTGCGTGTTTTCATGGGTTTGATGGACGAGACCGGTAAAAGCACCCACGAATAAGGGTTCCAAAGACGACGCATAGACGCAAGCCCCGTGAAAGTAAAATCGGGGCTAATCCTCTGTGTTTCTTTTTTAACTTTTATAACAAGACACCATGTCCCTGAATCAAGTCACCCCCGGTAGCAAAGTTCCTGAATCCTTCAATGTGATCATCGAAATCCCGATGAACTCAGACCCAGTGAAGTACGAAGTCGACAAAGAGTCTGGTGCTCTGTTCGTTGACCGCTTCATGGGTACGGCCATGCATTACCCCACCAACTACGGCTATGTGCCACAAACCATCGCTGGTGACGGCGACCCTGTGGATGTGTTGGTGATGACACCCTTCCCATTGCCACCCGGCGTGGTGGTGCCTTGCCGTGCTTTGGGCATCTTGTTGATGGAAGATGAGGGCGGCGTAGACGGCAAAGTGTTGGCTGTGCCTACCGAAAAAATCTTGGCGCGCTACAGCAATATCCAATCGCTGGCTGACATCCATGAGTTGCAGTTGCAACAAATTGCCCACTTCTTTGAACACTACAAAGACCTCGAAAAAGGCAAGTGGGTCAAGGTCAAGGGTTGGGAAGGCATTGAGTCAGCCCACAAAGAAATCTTGGACGGTATTGCCAACTACAAGAAGTGATTCTTGGTTGAATCCACCGAAAGCCCGCTGCCAGCGGGCTTTTTTATTGCTGCTTGAAAGGGTTGCGCTCGGCCAAGTGCTCGAGGTAGTTGCTCACGCCTGCTGATTCGCGCGCAAGGTAGCGTTCAACTGCATCGGCAAACGCAGGGTGGGCCAGCCAATGTGCGCTGTAGGTGGCCACTGGCATCAGGGCACGGGCCATTTTGTGTTCGCCTTGTGCGCCGCCCTCAAAGCGCTGCACGCCGTTGGCAATGCACCAAGTCAGTGGCTGGTAGTAGCAAGCTTCAAAGTGGAGGCAGTCCACGCGTTCTAGTGCGCCCCAATAGCGCCCATAGGCCACGGCGTTGGAGGTGCCAAGGTCTTGCACGGCCACCAAGCTGCTGGCGATAGGTTGGTGTTCGCGCTCGGCCACAAACAAGACCCAGTTGCGCGGCATGTGGTGTTGCATGTGTGCAAAGAATGCGCGACTGAGGTAGGGCGCATTGCCGTGCTCAAGGTAGGTGCGTTCATAGCACTGGTAGAAAAAATCCCAGTCTTCGGTGCTGATGTCGGTGCCGACCACCACGCGAAACGTCACGCCCGCTTCAGCGACGCGGCGGCGCTCTTGTTTGATTTTTTTGCGTTTGTCTTGCGACAGGCTGGCCAAGAAGGTATCAAAACTTGGGAAGGGCTGGCCTTGCAGATCGGCGTTGTGCCAGTGAAATTGCACGGTTTGGCGCTGCATCAGACCAAGCGCATCACAGGCAGCGCGGTCGTCGGGGCTGGTGAAGAGCAAATGCAATGAGGACAGCTTGTGCGCTTGGGCTACCTCCAACATGGCTTGGAGCAGGGCTTGGCGTGCAGGGGCATCTACTGCCAGCAAGCGAGACCCCGGTACGGGTGTGAAGGGCACAGCACAGGTGGCTTTGGGGAAGTAGTTCAGGCCGTGGTCGGCGTAGGCGTTGGCCCATGCCCAGTCAAACACGTACTCGCCGTAGGAGTGGTCTTTGATGTAGAGCGCAGCCGCTGCAGCCAGGACCTCACCCCGCCATAGCGTGACAAATTGGGGTGTCCAGCCCGTGTCTGGGGTGGCGCTGCCGCTGCTGTGCAAGCCCGATAGGTAAGCGTGCTGCATGAAGGGTGAGGGCGCGTCTTGTTGGGCCAATAAAGCGTCCCACGTCTGAGCGGGGATATCCAGCGGGCTTGTATGGACGCGAATGACATAATCCATTTGCTTTTTAGACCTGTTTTACTTTGGACACGTGCCTGCTGCCATGACTCTCAAAATTTGTGTTGCTCAATTGAATTTCGTGGTGGGCGACATGGCGGGTAACGCCCAAAAAATCATTGATTGCGCCAAAGCTGCCTATCAAGACGGCGCACGTTTGGTGCTGACGCCGGAGCTGTCTTTGTGCGGCTATGCGGCTGAAGATTTATTCCTTCGCCCCTCATTCATTCAAGCCTGTGATGATGCCCTGAAAACGGTGTCCGTTGCCCTAAACGGGTTAAAGGGCTTGCATGTGGTGGTAGGTCACCCTTCGGGGGGGGACGAGCGCACGCGTTCGGTGTCAGTGCAACGACGCTTCAACATGGCGAGCGTGGTCTGCGAGGGGCAGATCGTCGCGTCGTACGCCAAGCGTGAGTTACCTAACTACCAAGTGTTTGACGAGCGCCGCTATTTCGTAGCCGGTGATAAGCCTTGCGTGTTTGATGTGGCGGGCACCAAGGTAGGCTTGTTGATTTGTGAAGACGCTTGGTTTGATGCGCCTGCGCTTGACGCCAAAGTCGCAGGGGCTGAGCTGTTGGCGGTGATCAACGCTTCTCCCTTTCATGTGGGCAAAGGTGACGAACGTGAGCAGGCCATGCGCGGTCGCGTGCAAGCCACAGGCTTGCCTTTGATTTACGCCCACTTGGTGGGAGGGCAAGACGAAGTGGTGTTTGAAGGCCGCTCGTTTGCGCTCAATGCAAATGGCGCATTGGCAGGACGTGCGCCTAGTTTTGAGGTGGCTTCATTCACAGTGGATGCAACGCGTGAGCAGGCGACAAAGACGGCGTCTGGCAGCGACGCGACAGAAATCCACTTGTCAGGCCGCGTGGCTGAAGATGGTTCACTCGAGGCCGACTTGTGGCACGCCCTCGTGTTGGGTGTGCGTGACTACATTGGTAAAAACGGTTTCCCCGGTGTTTTGTTGGGTTTGTCTGGGGGTATCGACTCGGCCTTGGTGCTGGCCATTGCCGTGGATGCTTTGGGCGCAGACAAGGTGCGCACGGTGATGATGCCCTCACCCTACACCGCCGAAATCAGCTGGGTCGACGCGCGTGACATGGCCAAGCGCTTGGGCGTGCGCTACGACGAGGTGTCCATCGTGCCGGAGTTTGAAGCGTTTTTGGGCTCGCTCAAGGCTGACTTTGAAGGAACACCACTCGACACCACCGAAGAAAACATCCAAGCCCGCATTCGCGGGACTTTGTTGATGGCTTTGTCAAATAAGTTTGGCGCCATTGTGCTGACCACGGGCAACAAGAGCGAAATGGCCACCGGTTACTGCACCTTGTACGGTGACATGGCTGGTGGTTTTGCTGTGATCAAAGACGTGGCCAAGACCTTGGTGTTCAAGCTGGCGCGTTGGCGCAATGCCCACGACCCTTATGGCACCGGGCAAGAACCTATTCCTGAGCGCATCATCACGCGTCCACCGAGCGCCGAGTTGCGACCCGATCAAACCGACCAAGACAGCCTGCCACCCTATGACGTGCTGGATGAAATCGTGTCGCGCTTCATGGAGAACGACCAGAGCACGGAGGAGATCATTGCGGCGGGTTTTGCCCGTGCGGATGTTGAGAAGGTCACCCGTTTGATTCGGATCAATGAGTACAAGCGCCGACAATCTCCAGTAGGAATTCGTGTGACGCACCGAAGTTTTGGCAAGGATTGGCGTTATCCTATAACCAATAAGTTTCGTGCCTGAACACAGGCCTTTTCATTGAACTCCAAGGACTCGAACCATGAAGCAAATCACAGCCGTTATCAAACCATTCAAACTCGAAGA
>JACCDI010886990.1_pt1 | contig 10562 bp, 7 predicted proteins | sample 7442791 | NCBI WGS metagenome assembly JACCDI01 (sample SAMN15323434, study PRJNA562643) | freshwater metagenome | isolation source: river surface water | place: USA:Blue River Watershed | collected 2017-08-15
GACAAACGCAGCCTGTGGCAAGCATTCATGAAAAAATATCCCACATTGTTTGCCAACTTCGATGCACGATGGACCCAATCTCTTGCAGATGTGCGCACTTTTGTGGTTCAGTATGGCAAATTGCCTTTCCGACACGCCAAAGACCCGGTGGAAAAGAAGTGGGCACGGTGGATCGACACTCAAAAAGGCAACTTCAAACAAAACAAAGATGCGATGTCCGATCCCGACAAACACGACCAATGGCAAGCATTCACCGAAGAATATCCCGCACTGTTTGCCGATTTCGATGATCGATGGACACAATATCTCGCAGATGTGCGCACTTTTGTCATTCAGCATGGCAATTTGCCTTCCCAACACGCCAAAGACCCGGCGGAAAAGAAGTGGGCACGGTGGATCACCGTGCAGAAACGCAACTTCAAACAAAATAAACAAGCAATGGTGGACCCCGACAAACGCGACCAGTGGCAAGCATTCATCGAGGAATTTCCCGCGTTGTTGGACCTCGATGAACGATGGCACCAAACCTTGGCTGAAGTGCACAGATTTGTCGTTCAACACGGCAAATTGCCTTCCCAATGCTCCAAAGACCCGGTGGAAAAGAAGTTGGTAGGGTGGATCACCGTGCAAAAACGCAAAAAAAAACAATCGATGGCAGACCCCGACAAACGCAACCAGTGGCAAGCATTTGTGGAAACACATCCTGTCCTGTTTGCTGATTTCGATGATCGATGGTGTCAAACCTTTGAAAATGTGCGCACATTCGTCGTTCAACGCGGCAAATTGCCCAATTCCAAAGCCAAGGACCCAGTGGAAAAAAAGTGGGGAAAATGGATCAACAAACAAAAAGTCAACTTCAAACAAAACAAAGAGGCGATGGCAGATCCTGACAAACGCAACCAATGGCAAGTGTTCACCGAGCAATTCCCCGCGCTCTTTGCCAGTCCGTCTTCCAGGATCAGGCCAACATCCAATTCTACTGCCAAATCCGCCACTCTCCAACGTCAAAAATTGGACAAGCGAAAAGCAACAGATCAGTCCACCAACGACAACCACAACGAAGACGAACCCCCAGAAACCCCGCAAGCCAAACGCCAGCGCACCAAGTCGCAGCTCACCGACTTCCACCGCCGCTACTTGACCATGCGCTCCGACACTCTCGGCGACCATTTCCGCCGCAACCGCGCCGAGTTCGACGAGTACCATCGGGTGCGCGAAGAAAACTTGCAACAGTTCCGGCTGGAAGACCAGACGCATTACCGCATCATCCAGGAACTGGACAAGCTGCGGACGAAACCGGGAGATGTGAAGACGGTCGTGGACATGGGCTGCGGCCTCGCCAAGATTGCGCGGCATTTCCAAGAGGCCAAGAACGATCCCCGCTTCACCTTCCTGAACTACGACCACGTCGCCTTCGATCCGCGGTGGGTGACCGAATGCGACATCGCGCACTTGCCGCTGGCCGACCATTCCGTCGACATCTGCATCCTCTCCTTTGCGCTGTGGGGCTCCAACTGCAAGGACTACCTGAAAGAGGCGCATCGCGTCTTGGAGACCCACGGCACCCTCTATGTGATCGACTCCACCAAACGCTGGACCGAAGGCGAATACATCCACGAAGGCAAAGAAGCGGACAAACTCATTCCGCTGCTCCACGATGCCGGCTTCCGCATTGTCGAGCAGCACATTGACAAGTTTTGTATGTTTGTATGTGTCGGTACACGCGTGTAACAATGTGAACAATGTAAACAGTGTAAACAACGAAAATGAAAGCAAGCAAAACAAAAAAACGGGTTGATTTGCGTTTCGGTTAATTACGTTACAATCCATCGAACTTCGAAAACAAAAGAACGCACGGAAAAAAACAAACTTACCATCTTCGCGCAGACCCTTCACATCTTGGTACACGCGTGTAACAATGGAGGTTAGTGCGGAAGCGAAAACAATTTCAACAGGTCGCGCAGCAAGTAATCGTTGGAACACCCATTGATGGCAGAGTACCAATCGGTTTGGTGTTCACGGCACTTCACGCTGTTGTGTGTGTTCCAGCCGGAGAAGCACGCCGCGTGCAGGTTCGCATAGTGGGAATGCAACGCGATCGCCAAGTCCCTATTAGCACGCGCGGCGGGAGTGTCGCATATGTGCGCTTGCGCGACGGTTGCATCGGCCACAGCATTCTTATCCGGAAATCCGCCATACTTCATCACGTGATGTTCCATGGACTCAATCACCCACGGCAACCCATTGCAAAACTTGCGCACCGCCCAAACATCGTCCTGGAACAAATGCTTGTCAAACCTGTGAATGGCGTGCATCAAATGCAACTTGGTGCGTAACAATTCCTGTGACTGTGACGGAAACATTGTTTGTCCATTGAATAAATAATGATGCGACACACCATTTTCTTATTCCACACCATGACACGGGATCGTCCACAACCAGAAATGGAAAACACTGCGTCGGACGTGCCAATGCCAACACCAACACCAACACCAACACCAACACCAACACCAACACCGTTGCGTCATCCTCATGTGCGCCAGCGTCGTTTGTTGTTGGAGTGGTTTCTGTGCAATCGTGGACAGATTGTGTGTGCGCATTTAGTGGACATGGTCTGGTCGTATGGTCGCAACATGCCCGTCGACAATGACTCCATTCGCAAAGCAGTGGCGAACTGTTTTGCGAACCATTTTGCCGAGGAATGCACACAGTTGCATGGGCCGATCGAAGAGTGGGAGTTGCAACAGGTGACCGACACATCCTATCTCTTTTGCGACAATATGTTGATCAATGTCAATTTGGAGTGGTGGGACATGAGCTGTGTGGAAGACGCGTCAAACATGTTTTTTGGATGTGTGAACTTCAACCAACCCTTGCAGCGCTGGAACACATCCTCATTGCAGGATGCATCGAACATGTTTGACGGCTGCATTGCCTTCAACCAACCACTTGACGAGTGGGACGTGCAACGCGTGGAATGCATGAAAGAAATGTTCCGCGGTTGCTGCACGTTTAACCAACCCTTGCATCGCTGGAACACCTCCTCGTTGCAATTCGCATCGCACATGTTTGACGGCTGCCGCGTCTTCGACCAACCACTCGAGCAGTGGGACGTGCGACGCGTGGAATGCATGGAAGCAATGTTTCGCAATTGCAGGAAGTTCAACCAGCCGCTGGACTCGTGGGATGTCTCGAATGTGTGCAGTTTGAGCATGATGTTCGAGTGTGCCTTTGCATTCAATCAACCGTTGTCGTCCTGGACAATTTCCAAAGACGCGTGTGTGCAATCAATGTTTTTCCGCGCAAGTAGCTTTAACCAGGACACTCAATTTCTCCTCCCCGTGCTGGCAACCGAAACGTCCCGCTCTTGGGAACACTGTCTCGTTTTGGCGGAGTCTCTCACCATCGTGCCAACGTGGACGGATATTGTGATCGACCGACACGAATCAGTGATGGATGCCTTGCGCAAGTTGTGTTACCTCAGCGGATTGATGCCCGACGGCAACCTCATTCCGACGATGGAAGTGTACGGCTTCCAACAATTCTCCCTGCCCGCAATCATCGGCGGAGGAACTCGCACGGTAATCAGTGTCCGGCCTCGCCAAACAACCACCTCCGCCGCGGCACAACACCTCTAATGTACCTCATTTCATTGTACCAAACTTCTGACGTTAGGTCGTTGCACCATTTAAAGAAACCGTGCATGTACTCATATTTTTTCACCATTGTTTTTTTTTGCGCTGCATTTTTGCGTCACGTTGATCACACTAGTCCATCAGCCTCCACGTGAAAAAATGTCTGCCGCAGCGCTGTCTCTGTTGCATCCTCATGTGCGCCAACGCCATTGCTTGTTGACACAAGTTTTGTGTGGGCGCGGAGTGTGCGCACACCTGATCGACATGGTGTGGTTGTTTGCTCACCATCTTGTTTTCAACGACAAATCCTTGCGCGTGGCGATAACAAGTTATTTTGCGGACGATGAAACTGTGTCGGTGGAAGAAAATCTTCGCATACGATACCTGTTTGGACCTATCGAGGAGTGGCAAACGCAGCAAGTCACCAATACGACAAATCTATTTGCCTTTCGCCCATTCAATTGCAACATTGAGTGGTGGGACGTGGGGCAAGTGCGCGATGCCGCGATCATGTTTCAAGAGTGTCGCACTTTCAATCAGCCCCTCGAGCGGTGGAACACGGCAAATTTCCGAGATTGTGAAGGCATGTTTGGGGGCTGCGTCTTGTTCAACCAACCATTGAATGGGTGGAATGTGAAGTCGATCGAAATCTCGACGAACATGTTTCGGAACTGTGCGCAATTTAACCAACCCCTCGATCAATGGAACACCCGCTCGTTGCGCAACGCGCGAAGGATGTTCGAGGAGTGCTGTGTGTTCAATCAATCTCTGAACACGTGGGATGTGAGTGAGGTGCGATGTTTCGACAGCATGTTCAAGCACTGCGTTCGCTTCAATCAGCCACTTGATCGATGGAATGTGTACAATGCGCAATCTCTGTGCGCCATGTTCGCCAACGCGCACGCATTCAACCAACCGTTGTCGTCGTGGAAATTGCACCCACGGGTGGAGGTGAACGACATGTTTTGGTCGGCGCACAGTTTCAACCAAGACACCAGTTTTCTTGCCCCGGCGCTGGCATTCAATTGCCACGCGGGCGCGCGATGTTTAGCCATGACTACTTCCCTCACGACCGTGCCAACGTGGCCACACCTCGTCTCGCGCGCGACGCGCGGCATTGGACACAACCACATCATCCCCCACTCACAAACCATCCTCATCCCCCACTCACAATCCATCCCCTATCGATTGCGCTTGATCTGCGAAGACAGTGCGTTGCTCAACAATCAGGTGCGCATGCAAACGCGCCACGTGCACCTGCACAATGACATGTTCATGTCCACTGTGGGCGTTTATCACATCTTCAGCATTCGACCAACGCCCAATGGTGAAGACGAGGAAGAACAAGAAGAAACGACGACAGACGGGAGTGGAGAAGAGGGTACACGCGTGTAACGTTCGACCTAATTGTGGCACACCCGATGTGCGAGTTGCGCACCCAAGATGGACACACGGTGTTTGACCTGTTTCCACCGTCTTGAGATGATCACAATGCTGCCGCTGCCGCTGCGGACAACCACGACTCTGTAACAACTTAAAGAACGATTGTTTGTTTTCACGAAGCACGTTTCTTCTGTTTCTTCTGTTTCTTGTCTTCATTCTCATCACGTCTTCTTTGGAAGTGCTTCTGACAACTTCTTCTTCTTCTTCTTCTTCACACTTGTTCTTCACAGTCATCTGGTTTTTGTTTGTCGCGATGCTTGTGCGCATGCTTTCAGGAAGGTTGATCGAACTGCGACCCGAGTGGTTCCACGATAACCGCGCCTTTCACCGCGAGGTGATGCGATTGACCATGCCGCCTTCCGTGCCGCCTTCCGTGCCGCCTTCCACCTCTTCTCCTCCAGCCCTTTCTGCATGTTCCACGCGTGACTTGTGTGACGCCAGCACACGCAACACGTCCATGCCCGTGGCCAGTTTGCGCGGAGCGTTGTCCTGACTGACCTGAAGACACAGATACACGACGGGGAACAATGTGTTTTTTTTTCGACGTTCACTTCAAACAGGTGCGTTAACGTTGAAAGACCACAGAAACCGAGAGAGAGAGAGAGAGAGAGAGAGAGGGAAGCAACCATATTATTGGTCATGACCAGGAGAATCACTCGTCGTCGTCCGCAGCAACGGCGGCAAACTCAACGACAACCGCACTCGCGCACGTATACTCGGAAAGATTATTTGTCGGGGGATGGCATGCTGACCACGGTATGGGGGCCAGCCATGTGGCACTATTTGCACACGATGAGTTTCAACTACCCGGTGCATCCCACCGCGACTGACAAACGCCATTACCGCGACTTCATTTTGCAGCTGCAACATGTACTGCCGTGCAAATATTGTCGCATGAATCTGGCGAACAATTTGCGCAAAAAGCCTCTGCAAATGTGTCACTTGCGAAACCGGGATGCCTTTTCGCGGTACATCTACGAGTTGCATGAACTGGTCAACAAAATGTTGAAAAAGAAATCGGGGTTGTCGTACTGCGATGTGCGCGAGCGATACGAACATTTCCGATCGCGTTGCACCGAGGAGCGCCCCAAACTGTTCACGTTTCGTCGCGTCCCCGTCCACCGGCGCGCATCGATTCGCGGCCAAACCATGACAAACAAAGGCAAAGGCATAGGCATAGGCAAAGGCAAAGGCAAAGAAAAAGGCAAAGAAAAAGGGTGCACCGAACCACTGTACGGCAAGAAATCCAAATGCATTATCAACATCGTGCCGCAAGAAGTGAAACAATCGACCTTCCAAATGGACGCCAAGTGCATCAAACAGCGCGGCCAACGAGAGGGAAGTGCCGAAGGAGGAGAATAACCAACAACCAATCAACCAACCAGTGCATGCGCTTTGTTACTCTCACATGCCGAAGGTGGAAAAGTCGTTCAAGACGGGGGTGGGTAGGTAATCGTTGTTCAAAGCGCGGTAGTTGGGAACTTTCTTGCAATCAAAGGCTGGTTCGGGACATCGTGCGCAAGCGGGGCATGGCGGGCACTTGCTTTCGGCGGAGGCTGCACCGCAGGCCGCTTGTTGTTGCAATCCGGCGATGGACGACTTGAGGACATACAAATCTTCTTGTCCCGGCGGAATTTGACTCTTGGGGATGCCGGAGGTACCGGTGGGGTAGGGTGGAGGCGGGGAGGTGCTCGACCCTGCCGCAGATTGCAAATCGGCGGGCAACATCGGATTGTACACAGGTGATGTTACGGTCGATCCAGTCGAAGGTGGGCGCGTCAATCCTTGTCCTTGTCCTTGCTGCGTCTGCAGACCTTCCAAGGTGAGCGTGCAGCCCATACATGCCACGATCAATGCCGCCAACAACCCGACAAAGATCCAGAAGGATTTGGTGTTGCGAAACAATCCGCCAAGTTTCATGGGCGCACGAATTTGAGTGAATTCACGAAAAAAAACGAACAAACAAACAGGGAAAAAAAGGAACGGAGTTGGGTGGGTATGTGGAGAAACAGGAGAACTATGTAGTGGCCGTGTGTACTTTGGTTGTTGAAAAAAAAAGCAAGTATCGGTCGTGTGTCAATCTATGGTCATAAATCATCATTTCCAAACAAAAAAAAACACATGGACAACGACGTGCTTTCCGCTTCTGCGTGCACCAGCGTGGTGTCGAGTCGCGCAACCTCCCCTTCGCGCATTCCGTTGCGTCCGTTTCTGAACGACGATCCAACGGTGGTGGAAATCGGTGTGGACGAAGTGGGTCGCGGCCCGTTGTTTGGACGTGTGTACACTGCGGCGGTCATCCTGCCTAAACAGGGATTCGACGTGAGCAAAGTGAAGGACAGCAAACTGTTCCATTCGCAGCGCAAAATCGAGGAGGCGGCGGAATACATTCGTGCCCACGCGCTGGCCTATGCGGTGGATTACAAAGAGGAGCACGTCATTGATCGTGTCAACATTCTCAAAGCCACGATGATGTCGATGAAAGACAGCATCTTGGAAACCATCCGGCAATTCCGCGAAAAGGGGAGTGAAGGAGGGGATACTGTGCCACCGCACCCGCAGTGTCAGTTTTCCCTCCTGATCGACGGAAACCAATTTCACACACTCACGTATTTTGATCCGAAGCTGCACAAGTTTCACGAATTGTCGCACACCACCGTCGAAAAAGGAGACAGCACGTTTGCCTCCATCGCGGCGGCGTCCATTCTTGCGAAGGTTGCGCGGGACCAATACGTGCGCGACCTGTGCCACGAACATCCCTTTTTGCATCATTGCTACGGGTTGGCGAGCAACAAAGGGTACGGCGCAAAAGTGCACATGGACGGCATTCGCCAATTCGGTATCACCCAGTGGCATCGTAAGTCCTTTGCGCCATGCAAACACGCGGCGCAAATCACGGAAGACGACATTGCACACATCGAGCGCATGCTGGCCGAGAAAGAAGCATCCACCGCCACCGCCACCGCCACTGCCACTGTTACTGCCACTGCCACTGCAAACACTCAAAAACAAAAACGAAAACGGAAACACGACAACAAGACCACGGATGATGGTACAGAAGGTGCACAAAAGGCTGCGTGCCTTACCGTGGTTAGCGCCGACGACGCGTGATGCCATCGCCACGACGTCTTTGAAAGATTTTGGAGGTGAATTTGGTGGAAATGGTCACGCGGGGCCGTTTTTTGCAGTGAAAAGCGCCGCGCACGATGCCGTTGCGGTTGAAAAGGTTGTTGGTGCAAATGGCAACAGCGCGACTGTTGTTCTCCTTGGTGCGACTTCGACTGCGGCCACTGCTGCGGCTGCGTTTGGAAAGAGTGGAAGACGAGGGTGTGGAAGAAACCGAGGAAATGCAGTGACACAGTTTGGTGGCTAAAATCGCTTCTGCTTTGGTGCGTACGACCGAAGCTGTTTTAGGGATGGGAAGACGGTAATAGCGCAAAATGGCTTCGTGGTCTTTACGTGTCAATGTCATGTGTGTAAGTTACGTGTGCAAGTTTTGTGTAAGTTGTAGTTTGTATGATATAGTGTATGTCTGTGTGTGTGTGTGTAATCGTCGTGTAACAACTGAATGGAAATTCAACCTATCGTGTCAGTTTGTTTGTTTGTTTTCGTTTCTTCAACTGAAGTTCGGGGTGTGTGCGGTTCGTTCACAAAAACGAAAAACGTCGCGCCAAAAGAAATACAAGAAAATGCTGCAGGTGGAACGCGAAACTGTTTTCTTCTGATATGTATAGCTTTGCCGAACAAAATAATCGCCGTACCGCTTCCCTTTCCACCTTTCCCTCCCCGCCCCCGACAAACCAGCCTCTCTGGATTGTTCGTATCATTGTCGTTTGTTCACCATAGGACAGAAACGCGTTTCTGTTCGTTTTTTTGTTTGTTTGTTTGTTTGTTTGTTTGTTTGTTGATGTTTGGTTTTTGGGTGATTGTAGAAAATTAAATAATGGAAGCAAGGTTGTTGGGAACTTAGCTGAAGGCAGAAACAAGTGGAGGGGATCCAAGCAGTGGTCAATCATAAAAGGTTCTTAACTGAAGCTGAAGCTGGGAGAAGTCAAAGCCAGAGCCAGAGCCAAATCCAGAGACATGCAAAGGGACGCCAAGCCAGAACCAAGAGCAACTAAGGGGCCAAGATGGAGGCAGGGATGAATCTGAGCTAGAGCCAGATCCAAGCTGGAGCTAAAGCCAGTTCTTAGGTCAGCCAAGGGAAGGCAAGCATGAGCTGGAGCAATAGACAAGCTGGGGGGAGCAAAGCCAATGGGAGCCAGATCCAGAAATGGAAAGATGGCGTTGCACAAATCTGAGCCAAGCCATGTTCCTATGGGGAGTAAAGCAGAGAAGAGTGTGGCAAAGAGGTTTCATGGCCTCTGAGCCATGGCAGGCCATACTGTGGTTAGCATATAGGAGTGGAAGTAGATTATCTGCCATTTGCAATTGTTGCTGTTGTGTTAACTATTGCTTTTGCTGTTGTTGTTATTTTTATAGTGATTTGTGATGTTATCATGATACATCATCTGTTGTTAGTTGTCTTTTGTACAGAAAAAGTGTAAGATAAATGTTAGCAATTCCATTTCAAACATAATTTATAAGTCCACATGATTTCTGTGTCCAGTTATTTGATCTTAAAAAGAAATTTGTTATAAAGTTATAGTAAAACTAGAAAATAGGTCAATACTGCACTAACAATACAGCAAATGTAGAAAGAAAAAAGCTATGAGAATATTCATGAGCTTCATGGAAAATGATTGAGTGCTAGAAAGACAACTTGAAGAATTGGCATTCAGAAAGAAGTGCATTAAAAAGTGGAGATATTTAGCTGTGTATTGCTTGGAGCAACATTTAATGGTTGATGGCCACATTTATTAGAAAGCATAAAGACATAGTCTGGATGGAGATCTATAATTTTATGCTGATATGCTGTTGGTTGTAATAGTTAGCTTGAAAAGAATTGTGAATGCATCTTGAGAAGAGATCTAAATGCTATATTCAGACTGATATCACATAAATATGATGATGTTCAGCAATGAAATCTAAGACAAGCAAAAATGATAATGTTGGGTAATATCAGAGCTCTTGGTTTAACTGGAGGTACCACGAAATCATTCAAGAATGATTTTTTGTAATACAAAGTATTTGGAGGATGTTGATTTCATACATCAAAACCTTGAAATATATCATTGTATGCATGGAATCTAGTTCATGGGCGGTTTATCAAATTCATGAAAGGTGCAATGATATTAATGGACCATTCTTTGAGAAAGATTTTTTTGAGAGTATAGTTGATGGAAACTCATTAAAACCAAAACACTGCAGATAGCTCATGGTTGTGATGGAGTATCAGACAATAAGTGAGTCCCTCCCATGTTGAAGTCAGATCAGGAGGCTTGAGCAAGACATGAGAATTTGGTCCAATGTTTATCATTTAGGGAATGAAACCCCAACCAAGTAAAACTCTTTTCTTTGAACATAAGAGGATAATTAGCAACA
>JACCDI011971556.1_pt1 | contig 10562 bp, 9 predicted proteins | sample 7442791 | NCBI WGS metagenome assembly JACCDI01 (sample SAMN15323434, study PRJNA562643) | freshwater metagenome | isolation source: river surface water | place: USA:Blue River Watershed | collected 2017-08-15
CTTCTATATCGTCAATCACATCCCACCAACCAAAACGCACTTTCCTTTTTTGTTGGTCGTTTACTTCGTCCCAATTGATAATAGCTGCAATTCTGCCCACTACTTTGTTGTCGCGGTAAGCGATGTAAAAATAAGCTTCAGCACTTGAAAAAGCTGGGTTTTTGGTTTTATCGAATGTGGTTAACTCGTCGTCAATTAAAGGCGGAATCCAATTTGGATTGTCTTTGTACAGTGTAAAAGGAAATTTTATGTATTCTTTTAATTCAGCTTTGGTAATGGCTTCTTTAATCGTAATCATCCGTAATTATGGGGTTTCAATTTTAACTTCGTCTACTCTTTTCTTTTTGCTCTTTTCGGCTTTTTTCTCCACTTTTTTGTCCATTTTACTTTTATCCTTTTCCACCTTGATACGCACTTCTTTGTAATTGATATCCGAACGCCACGAAACTCCAAATCCACCATAGAAAATAGAAGGAGTATCTTTGAAGTTTTTACTCATTGTAAAGTCAACTTGCAAATTTTTACCCAACAAATATGCGGCACCAGTAGAGAATATTCCATCGGCATAATAATCACTTTTGATTCCTTTGTTTTCAAAAAATACCGACCAATTGTCGTTAATTCCTTTAGTCAAAGTGATGATGTATCCCATTTGTTTGTATTCGGTAGTGATTTTGTCCATAAAAACATTGGTAATCAAAACAAAACCATTTCCGAAAATGTTTTGAGTCATTATCATGGCTTTCGGACTGAAATTTGACGGTTTTTCATCTCTCAGCAAAAACGGATTGGAAAAGTTTAAGTTGAGTCCGCCATACACCGAAACTGCTGGAATAAGTTGATTCCACTTGAATTTGTGATTGGCTTTCCAACTGTATAAATTTATTTTTTCTTTTCGATTTTTATAAGGATCATAAACCAAATATTTCAAACCCATATTCATAGAACGCATTCCCGATCTTTTGAAAGCATCGTTGTCCTCTAATTGGTACTTATCCATTTGGTAACTGATTTCTGCAATCGTCTCCAATTGCTCAAAAAGTAAGCCATAACGAGCCGTAAAATCAATAAACATTCCGCTGGATTGGTATTCTAGCAAAGTGTGTTTGTCGTTGATGTAATTCACACCCGATTCCACCTGAATCACATTTTTACCCACAGCAAAAGCCGATTGTGATTCACTTGGGCGATTGGAGTTAATGACATCGGTATGTTGCCCGAATGATGTAATGGCAATCAGAAACAGTGTTGTCGACGTTAATTTTTTGAAATTCATAAAGGCTTAGTGGCTTTTTAGATTGGTTTTTCAAATGTAGTATTTTTTATTATTTATTTAAGAAGGTAAACGGATTTTAAATATCAGAATTTAGTATTTTTGACGAAAATAGTTTTATAATGCAAGAAGCATCTTTACCAGGCTTTGTTCGAACAATATTATGGATAGTAGCGATTTACTATATTTTAAAATTTTTAGCACGATTATTTTTTCCAATTCTAATGCGAAAAATGGTCGAAAAAGCACAGCATCAATTCAATCAACAGTATCAAAATCAGTTCGATACAAATAATAACCCGAATTCAACTTCATCTGAAAAACCCAAAGAGAAAAAAGTCGTTGGCGAATACATCGATTATGAAGAAGTAGATTAATACCACTTCTGTTTTCAGTATAAATTCAAACAAAAAAATGAAGCAACTCAATAAGTTTTATCCTCATCTCGTAGCCATTCTTGGTTTTATAGTTTGTTCAGTTATTTACTTTTACCCTGTTCTTCAAGGAAAAAAAATACTCCAATCCGATATCGTTCAGTACACCGCAATGGCCAAAGAACAAAACGATTTCAGAGCAGCAGAAAATGCCGAACCGTATTGGACCAACTCGGCTTTCGGCGGAATGCCAACGTACCAACTCGGAGCCAAATACCCCAACGATTTTATTGGTCATTTGGACGATGCGTTACGTTTTTTACCGCGTCCTGCCGATTATTTGTTTTTGTACTTTTTAGGTTTTTACCTTTTACTGTTGGTACTAAAAGTTGATTCGCTCAAAGCTTTTTTTGGTGCTTTAGCCTTCGGATTATCAACCTATTTGATTGTGATTTTAGGTGTTGGTCACAATGCCAAAGCGCACGCCATTGCTTATATGCCAATGGTAATTGCCGGAGTGCTTTTGGTTTTTAAGAAACGATACATTGTTGGTGGATTGTTGACCATGGTAGCCACAGCTCTCGAAATCAATGCCAATCACTTTCAGATGACGTATTATTTGTTATTCCTGTTATTTTTCATCGGAATCTATTATGGAGTAAAATTGATTAAGCAACGAGATTTTAAATCGATTACTACTATTGCTCTTGTCTTTATTGGTGCTGTGATTTTAGCGGTTGGAGCCAATGCTACTAGTTTATTAGCAACTCGAGAATACGCAGAGTTCAGTACAAGAAGCAAAAGTGATTTGACATTTGATGCCAATGGAGCTAAAAAAACGGATGATAGTGCCTTAACTAGAGAATATATTACCGAGTACAGTTACGGAATTGGAGAAAGTTTCAATCTGATTGCTCCTCGACTTTTTGGTGGTGGAAACAGTGAAGCGCTTAACGAAGATTCAAGTGTTTACAATTATATGTTGGGTGTTGGTGCTACTCCCGACGAAGCGCTTCAATTTACAGAAAGTTACGGAATCACCTATTGGGGTAAACAGCCTATAGTGGCGGCACCAGCTTACATTGGTGTTGTTGTTTTCTTTTTGTTTGTTTTAGGTATGTATCATGACAAACGCAAAATAAAATATGCTTTTTTAGCAGGTGCTTTACTTTCATTGGTATTGTCTTGGGGGAAAAATTTCAATGCGCTGACCGATTTCTTTATTGATTATGTACCCATGTACGACAAATTTAGAGCCGTTTCTTCCATACAAGTACTATTAGAATTGTGCATTCCGGTTTTGGCCATTATGGGATTGCAATCGTTTTTTACTGCAGACAAAGAAAAGCAATGGTCCAGTTTATGGAAGTCTGCTGCCACAGTTTTGGGAATTTTAATCGGATTGTTGCTAATCAGAGATTCGTTTGATTTTGAAGGTCAAATGGACGGACAATTGCTGCAAATGTTCAGTCAGAGTGAAGATAAATCGTTTGGTGTGAATTTTATTGAAGCCTTAAAACAAGACCGTAGAAGTTTGTATGCAGCCGATTTATTGCGCTCAGGATTTTTTGTTCTACTTGTATTTGGTTTGATGTTTATGTATGTAAAAAACAAATTACAAGCCAATATTGCCGTTGTTTTAGTAGGTCTTTTGATGGTTTCAGATTTATTTTTTGTGGATAAAAAATACGTTAGCAAAGATGATTTTGTTAGCGCCAGACAAGTAGATATTCCATTTGAAGCTTCTCCTGCCGACCAGCAAATATTAGAAGACAAATCCATTTATAGAGTATTAGAAATTGATGGAAATTTATCGAGTGCGCGTTCATCGTTTTTTCATAAATCAATTGGTGGTTATCACGCTGCCAAACCCAAAAGAATGCAAGAGCTGTTTGACTATCAAATTTCTAAAAATAATATTGGTGTACTGAACATGCTCAATGTGAAATACCTAATTCAAACTGATGAACAAGGACAAGAGTTTCCGGTAAAAAATACCGATGCGAATGGTAATGCCTGGTTCATCAGCGAGTTAAAACCAGTAGCTAATGCCGATGCCGAAATGAAAGCGTTGAATAAATTGGACACTAAAAATGTGGCGGTTTTTGTTCAGGAGTTTGTTAAAGAAGCTAAAAAACAACTTCAATTTCAAAAAGACAGCACAGCCACTATAAAATTGACGAGCTACAAACCCAATCAGTTGCAATACGTTTCCAATAATGAAAACAATGGTTTTGCCGTGTTTTCTGAGATGTATTACAAAAACGGTTGGAAAGCTACTATTGACGGAAAAGAAAGTAAAATTCTTCGAGTGAACTATGCTTTGCGCGGTTTGGAAATTCCAGCGGGAAAACACAAAATCGAATTTAAATTCGAACCTCAAGTGGTTAAAACAGGAAGCACAATTGCTTTAATTAGCTCGTTGCTAATGTTAATATTAATTGGTGCTGGAGTATATTTTCTAAGGAAAAAGGAAATGAAACAATAAAGTGATTTTTTTGTAAATTTGATTTATTATTTTCAATAATTCATGAAGGCAACTACATTGCATAATGCTCATCCTTCAAAAATGGAAGCAAGGCACATTGAAGAAATTAGGAAAATGACGCCTCAACAACGTTTTGATAAATTGATGGCTATTATTGAAATTTCTTACCTTTTAAAAACAGCAAAGAAAATATCAAAATAGCTAAATGAATAGTCAAATTATTGAAATATGGAATTACTTTTCATCAAACAAAGTTAGGTATTTGACTATTGGAGGATTTGCTGTCAATATTTATGGATATGGACGGAATACAGGAGATATTGATATTTTTATTGAAGACACAATTGAAAATCGGAACAATTTAAGGAAAGCATTAAAAGAATCGGGTATTGGAGATTTTGAAAATATAGAAACCCTACAATTTATACCGGGTTGGACTGATATTACATTAAATTTTAATTTGCGATTGGATATTATGACCTCGGTTAAAGGCTTAGAAAACACTACTTTTGAAGAACTTTTACAAAAAGCATATATAGTCGAAATTAGCGGCACTCCAGTTTATTTTTTAGATTATGATAATTTGATTAAAGCAAAAAAAGCGGCCAATAGACCTAAGGATGTTTTGGATATTGAAGAGTTAGAAAAGATCAATAAAAAATCGGATTCATAATTTGAAAACAGACCTCAAAAAGTTGCTAATCATCACCTATTATTGGCCTCCAGCTGGCGGTCCAGGAGTGCAACGTTGGCTTAAATTTGTAAAATATTTACCCGATTTTGACGTTCAGCCCATCGTTTATGTTCCTGAAAATCCGACCTATCCAATTGTGGATGAAGGGTTGCAAAAAGATGTTTCAGACAAGGCCATTATTCTCAAAAACCGAATTTTTGAACCCTATCAAATTGCGTCTTTTTTTTCAAAAAACACCACTCAAAAAATCAGTTCCGGAATCATTCCTGCTGCCAAAAAGCAAACTCTTTTACAACGTTTTTTACTTTGGATTCGAGGTAATGTTTTCATTCCCGATGCGCGTTATTTGTGGGTAAAACCATCCGTTCGTTATTTAAAAAAATACATTCAAGAGAATCAAATTGATACGATAGTAACATCGGGTCCGCCACACAGTTTGCATTTGATTGGTTTGCAATTGAAAAAAGAACTCAATGTAACTTGGTTCGCTGATTTTCGCGATCCATGGACAACCATCGGCTATCATAAAGCACTAAAATTGTCGCGTTATGCCGAAAAGAAGCACAAAAAATTAGAACACGAGGTTTTAAATTCGGCCGATACCATTATTGTTACTAGTAAAACCACCAAAGAAGAGTTCAAAGCCTTAACTTCAAAACCTATTGAAGTCATTACCAATGGTTATGATGTTGAAAATGTTACTAAACAAACCTTAGATGATAAGTTTACTTTAGCCCATATTGGATCGTTTTTATCCGATCGGAATCCGAAGTTGTTGTGGGAAGTTTTGAGCGAATTAACTTATGAAAACCCCAATTTTGCTACTCATTTTCAATTGAAATTAATCGGAAAAATAAGTCAAGAAATCTTGGATTCGATTGAACATTATAAATTGAATGATTACCTCAATAATTTAGGTTATGTTTCGCATCAAGAAGCGTTGGAACACCAACGAAAATCACAAGTTTTACTACTGATTGAAATTGATTCACCCGAAACCAAAAGCATCATTCCAGGAAAAGTATTTGAATACTTAGTTTCCGAACGCCCAATTGTAGCCATTGGCCCAAAAGATTCTGATTTTGCCGAAATTATCACATCAACTAATACAGGAGTTTTCTTTACGTATAATGAAAAAGACAAACTCAAAACTACAATTTTGAGGTATTTCGACTTATATTTAGAAAAGAAATTAAATGTTTTTCCCGTTGGATTACAACAGTATTCTAGAAAAAATTTAACGGAACAATTGGTAAAACTCATACAAAAGCAATGAAAAAGTGGCTCATTTTACTGTTTTTTATTCAATTTCAATCGACATTTGGTCAAGAACGTGAAGCTGTTTTGATTTTTAAAGACAGTACCGAAGTAAAAGGTTTGGGACAAATAAAAAACGATAAAATTCATTTTAGAGTTTCAGAAGAAGATAAGAATGAAATTTGGGACGATCAAATTGTAATTGGGTTGATTTTTACGGGTTATGGTTTTTCCGAGCGATATGAATACGTGCAATCGGACAAATACAGTAAACCAGTTGTAATGGAGTTGGTTGATCAAGGTTTGGTCAATCTTTACCGAGAAATGGACGGTCAATTAGGTCTTCAACCAACTGTAATTGTAGGATCAAATGGAGCTGGCGCTGGCTTGGGAGTTGGCTCTAATTTAAAGAATTTGTATTTCATCAGAAAAAAGGGTGAAACCAAAGCAATGGAACTTACCTTCAGTTTTAAAACAAGAGCTATGCGCTATTTTTCGGATTGTGAAATTGTAGTTGAAAAAATTAAAAGTCGAGAGTTTACCAAAAACACTATCCCAGAATTGGTAAACTATTATAATAATTACTGTGGAGAATAAAATAGTCTAAAATGGGCATCGTAATCAACCAATCCATTAAAAATACAGTCATCACTTACATTGGTTTTGTGATTGGAGCGGCGAATACCTTGTTTATGTATCCGCATTTTTTGGGTGAAACGTATTACGGTTTGACCAGTTATATTTTGTCTTCGGCCAATGTGGTCATGCCGTTGATGGCGTTTGGAGTTCACAATACGCTGGTTAAGTTTTTTTCACACTATTCTACTGAAAAAGAGAAAGGACAATTTTTGTCGTTTGTACTGTTGTTGCCGTTTTTATTTTTGATTCCGATGGTGTTTTTGGGAACGTTAACCTACGAATATATTGCTCAATTTTTATCAAGAGAAAACCCAATTATACACGATTTTGTATGGCAAATTCCAGTCATCGGTTTGTGTATGGGTTATTTTGAAATTTTCTATGCTTGGGTGAAAGTCCACATGCAATCCGTATTTGGAAGTTTTGTCAAAGAAGTCGTTTTACGCATTTTCATCACTATTTTTCTCTTTGCCGTTTATTTTGGTTGGATGTCGCCTTTGACCTTTATCAATACATTGATGGGAGTTTATTTAGCTACTACTTTGGTGATGTTTTTCTATGCGATGAAAGTCAAAAAAGTGTCGTTTTCCTTTCAATTTCCGAGTAATACTAAACAGGTTTTTACCTATTCGATATTCATTATTCTTTCAGGAAGTATTGCCAATATGTTGTTGGATATTGATAAAAACATGATTGGACAATACATCAAAATTGAGAACATTGCGTATTATTCGGTGGCGATTTTTATTGCTACGGTTATTTCGGTTCCGAGTAGAGCGATGCATCAAATTACGTACCCAATTACAGCCAAATTAATGACCGAAGCCAAACACGATGAGTTGAACGAATTGTACAAAAAAACGTCCATTACTCTGCAAATTGTGGGTGGTTTAGTGTTTTTGGGGATTTTACTCAACATCAATCAGTTGTATTTGTTATTACCAGAAAATTATAGAGGCGGCGTTTTTGTAGTATTTACGATTGGTTTTTCAAAGTATTTTGATTTGATTTTAGGGAATAATAATGCGATTATTTTCAACTCGAAATACTACAAAATGGTGTTGTTTTTGGGGTTACTTTTGGCTTTTATGGCGATAACTTTAAACATGTTGCTGATACCAGAATACGGCATCAATGGTGCGGCAATTGCGACTTTAATTTCGATTACGTTTTACAGTATTGCCAAGTTGTTGTTTGTAGTAATAAAGATGAAATTATTCCCATTTACGATGAAAACCATCACCTCTTTAGTGGTTTTTGCGGTGTTCTTTTTTGCTTTTTATTATTGGGATTTTCCGTTTCATCCGATACTAAATATTATTTTAAAATCGACTTTAATTACTGCTTTGTATGTTTGGGTGAATTACAAATTGAATATTTCTGAGGATTTTAATAGTGTGGTTGCAACAATAGTTGAAACGATACGCAGACGCTAGCCCAGACCTGCCTACCGGCAGGCAGGTCGAAGTGGAAAGCTTTGCGGGTAGTACGACTATTTTTTCTTGACAGTGCGCCGCGACCAACGGAAGCGCGTGGAATGGCATAGAAAAAAAGGAGAAATGCCTGCAAACTTGCAACGTAGAGCTGGATTGGCCACAAATTAATTGTCTGCCACAGATTCACAGATTAATTGTTTGATTTGTATAAAATAATCTGCGAATTAGCGGTAAAACCCATAATGTAGACAAACACTGCAGTGCGTCTTTACAAATTGTTCTATTCATAAATCTTTTTAATCTGTGAATCTGTGGCAAACTAAAACCAAAAGAAAAATCCTGCTTCCTCTTCCCAGATTCTGCAGGATTCATCAAACAAACAAATCTAACCAACCAATTATTTATCTTCTTTATCTTCTATTTTAGCGCGAGTTCCATCGGCTCTGTAATAGTAGTAATCATCTGAGTTGTAGGTGTACGTATTGTTCACGTTGTTGTGGTACACTGTTGGACCGTAATAAGTAGTTGTAAAACCGTTATTTCTGTGTCCTTTTACGCTTCCTACCATGTCTACAATGTTGCCTCTTCGGTCGTATACGATGCGTAATCCACCAACTTGAGTGAGAGCAAAACGGTTGTATTTCATATATACTGTACCAATTCTTGTTACTCTATCATTGAAGTCGTAGTTGATGAACGTATTTCCCACTCTACGAACTCTACCAAAACTGTCGTGCTCAATTAACACTCCGTAGTTGATTGGACCTCTAGCACTTGCGTTTCTATTTTGAACATCTGATCCTTTTTTTCCAGCTCCTCTAAAATAAAACTCGCCGTGACTGTCGCTTGGACGTGTGTTGAAATCAAAGTCGCCATTTGGAAAAACAAAGAATTCAATTCCTCTTTCTGTGAACGCGATTGGCTCATCAAAGCTAAATCGGTCATTTCTTTGTGCATTCGCAACGTTTACTACCAGTAAAACACTTGCTACTAAAAGGGTAATTTTTTTCATAATCTTTTCGTTTTATCCGACGATTCGGAGTTGTGCTTACTCTTTCGATTTTCGGCTTACTCGATCAGAAAATTGTTCTGATGTTTAGTCTATTTCAAGTTGTGTGCCAAAGCACCGTAAATGAGTTGTCAACGATTTGTTAATGATTTTTAACTATTTGATTTTTAAATCTTTAAAAATGATTATGGTATTGTTTACTATTGAAAAAATTAAGTTTGTAGTCTTTAAAAAAATGTTACTTTTGTTGCCAATATCCAAATCGTTGAATTATTTTAGTATGAAATTCGCAAAAAACACTTTTTTAATCGTACTGTTTTCCTTGTTCAGTACCGTCAATTATAGTCAGACTTTTATTCAAGCCTACCAAGATGTGGTTAATCAATGCTCGCAAGAGAATATTACAGCAAGTTTGACTCAATTTGAATCGCTAGGAGTGAAGCGTCGCGGAACTACTGCTTTACAAAACACCTTGAATTGGTTAAAATCAGAATACCTGAGTTATGGTTACACGGCTTCTCAGATTGTGGAAGATTCATATTCTTATTCGGGATTTACGTGTAAAAATTTAGTGGTTACTAAAGTTGGAACGGTTTATCCGAATACTTATGTGATTGTTTGCGGACACTATGATTCCATTGTGGGTGTAGGAACCAATGACAACGGAAGTGGAGTAGCCGCTATTTTAGAGATTGCTCGATTGTTGAAAGACATTCCCACCGAATATTCGATAAAGTTCATCAATTTTAGTGGAGAAGAAGACGGTTTGCGCGGCAGTCAGCATTTTGTGAACAATGTAGTAAATGCAACCAACCCTAAGATGAATATTCGTTTAGTTTTTAATTTAGACGAAGTTGGTGGCGTTGCTGGTTTGACTAACGATACGATTACTTGCGAAAGAGATACAGGAAGTCCGACTTCAAACAACGCAGCTTCCAATATTAAAACACAAGAGTTAATTGTGTGTACCGAACTGTATTCTCCTTTAAATACGTATTTGTCGTATGCGTATGCGTCCGATTACATGACTTTTGAAGACAACAACGAAATCATAACCGGTTTTTTTGAAACTAACGAAACAGAGCATCGTCATACGGCTACTGATTTATTAGAAAATATGGATCCGGTGTACAATTATAATGTAGCCAAAGCGGCAATTGGTGCTACGATGCATTTTGCAGTGGCTTCTACTAGTACATTAGATACTACTATTTATGAAGACGAGTTGCAAGTAAGCTTTTTTCCAAATCCTACACATGATACATTATTCATTAATAAAGGTGTAATCGCAGATTCTAATTATACTTTTACCTTAGTTGACATTCAAGGAAAAACAGTGATCTCACAAAACTTTGAAAACACTAATTTACTCGAGCCAGTAGATGTAAGTCA
>JACCDI010001507.1_pt1 | contig 10561 bp, 13 predicted proteins | sample 7442791 | NCBI WGS metagenome assembly JACCDI01 (sample SAMN15323434, study PRJNA562643) | freshwater metagenome | isolation source: river surface water | place: USA:Blue River Watershed | collected 2017-08-15
AAAATTTCGTAGGCCCTTTTTAGATTAAAATATACCTTGGTATAAATTAATTTAAATTCAAGTCATTTATTTTGGTAAAACAACTGCATCTACCACATGGATTAAACCGTTGTTTGCAGCTAAATCTGTAGCAATAACAGTAGAAGTTGTACCTTTTTCGTCTGTTAAGATCACTTTACCATCTTTAATAGAAGCTACTAAGTTTCCACCACTTACTGTTTTAAGGGTTACTGAACCACCGCCGTCTTTAATTGCTTTAACTACAGCTGTTGCATTGAAACTTCCAGCAATAACGTGGTAAGTTAAAATTTTTGCTAAAGTTGCTTTGTTCTCGGCCTTAAGTAGGTATTCTACTGTGCCTGCAGGTAATTTTGCAAATGCAGCATTTGTTGGTGCAAACACCGTAAAAGGACCTGCACTTTGCAAAGTCGCAACTAAGTCCGCAGCTTTAACAGCAGCAACTAAAGTTGTATGGTCTTTTGATCCAACAGCGACGTCTACAATTGTTTTTTGTGCATTTGCTGTGATTGTGCTAGCAACAGTGACAACCATTGCCAATAATAAGTTTTTAATTTTCATTTTATGTTATTTGATAGTATAACAACTTATTACATGAATAGTTTAGCTAAAAATGTTAAAAATAATTTTTGTCACCTATATGCCTGATAGTCAGCTATGTATTTTTTAAATTCATTTGCATGAACTATTTGGCCATTAATAAGTGTATATTTAAATACAATCACAAAATACGTATGCTAAAAAAACTTACCACTTCAGATATTTTAATGCTAATTGCAGCTTTTTCTTCTCTTATTTTTTCCGAATTATTATGGTTTAAAGGAGAAAAAGAAGCAGCAATTTTTATTGGACTATGGGTCCCATCAATATTAGGTTTTGCGATTTTTTTAAAATTAATAAATACTAAAAATGATTGAGATCATTCCCTATTTTGCAGCTTTTGTAACCTTGTTATTTGGTGTTGGATTCGTATTATCACTTAATAAATATAAAGGGTATAAATAAGTAAATAATGAGTAAGTTTTTACACTTAGCCAGTGATAAATTTGATTCATACTTTAACAGTAAAATCGTAAGAAAAATTGAATTAGTTCTTTTAAGAGCTGCAGTTTTTTCTTTTATACTTCATTTGATTATTATTTATTTTGGAAATCATTTTTCGTATTTCAATAATCTTCAGCATAGCTATTTAAAAGCGATATACACTCCTTTTAGCTTTATACTTTTTTACGAAGTATTTTTGTTAGTAATAATTATTCCAAATTCTATATCTGAGTTTATAGGTAAGCAGTTTGAGGTTATTACCCTAATTACATTAAGAAGCTTTTTTCATGATATTGCTGATTTTAATATACAAGAGTCAGTATATTTTCAAAATCCTGCATTCATTAGTTTATTATATGATTTAGGCGCATCCATTGTGATGCTAGGCTTAACCATACTTTATTATAAGATCTATAATACTAATAGCAATACTGAAATTATTTATGAGCTTAACAAGTTTATTCAAATTAAAAAATTAGTTTCTTTATGCATGATTCTGGTTTTATTAATTCTTAGTATCACAAGTTTATTTACATGGTCTATAGATATGATTGAAGCATTAAAGTTGAATGACCATTATCCCAATCCAAATACTGTTTTTTACGAAGACTTTTTTTCCATTATGATATTTGTAGATGTATTGTTGCTCATTGTATCATTTACCTTTCATTCTTCGTTCTTTATTATTTTTAGAAATGCTAGTTTTATAATTACCACAATTTTACTTAGAATGTCTTTAACGATCGAAAAGCCAATGAACTATGTACTTATTATAATAGGCTTTTCATTTGCCATTATCTCCTTCTTTTTATATAGATACAGGTATATACATCTAAAACGAGATAAATAAAATTATCTGGCGTACAGTAGGTTTATCCAACAATCAATTAAAATTTTTGTTATTGAATAAATAAACAAACACTACTATGACATTTCAAGAACAACTTGATCAATTAATTATAGACAAGAAAGCAATACCAGATGCCTTTGTATTGCCCGAATTAATTGAACAGAAAACCTATCTATCTGATGGTGAGCTAGTTACTTGGGATGGACCTACCCATGAAGTTTACTCGCCTATATGTATGCATACAGCAGAAGGTATACAGCGCATTAAAATAGGATCTTACCCTATTTGTACAGAAAAGGAAGCCAAAATAGCACTAGAAGCTGCTTGTACTGCCTATAATGACGGTAGAGGAGAGTGGCCAACCATGTCGGTTGCACAAAGAATACATTGTGTTGAGCATTTCATTACCAAGATGTTAGCTCAAAAAGATATTGTCGTGAAATTGATTATGTGGGAGATCGGTAAAACTTATGCCGACTCTGAAAAAGAGTTTGATAGAACAGTTGAATACATTTACGCTACAATAGAAGCATTAAAAGATATAGACAGAGATTCTTCTAGATTTACCATTGAACAAGGTATCGTTGCACAAATAAGAAGGTCACCCTTGGGCGTAGTATTATGTATGGGGCCATTCAATTATCCTTTAAATGAAACTTTTACAACTTTGATTCCTGCCATCATTATGGGTAACACTTTACTCTTTAAAGCACCTAAGCATGGCACTTTATTACATTACCCAATGTTAGAAGCATTTAAATCTTGTTTCCCTAAAGGCGTAGTGAATACTATTTATGGAAGAGGAAATGTTATCATTCCGCCATTAATGGAATCGGGTAAAATCAATGTATTGACATTGATTGGTTCAAGTAAAGTGGCTAATCAATTAAAAAAATTACATCCAAAAGTAAATCGTTTAAGAGCCATTTTAGGATTGGATGCAAAGAATGCCGCAATTGTCACCAAAGACGCAGATGTTAAATTAGCAGTTCAGGAAACTGTATTAGGTTCACTCTCTTTTAATGGACAAAGGTGTACTGCTTTGAAAACTATTTTTGTTCATCATTCCATCGCTACCGAATTCATTGAATTATTAAAAGAACAGGTGTCCAAATTGCAATTTGGTTTGCCTTGGGAAAAGGGCGTTACTTTAACCCCGCTTCCAGAACCAGGCAAGCCTGCTTATTTATATGATTTAATCGAGGATGCAAAGCTATATGGCGCTTCAGTAATGAATGAAAATGGAGGAACGATAAAAGAAAGTTTCTTTTATCCTGCCATTTTATTTCCAGTAAATAGTAAAATGAAAATTTATAGCGAAGAGCAATTTGGTCCAATAATTCCAATCATTCCATTTGATGATATTGAAGAGCCAATTCAATATATTATTGATTCAACACATGGTCAACAAGTAAGTTTATTTTCAAAGAATAAATCAGAACTTGCAAGTCTGATTGATCCTTTAGTGAATCAAGTGAGTCGAGTAAATATCAATTGCCAGTGTCAAAGAGGACCAGATAGCTTTCCATTCACAGGAAGGAAAGATAGTGCAGAAGGAACTCTATCTGTTGTTGACGCACTCAGGTCGTTTTCAATCAGGTCTTTAGTAGCAGCAAAATTAACCGAAGAGAATAAACATATTATTAATGATATCGTTTCCTCTCAACATTCCAACTTCTTGAGTACTAAATTCATTTTTTAAGTAGATTGGTGAATGTTTTATGAGAAGATCCTAAGCAGGTTACCAGACAAGCTGGTTTTATATTGCTTTAGTGGTGCAGCAGCTGGTCCATTGATAACAGCTCCTGTAGTGCTGAAGGTAGATCCATGGCCAGAACAATAAAATCTATTATTGCTTGCTTCAAAATCTAACGTTACTTGTTGGTGCGTACATATTGAGCTTACAGCTAAAAATTCATTGGTAAGGGTTCTAGCGATGATAATACTATTGGTCTTATCAATATAGAATCCTCCAGTAGTATTTAAGTTTGTATAAGGCGAAGCTGTAATATTAATGGTGAAGTCAATTGTTTTTACTGTATTATTATTATTACTTGGTTGAGCGGGTGCGGGACTTTCTGATTTTGAACAAGATTGCATACAACCAAAAATCAAAATTGAAGCTGCGCTAAGACCAACTTTTTCTATAAAGTCTTTTCTTTCCATAATAATAGTTTTAACTATAAACAATACTTAAGCTAATTTTGTTCTATTAATTGGCTCCTTTTAAATCAAAATAGATCCCCATATGTATAACTATTTGAAATACAATCTTTTGAAAAAAGCAATGCTGCTACTTGTATTTATGATTGGTTTAAAATCTGTACAGGGACAAACGGATTCCCTTTTACAAACGCTGTTAACGGATGAAAAGTTAGACACTCAGCTACTTGCGCCTTCAAAAATGCTATTTACGCAGCAACTCATATGGGGAAATAATGGCATTTTAAAAAATAGGTATGGTGGCTCTGAGGATTTGGTTGAAAGAAGAAAAATTGATTTAAGAATTAGGAGAAAAATGTTACAGCTCCATCAAATTGGTGGTTTTGTTACATTGGGGGGTATGGTGGCACAAGGTATTATAGGAAGTCAATTGTACAACGGCTCTTATAAATTAAAAGAAACCCATGAAAAACTTGGTATGGCGGTCAATCTTTCTTACGGGTTCACCGCAATCAATGGTTTATTCACGCCGCCATCTAGCTTTAAAAGAGATAAAAAATTAACATCAATCAGACTACATAAATGGCTTGCAGTAGCGCATCTTTCAGGTATGCTTGCAACTAATATATTAGCCTCTCAAATAGACAATAATTACGCCTTAAAACCTTATCATCGTGCAGCAGCCTATACAAGCTTTTTTAGTTTAGCCGCAGCTATGGTGGTCATTAAATTTTAATTAATGATTTTACAAATTATACTTTCATTTATATTTCCTTTATTTTTCCAGAATCCAAATTATGAAGCCAAAGCATCTTCGATTAGTTATTCAATGCGGCATAAATTACATAGTTGGGAAGGCGTAACGAAAGATTTTAAAGTAGCTACAAAATGGAATGAGCAAAAAAAAGAAATCGACCAAATTTCAATCGTGGTGGGTGTGGCGTCATTTAATAGCGGTCTGTCAAGTAGAGATAGCCACATGCTTGAAGTATTAGATGCATTAACTTACCCTAGAATAGTATTTAGTAGTTCTACTGTACAATACACATCAGATGGGATTATAGTAAAAGGAAAATTACAATTTCATGGAATTGAGCGCATGATTGAAACTAAAGTAAAACAAGAGAAAATTAATAATAGGCTTGTGTTTAGTGGCCGACTTCCTGTATTATTAGAAGACTATAAAGTAGAAAGACCAAGTTTGTTATTTGTTAAAGTGGATAATCAAGTGTTAATAAATTTCCAAGTAATTTACAAGGATGCGAATTAGTTTTGAAGCAGCGTATTAATTTAGTATGGATTAAGAGAGATATTCGTTCACAGGATCATCTCCCATTACATGAGGCAGAAAAAACTGTTTTGCCTTATATCATTTTATATGTGTTTGAGCCATCTATGATGAATTATCCAGATACGAGTTTAAGACATCTACAATTTCAGTATCATTCATTATTAGATTTAAATAAGCGCTTAGCACCATATCATCGTACAGTTTTTATATGTCAAGCCGAGTTGCTTGAGGTGCTCGCATTCATATCTACCAAATATGAAATCGCAAATTTGTTTAGCTATCAGGAATCAGGCATTCAAAAAACATATGATCGGGATATAGCTATTGCAGCTTATTGTAAAAACAATCAAATTGTATGGAAAGAATATCAGCGAGATGGCATTGTAAGAGGCATAAAAAACAGGACTGGATGGGATAAGCAATGGTATCAGACGATGCATGAGCCCATTGTAGTCAATCAATATACACAAGAGTCTTTAACTCCTTTAGAAAATCCCTTCCCACTTCAGTTAGATGTAAAGTCTAAATTAGCACTATATCCATCTAATTTTCAACCCGCAGGAGAAGACTATGCATTCAAATATCTAAAGACATTTGTAGCGGAAAGGGGAAAAAACTACAGTAAATATATAAGTAAGCCCAATGAAAGTAGATTGAGTTGTGCAAGAATTTCTCCATATTTAAGCTGGGGTAACCTTTCGGTTAAACAAGCGTATCAGTTTATTTTTCAAAGTTCAAAAAATTTAACCAATAAACGACCCTATACAAGCATGCTAACTAGGCTTAAATGGCATTGTCATTTTATGCAAAAATTTGAAATGGAATGCAGCTATGAAGTTCAATGTTTGAATGCTGGTTATGCTTTATTAGCCCATACAAAAAATGAGCAATTGATTGAAGCATGGAAAAAAGGACAAACTGGATTTCCGCTTATAGATGCATGTATGCGTTGTCTTGAAACAACAGGATGGATCAATTTTAGAATGCGCGCCATGTTGGTGAGTTTCTTTTGTCATCATTTGTTTCAGGATTGGAGGGATGGTGTGTATCATTTAGCCAACTTGTTTTTGGATTATGAACCAGGTATTCACTATCCACAGTTTCAAATGCAAGCGGGTACCACAGGAATGAATACTATTCGTATTTACAATCCTGTCAAACAAAGTGTTGAGCATGACCCAGAAGGGGTATTCATTAAAAAATGGGTGCCTGAACTTTCTAATCTACCTAGTTCGCTTATTCATGAGCCCTCGAAGTTAAGTTTGATGGACCAAGCATTTTATGAAATTGAACTTGGAAAGACCTATCCTATGCCGATTGTAGATCTTGAAGCAGTTGGTAGACATGCACGTAATACTATTTGGGCAATGAAAAAGCATGAGCTAGTTCGGGCTGAAAATAAAAGAATACTCTCAAGACATTGTCGGTAATTAAAATGAAACTAGTAAGTTCCTCTTATCTGTTCTACCGCCTTAACATTTGTTAAAACCTTCTTTTTCTTAAACATATTATTAGAATACAAACTAAGTAGTCTAGCTTTATACCTAAATTTTTACAATGGCTGTTTTGATTTTTTTGTTACTACATTGGTACCTTTCTTTATTTGGACAAACATTCTACCTGCATCGTTACGCGGCGCACAAAATGTTTAGCATGTCCCCTTTTTGGGAAAAATACTTTTATATTTTTACTTGGGTCACACAAGGTACGTCTTACTTGAATGCGCGCGCATACGCTATTTTACACCGCATGCACCATGCCTATAGTGATACAGAGAAAGATCCTCATACGCCCCATTTTTTTAAAGAAGTTTTTACAATGATGCTGCACACGAAAAGAGTCTACAATGGTGTATTGCATGGTACAATGGAAATCGAAAAGAGATTTGATAAAAACTTCCCCGTTTACCCAAAGATTGATAAAATTGCCGACCACACAGCTGTAAGGCTATTATTTGCTGGTTTATACGTTCTATTTTATGCCAGTTTTGCCACTTCATGGTGGATGTACTTATTATTACCCATCCACTTTTTAATTGGTCCTATACAAGGAGCTGTGGTGAACTGGGCTGGCCATAAATACGGATACCGTAATTTTCCGGTCGAAAAAGACCATTCAAAAAATACGTTGATTGTAGATTTCTTAATGTTGGGAGAATTGTTTCAAAACAATCATCATCATGCTGGTGCAAGACCAAACTTTGCAGCTAAATGGTGGGAAATAGATCCAGTGTATCCTATCATCAAGCTATTTGATAAGCTTCGAATTATCAAACTAATCCCACTGAAATATACTTCCTAAGTGTCTTCAAAAATTGGTTATGCTTGCTGGTTTATAATTAATGCTTTTTTGTTGAGCATCAAATTTTCTATAAAAAAGATGGGAGTAAACACTTTTGCAACAATTTTACTCTTTATTTAGGCTGTATTTTTTGTAATACTTAATATGTTTCTATAAAATTATATATTTTATATTCCATGATAAAAATTGCTTTTAGCCCCATTTATTTTCATCCACTACCAGAAGGTCACCGCTTTCCCATGCTAAAGTATGAACTCATACCTGAACAATTATTGCACGAGGGGACTATCAATCCTGAAAATTTATTTATTCCAAATAAATGTAATAAAGAAGATGTTTTAAGAACGCATGATCCAGTCTACTATGAAAAGTTAATACATCAGCAATTAAGTGCTTCAGAGCAAAGGAAGATTGGGTTTCCGCAATCGCCAGCATTGATAGAAAGGGAATTAATCATTACCCAGGGTACGATTGATTGTGCCTTATTTGCCTTAGAGCAGGGTTGTGCATTGAATATAGCTGGAGGTACCCATCATGCATTTGCAGAGAGGGGAGAAGGCTTTTGTTTGTTAAATGATATGGCCATTGCATCTAATTACCTTTTACATAGAAAGCTGGTTAAAAAAATATTGATAGTTGATTTAGATGTACATCAAGGCAATGGAACTGCTAAATTAATGGAAAATGAACCTCAAGTTTTTACCTTTAGTATGCATGGGAAAAATAATTACCCATTTCATAAAGAGCAATCCAATTTAGACATCCCACTACCTGACGGCATTACGGGCCAGGAGTATTTAAAAATTTTAGAGGAAGCTTTGACCACCTTATTAAACTCAGAACAGCCTGATTTTATTTTTTATTTATCTGGAGTTGATATTTTATCCACGGATAAATTTGGTAAGTTTAATATTAGTATAGAAGAGTGCAAGCAAAGAGATGAATTGGTTTTAAAAATGGCTTATGACAATAAGATTCCTATTGCCATTGCTATGGGTGGAGGTTATTCGCCCGATATCAATGATATTTTACAGGCACATTGTAATACATTTAGAGCTGCAGCCAATCTATTCTAACATAAAAAACATAGCTTTAAACAATTAATCATTTGTTTACATGAATTCAAAGTATCAATCAACCACTAATGAATAATTTAGATTGGGTTGAATCCAACAATAAATTAGAGAAGATTTTTAAGTTTAATGACTACAATGCTGTAGTTCGCTTTTCTAATCAAGTAATGCAGATTGCTATCGCGCAAGACCATCATCCAGAGATTCATGTATATTATAACTTTGTAAAAGTAAGAATCACAGATTACGAACATGGAGCTGTATCAGAAAAATGTAGAAGATTAGCGAATCTCATAAATCAGAGTTATATTCCATAAAAATCTTTACCATCTGTAATTCTTGTCTCTAATCTTTAGTTGATGGTAGACAGCAAGCTGAATGGCGATTTTTTTTTTGACTTACAGAGCCATTATAATGATAGATTATAGGAACCGATTTTGTGATTAGCAGATGCAAATATCTAAATTAATTTTTAATTTAGATATAGTGTATTAAGGTACAATGTTATATATTTATAAAAATTCTATGAAGCATTTTTTACTTACAAGTACTTTACTAGCTTTTTTGAATTGCGTAATAATACAAGATTCCTATGGTCAATCAAACTCTGCAACTTCAATTACGACTTCGGCAAACAATCCATATGCTAAAGATGTTAGCTCCGAAAGCAATATTATAGCTGCGCTTTATGAGGTTATTTCTGGCGAGGCGGGTCAAGCAAGAGACTGGGAAAGGTTTAAATATCTTTTTGGTAAAGACGCCAAATTAATACCTACCAATAAATCTGCCACAGGTGTTTTTGGTTATAGAACAATGACACCAGAGGATTATATCACTATGTTTAGTACACGGATTAAAACAGGATTTTTTGAAAAAGAATTAAAGCATGAATTGGATTCTTATGGAACCATAGCACATGTTTTTAGCACTTATGAAACACGTGAGTCTAAAAATGGACCCATCACCAATAGAGGTATTAATAGTATTCAACTATTCTATGATCAACAACGATACTATATTGTAAATATATTTTGGTGTGCAGAAAGCATGGGTTTCACGCTTCCTGCAACGAGTCAAAAATAATTAGTTTTTAATAAAAGGTAATTTTATTACTGAAGGATAAAGTTTAGAGTGGTGAATTTTGTTCTCTACTACGATGCCTTTTGTTTCGTCGTAATTATTTCCACCTGTATTCAAATTGCGATCGAAACGAGGGAAGTTGCTACTCGATACTTCGATGCGAATTTTATGTCCTGCTGCAAAGTAATTACTTGTTACCATTGGCGTTAAATCCACTTTGTATACTTTACCTTTTTCCATAAAGATTTCTTTATCATAGCCTTCTCTATAACGAAGACGTTGAATGGTTTCGTCTAGGTTATAAGCTTTGCCATCAGGGTATACATCAATTAATTTAATGGTCACATCTGTATCTACACCAGTAGAAGAAATATATAGGGTAGACTCAATGAATCCAGACACTTCAACTCCCTCCTTTAATGCCTCTGAAGTATACACTAAAATATCATTTCTTAATTCCATTTGAGATTGATCAAAGCTGCCACCTTGAACAGCATTCCCAGTACAACAAACATTGCCACCATATGAATTTACTGGACTCATTGGGTCATATGTAAATGCATCTGGCATATCATTTTTAGGTGTTGTTAAAGATAATGTACCATCTCCATTCCTGCTATTCGCTTTACCTGCACTCGCTAAATAGAAGTTTTTAACTTCTGTATTTGGTAAAGGAAAACTTTCTGCCTGTTGCCATTTATTTGCACCCATGGTATAGTATCGAACGCGTGGTTGTGTTGA
>JACCDI010183778.1_pt1 | contig 10560 bp, 8 predicted proteins | sample 7442791 | NCBI WGS metagenome assembly JACCDI01 (sample SAMN15323434, study PRJNA562643) | freshwater metagenome | isolation source: river surface water | place: USA:Blue River Watershed | collected 2017-08-15
ATTTTTATCTGACTATCGTCAAACCAGAAATGATTTCTTTTTTCAAACAAGTTATGAATGGATCAATAACTGTTACCTAAGAGCTAGTTTTGAATACATTGATGATAAAAATACAACTGGAAAAGGATCTAAAAAACAAGAATCAATTTTTCAAATTGGTTTTAGCTATGGGCTCAACTAAATGTGCTTGATCCTCTGCTAATAAGTATAATCCAACCCATGTCCAAAATGGAAATGCACCCATGGGGCCTTCTAAAAACACATCAAAACTTGCATTGATCAAAAAGCCTAATAGAATACATCCTATTAATAAACGTTTCCCTTCTAATTGCTTTTTAAAAATGGGCTTTAAAATTTGAAATAAAAAGTAAGTCCAAATTAAAAATAATAATACCCCAAATCGGGCCATAATATTAAGGTGAAAATTATGTGGTGACCTTAGGGTTTCATCTAGAGTAATAATATCGTCATCTGTTGCTAAACTCATCCCAATTCCTTTTCCAATAAAGAAATTAGGAGTAGAAAAACTATAGTCAATTATTTTTGCCCACCATACCAAACGCCATACTACATTGTCTTCGGAAGTGGCATCTGTACTACCACCAACAATAGAACCGAAGTTGTTTTTTATTTGTTCAAAACCAACCGACCTTCCCTGAAAGTTTTCTGCAACTTTGATATTGATATAAATCGGAGTTACGACCAATAAAATAATAGGCAAATATTTCAATAGCAATCTGACTCTAGATTGTAGTTGAATATCCTTATTAAAGTAGATAAAACAAAGCATACTTAATAAAAAAGACAAAAGGCCTGAACGGCTATAAGAGGCTAATATCAAAAAGTCTAAGACAATGATAGTACTAAGCAGCATACGCCACTTTAAAGTCTTTTTTTCAAAAGTATACAATAGCAATAAAGTGCTAATTAATAATTGAACACCCATATCCCCATTTTTATACAATAGAATTGGTATGCCACCGAATGGTCTAATGGATTCAAAAAATGGTACAAAATATTGTAATATAAAATTCAACAAGGCAACAAATGGAAACCATTTATAAATAAAAAAAAGGTTTTCCCATATCTGTTCTAATTTATCTTTAAATAAAAAAAGAATAAATACAAACCATCCATATTGAAAAATAAAGGAGTCTCTTATGAGGTCAACTATATTATAAGTTCCTATGCCTCTAAATATATATACACAACTAATGATGATAAAAAAAAGAATAAGTTTTGTTTTTTTATTCCAGATTAACTCTACTTTTTTTCGGTCCATGAATAAAAGTAGAATCCCAAATAACCACAATGCTTCAACCAGGTAGGTATAAGCTACGCCTTTATTTAAAAATACATACAAGGTCATTGCCAAAAGATAAACCCTTAGATATAATGTTTTAACGAGTTCCATTAAATAGGAATTTAACAGAAAAATTAAATTGCGTATTGTATTTATCTGAATCAATTCCAGGGTCGGCAAATTTATCTACACTAATATCGTTCACATTTTTTACCCATCTATAATTCATAGCATTCGTATTTTGATAAGTACCTGCAATCAAAATATTTTTATACGGCATAAATTGAACTTCTAGGCCACCATTTAAATCTACCCAATAAGCATCTGCTCTAGAATAACCAAGCAAACCAGTCAAATAGGCATAATGATAAAAATCGCTATTGTGAACCAAGCGCTCAAAGAATAATCCAATTTTGTTAAATCCTTTATTCCAGCTGAATGCAATAGATTGGCTATTAGAACCTGGTCCAATGGATGCGCCTAATAATTGTCCTTTATGTGTGTAGCCTTGTCTTATGTTCGGGCTAGTATACCAACTTGTAAATTTTGGTGGTCCAAATGGCTCACCTTCAACAAAAATTTGTCTTGGGTCCATCAGCTGCAATTGCGTCACTTCTATGGATAAATCAAAAAACGAATTTTGTTTTTTGTTCATGAATAACTTTCTTGCGCCAAAAACAAATCCTGTTTTAACAGAATCGGAAAAAAAGTTTCTTGGCCATGCTGCTTGATTTGGTTGACCAAATTCACCATAAAATTCAACATGGTCTTTTGGTAAAACATACCTAAACATAATGGAACCAAAGGACATATTATTTTGTGCTGCTGGTAATTTATAATCTAAAAACGCACTGTCCGATTTATATTGTTGACTAGCATATGCATAACCAATATAAAAATTAGGCATCCATTTTGGATTCCAGTTAATTGTTACTGCTTGTAAATTACGATCGTTTTTTAATTTCGGGGTTATAGCTCCATCCCAAATAGTTCTCATGATACTGTCGTCGGGATGGGTAAAATTAGTTGGTGCCAAAATGCCCAAAATCAACTTTGCCTCAAAATGTCCAATTGTTGTTTTAATGGGTTGGTTCGTTTGTAAATAGGCGTGTGCAAAACCCGAAGCATTGTTGGTCATGACCAAACTGTTTTTTCTACCCGGTCCAAACCAAAGATTTTCATTGCTGATACCAACAGCAAATTGATCGTATTTTAAACCAATTCTGGATTGTCCAAAATTAAACTCATCCACTGCATCATTACCTAGTTTCCTATAATCATCTACATTATTTTGTACATGATAAAAATAACGAACCCACCAGTTACCGTCTATCGTATTGCCTTTAAAAACCTCCTGTCTTAAATTTTCGCCACGTAAATATTCAGGCTGTATATTCATATCCAAGGCACGCCATTGTAATTGTATACCAATTGAAGCCCTTTCTTGTAAACCTTTTGAGGGCATTAAATTACCATCATTACTACTAATGGGCAGGTGATTATTATTGAGTCGATTGTCTGAAAATAAAAAACTTTTTATGTGCAAGCCCTTATCTTTTGGACTTGAGGTATAAAATAAATTTTGAAAAGTAAAAGTAGAACGAATCATAAAGGATTGCTGCTTCACCAATAAACTATCTGTAGTGTTACCAATCAATTGTCTATTTCTAAAATAATCCATTAATTGAATTTCATCCAAATAGGTATTTTGACCAACTGCTTGTAAGCTGATAAAACATATAAATAAGGTAAATATTTTTTTTACCATAAGAAGATAGTATTAAAATTGGCGTAGAGATTATTTTGATTTTGTCCCATGGTCCATAAATAATTTTTAGAATTCACCCATTCTATATTGGCATTAAATAATATATTCTTGTACTTAAACCTAGATTGAATGCCATAGGCATAATCATTCCACTTAATTTTTCTAAGTCCTACATCGTTGACACCACTCACCAATGCCATTGGATTTTGTTCTATATGGTGGAATATAATACCAATTTTATTCCATCCTTGATTAATGCTTAATTGTATTGTTTGCATATTGTTACCATAACCTGAACCCGCACCCATAATTTGATTTTGGTTGGTATAACCTTCTCGAATTTGTCCATGTTCATAAAAATTGCCGGCATTACGATGCAAATAACTTGGTGTTTGTGCTAGTTTTATAGCCTCCATACCAAAATCTAAATATTTTTCATCTTTTAAAATAAATAATTTTTTAAAGCCTAAAATATAGGCAGTTGAATGAGACATATCTAACCAAAAATCACGCCAATTTTCTTTGGCGTCATTATAAGCAAATTGGTAATAGAGTTCTGCATGAGATTTTGGGAACATCCACTTAGTATATATAGACACTTGTTGATCCTGAGGAAAGGTATCTCTTGCCGCATCTGTGCTTCCAAAAAATGCACCCAAAACAGGTATATTTTTTTGGATAAAGTCTGTTGGGAGCTGATTCTTATAGGACTGCAAGGATCTATTGATACCAAAGGAGATGTTTTTTAAGAAACTCGGTTGATAGTCCACTGCCAATGAACTTAGAACTCGATCACTCTTATTAATTAGCCTTCTTCTTAGGCCATTGTTTTCAAAACCTTGTAAGGAATCCTGCTTAAGCGTAGCAGAAATCACTTGAAATTGAAAGGTTCCTAGGAAGTTTTTAATAGGGCGATTGCTATTGATGGAGTAATGAAAAAAGCCTTGAGCATTATTACTCATTAATAAGGAATTATAGATACCTGGCCCCCACCATATGTTTTGTGTAGAAACCCCCATCGAAAGTTTACCTATATCATACCTTAAAGATGAATTTCCTAATAACAATTTTTTATACGCAGGATTTACCTGGCCCCAAGAAGCATTTGTCTTATACTGTTGAGAAGCAGTTTGAACATACTCTGGTCTTAATACTAATTTTATTTTTTTGAATTGCGCATAGACCCCTCCACTTATTTGAAATTGATAGCCCTTGGAGTAACTCATTGCACCATCATTACCTCCATAAGGTTGATTGGTATTTAATTTTTGACCAAAATGTAATGGCAATTTTTTGAGTATAAGATTATTATTGTTATACAAAAGTGGATCATATTCAATACTGCTATCAATAGCTTGTAATAAACTTTGATAATTTAACTTTGTCTCCGTATAATAAGGTCTGAGTGTTAAATTAGTATTAGATGGCATTTTATCTAATAAAACTAGATTTCGGACTAGTTCATCAATGTCAGAGTTGCCAACAGGAATAGGCATTTCTGCTTGTGATTTTGTATTATAATTAATAATTTCTTTTCGTAATACTTTTTTTACGGAATCAGGTTTTGCCAATAAGTTGATTCTATTTTCTAACCAATCTTTTTGTGCTTGCAATTGTTGAATTTGTGTTTCGATATCAATCACATTGGTAGACAACTCGTCAATTTTGTTTTGCTTCAATCTTTTCAAAGGCACTTTACCAATATTGATACCTGTGTCTTGTTGCTTATAATTGCTTAATTTATTTATTTGTTTTTGAAAGAAAGGGGCGATTTTTGGAATTTTTATTTGAATGCGATTGCTACTTGGTGCATTTAAATTCGTAATTGATTGATCGGCTTTTACAGTAGTTGGAATGTTATTATTTGAGACTGAATCACTGATTGATATTTTTTTACCTTGTAAAAAATTAGGCCATTTTAATGCATTGAACTTTTGCTTAAAATTAAGTTTTTGAGCCTGTGCCTCATTCAATTTAACACCTATTAATAATACAATAAAAAATAAGAAAGCTATACGACCAAAGCTTTTATATAATGGATGAAGATACATGCAGTAAAGATATATAATTATTTATTTATACGGTTGATAAATAAATCATTAACAAGTATTTTAAATGCGCTTGTTTTAACAAAGAGAAAATGAACAAGGACAAACCATAATAAAGCACAAAATAATACAATAATCAATTTTGGTAGCGGTGCTGATACTATTGTTGCAACAAAATTCGGTAATATAAAATAAGGAATGGCAAAAACAATTTCACGTAAAATAACCTGTTTCGTATTTTTTAATTGTATCACTTTTGATGAAAAGTAGATAAAAAATGATAATACAAGTAATTCGGTGCATAAAATGATATAGGCAGCACCCACCTGTTTGAATTTAGGTATTAATAAAAAAGAAGCGATCAAGCTAAACATCATCCCAACCACTGCAGATTTAAGAATTGCACCATCTTTTGAATGAACACTTAAAATTTGGAATCCGAAAATGGTTGAAAGACTTACAATCAAAATTAAAGGAGATGTAATCTGAAGTGGCTTGATTGCTAATTCAAAACTGGAACCAAAAAGTATATAGATAATCTCAGGTGCCAATGTGTATACCAAAACAGCAGTAGGTATACCAATGCTTATTACTAATTCGAAAGACTGTTTCAACATTTTCTCAAATTGAACTGTATCTCCCTGCTCAAAAAATTGAACCATTTTTGGAAACATGGCAGCGGTTATTGCTGCTAATACAGCAATAATAATCTTTACTAATTTTAGTGGTGCACTATAATAACCAACACTTTCATTGTCTGCTAATATACCAAGCAGTACAGAATCAAAATGCAAATAAACGCTAATTGAAAATAAAGTCAAAAACAATAAAAACAAAGGCTTCAAATGTTGTATTAAATTCAAGTCTTTGATTCGAGTATTTTTTAAATCAATAAATTTAAATAAATAGACAAAATTAATAACTCCTAAAAAAAAGGTTAATCCCACTTGCAACTGCATGTATTTGACGTAATCATTGGACTCTTTGATGAATATAAAAATTGCAGCAACAAAAAACAATCTAATAATAAAAAAACGAATAGCAATATATTTAAACTGATTGATGCCCGTAAAGAACCATTCTAATAAAAATATTTGAAAAAAGAAAAATACAAATGACCAATTAAATAAACTAGCATGACTTGATAATTTATTAGTATAATATATTGTGAAAACATACAGTACGCTTAAAATACAAGTAGCAATAAAATTAATTGAAAAAAGTTCTACAAAAGTATTTGAAAGCGCTTTTGGTTGGTCTTGTTTTTTTGCAATTTCTCTTACACCATATACAGAAATGCCTAATGCTGATATCATTGCGAAATAACGTGCGTAGCTTTCGGAAAAATTATACAACCCAATATTTTCTGGACCTAGTACCCTTGCTAAATAAGGAAAAGTTATGAGCGGAAAAAGCACTTGCGATATTGCAAGTATAACATTATAAAAAATATTTTTCTGAGTCTGCATCTGTAATTATCTATAACTTTCGTCTACTATAAAACGATACAAATTTCTAAATAATGTAGGTATTCGTTTTAATTTATACTCAAATGGACTGTCTTTTTCATATTTTCTATTAATCACATCTCGTACAAAATTTGATTTAAATTTTGTTGGGTGTTGCTTTACAATATCCATACAATAATCTTGTAACTCTGAAATTTCTGTTATACTATTTTTGCCATTTTTAAAAATTCTATTATCTGTTCTTATTGGCCTGCAATGTTTCATGCTTACTGCATGTACCACAGCAGTTTTTGTTTTATTGAGTAGTACTTGTATGGTTGGTATTAAATACACATCAATCCCGGTTCCTGAAATACTTCTATTGAAATCCTTACCAGCTTCAAAAAATACTTCTTTAGAATAAAATGGTGCCATAACCTCTACCCAATTAGTAGGTATTATAACTTTCCCTGTTTTTTGTATAAATTGTCTGTGATGATAAAAACTATCGTGAGATAAACTTGGTTGAAAGACATCTAAATCTTCGATCCCTGCTATAAACAATAATTTATTTAAATCACTATAGCTGATAAAGATGTCATCGTCTAATAAACCAATATACTTAAAGTCGTTTTTATTTTTTTGTGATAAATAAGTATATACCGCTTCTAAAATATCACCTTTACATTCTGTCTGTTGACTTAGATAAAAATCTGGTTGTAAGGTTTCTAATTTGATTGCATTATCATTCCCACTATAATCAAAAATAAAAAGATCAAAATCTGGGGCCGTGTCTTTTAGCACATAAGATAATGGGGTTGAAATTCCATCCCAACTGATTACTACAATTGACTTCTGTTGAATCATATTCTGTTTCATTGACATCATGCTTAACAAAAGTAAGCTAGAATTTGATACTTATTACTAAATAATTATGAGAAATAAGCCCTGATAGTATTTCTGATATTTAAAACAAATATTAATACGGCCTTCTTTAAGTACTGTAAAAAATTAGTTTTTCTTATATAACTACCTTTATTGTCTTTATCGTTTGTTGTTATAATTTCATGAACAATTGTGCCTAATTTTATTTCTTCGGGATCTATAAATTGCTTGAAAATATCATATGGTGTCGAAATTTTGCTGGTCTTTTTTAATAGATATTCCGCTGTTGGCTTATTAATAGAATACCCATAAGTACAATAAATTGTGTTTAATAATGGTTCTCCAATCCTATATGTAGTATTTTTATCGCCTTGTATTATTGAACTTGTTGAACGTTTTATTTTAGCATTGCCCTCCCAAGCGCCCCAGAAAAAGAAATCATATTGCTTGGAAACTGGTTCGAAATACCTCTCTAATAGACTAAGATTTAAGATTTTACTATCTGATTCTAAAATCAAAAAATGTTCTTGATTATTCGTTGCTACTTTTACTATTTCTCTTAATATTCTTCGATGACCTAATAAACAGGCAAACTCAGTCGCCATTAAGGTTTTTCCAGTTCGCTCTTTTGATTTTTCAATTATAGCCTGTAAAAAAGGGATATGCGTATTACTAGGATAAATAGACTCTATAACAGTAAAATTTTTGAAATTTTCACGTAACTTATTTACCCTAGCTATTCTATCTTTTTCAATAGGTGAATGAAGAATATATGTTTTAATAGTATTGTTCATATAATCTAATACGGTAGTCTGAAATTACTAAATTCCCCAAACGAATTATTGTCTAGTGCATAAGGTGTTATGAAATTCTTTGGATGTCTATTTGGGAATAAAATAAAGTGTGGCTTATTTAATAATTCGCATAAATGAATTGGTAAACTATCAGCACCTATAATAAAATCTGCCTCTTTGATAACTTGAATTAATTCCTTAAAATTATTGTACACCGTTTGATTAAAAATCAAATCTGTTTCCATTTGAGCTTTAATCGGTCGGCCTTTTTTATTAACTTGACTCACTCTTTTAAAATGAGCAACCTGCATGCTTGCACCTCTTTGATTTACCTCTTTATTAATAGTTTGAATAATTTCTTGTGGGATATTTCTTTTTGATATTCTTGCATCTGGCAATAACAAGAAATGTTTTTTTTCAATAGTAGTGTTGATACATTTCGAATTAGATTCATGTCCAAAGAAATTGGCATATTCTTGGTATATGAAGGCTTTATTGACAATACACTCGAATTTTTTTCCGGTCACCAATTGTAAAATACCTTTCTTCCTGCGCTGTTCTAGAAGCGCCACTCCAGTATCTATGGAGGGATTTTCGATTAAGTACTTTTTTATTTTTCTTGCTTGTTCAAGGGTGTTTTTATCTAATAGATGCCTATTAGTAAATAAATTCAACTGCCCTAAATGAATGCCAAAATCCTCGAAACTGATGTCTAGTTGACTGGTATCTATCACCGATGAGATTGCTTCATACAAAGGATATAAATGATTGGACGCAATTAACTTTATTGACATTGGATTTGCGGACAACAAAGCAGACCTAATTGCAATTACAAAATCGCCATATGCTCTGAGTAAAAAAAGGCGACGCATTTATTTTATTGTAAAGTTTCTGTATATAAATAAATGGCGAATAATATGCCAATTGCTATTCCGATTAACATACCACCTAATAAATAAATAAGCCAATGATAGCTTTGATTTACAAGTGGATATTTGGGCATATCTAATACTTGTATCACAGGTGTTTGACTAATTTGAGATAATTTTAATCCCTCTAAATTTTTTAATACCTCTCCGTATAAAGTAAATACAACTGTTTTATCTTTTTGTGTTAAGTCTTCATTCACTACATTGGATTTCATTCCACTATTTGCATTGACTAGAGCAACTGCTTGATAAGATTTACTATATAATTTATCATGCAAAGAATCTGCTTTAATTTGTAATCGTGCAATATTATTATTCATATTGCTGGTTTTAATATCTACATATAAATCCCCCGTCTCTTTTAATAAACGCTCTGTTAATAATTTCGAAAAAACTTGATCTCTAGAAATAACTTGAATATTGATGATAGATCCTTTTTTATTTTGTCTAGAAACCACTAAGTGATTCTTTACAACTTTCTGATACACTTCAAATAAAATACTGTCTTTTTTTAATTTTTCGACTTCGTTTTTAGGTAGCGTATAAAAATTAAATTTTGCTAATTGTGGATCTTTTGCCCATTTTTTACTCAAGCCATGCGATGCTGCATAAATGTCCGCTAATGTTGTTGAATTTGGATTGGTCGTATCAACATGGCTTAACAATACTTTTTCTACAATCAGTCTCGACTGCATGATATCTAAAATATTATCCCCTTCAAATAAGCCCGCGCTTCCGCCTGTTAAACTTCCAATATCAAAGCCAATCTGAGATGCTAATGCCCCTAATCCTGATTTTGAACCTGATTTTTCTTCTACAATAAAAGTGGCTTCTGCTTTAAATTTATCTTTCTCAAAATAAGCATAACCTAAGCCTAAGCATCCGGTGAAGATGGCGATTTTTAAAATGAGTATATATTGAGAAAAGATATATTTGATGGCTTTTCCCACTAAACTCATTAAATCAGAAAGTAATATCTTTTCGGACATATATAATATTATCTACAAAGCAATTGTTTATCAATTGATTGTAAAATTAAAGCTTTTAGGTAAGAAATAACCAAAATCCAGGACTATCTAACCAGCTTTCAAGTGCTTTTCACCGAATCTCCCTTTCAAAGTCCTATCTACTCAATCTATATATCGTCAACGCCGCTCTTTTGATCAAAAATGGGAGTTGATTTAAGTGGATGGTCTCACCCGGCGCGTGCGCTCCGCGTCCCGAAGCCCCCAATCCATCAATACAGTCCACATAGGCTGCTACATAGGAAATATCCCCTGCACCCCTGGATCCTGGATCACCCGCCACCGTAGCGCCGGCCCCCATATCCATTGATATTGAATTGATTACGCTTAAAACTTGGTTATTGCCTTCGGTCGGCGCCA
>JACCDI010702702.1_pt1 | contig 10560 bp, 10 predicted proteins | sample 7442791 | NCBI WGS metagenome assembly JACCDI01 (sample SAMN15323434, study PRJNA562643) | freshwater metagenome | isolation source: river surface water | place: USA:Blue River Watershed | collected 2017-08-15
ATATCGGCGCTTTCGGCCATAAAGTGCACACCACAAAAGAAGATAAACTCAGCATCAGAATTGTCTGCAGCTGCTTGAGCTAACTTAAAAGAGTCACCACGAATATCTGCAAAGGCAATCACTTCATCTCTTTGGTAATGATGGCCTAGCACCATCGCTTTCGAACCAAGTGCTGCTCGGGCAATCTTTGCTCGCTCAACCAGGCCTGGATCACTTGGAGATGGCAGCGCGCCATCGCAGGAAACTCCGCGCTCGCTTTGAAGATCGCGCTGCTTGCCTAGAAGCAAAACCTCAGTTATTCCCATAGCCTGAGTGTAAACGCTCACAGGTTTTGGTGCAGAAATCATCTGAATTTACTAGTAACCTATGAGCCTAGGCAAAAATTGGAGAGTAGTGAGTATGAGCACAGATACAACTAGCACAACAGATCTTTCAATATCTACTAAGGGTATTGCACTTACCGATGTTGCTGCTGAAAAAGTTTCTGCCTTACTTGTTCAAGAAGGCCGTGATGATTTAAGTCTGCGAGTAGCTGTTCAACCTGGTGGTTGTTCTGGGCTTCGCTACCAACTTTACTTTGATGATCGCCAGTTAGAGGGTGACACAATCTCTGAATTTGCTGGTGGAAAAGTTAAGGTCGTAACTGACAAAATGAGTACCCCATATTTGATGGGTGCTTCAATAGATTTCGTTGACACTATCCAGAAGCAAGGATTTACAATCGATAATCCAAATGCGCAGGGATCTTGCGCCTGCGGAGATTCTTTTAACTAATCTTTTCTAAGCATTGCAACACTGCTTTTTAAGGCTTGGCAAAAATCTGTAACTGTTTGTTCGGTTGTTTCTTTATGGATAGTTAACCTGATATTTCCAGTAATTGGCCTTCCCATAGCTGCTAAAACATGACTTGGTTGCATGTCTGCGGATTTACAAGCAGAGCCAGAGTCAACAGCGTAACCTGCATCCTCAAGTGCTAGTAGAAGTCGATCTGCCTCAATGCCTTTGATTGATACTGAAAGATTTTTGCTTAACCCATCCAGATTTGATGCAATATCAACATCACTGATCTGGTCAGAAATAAAATCAATTATTACTTTCTTTAACTTAAGCCTGATATCACTTTGAGTGGCGTAATTTTCTACAGCAACAGCACTCGCTAGAACTAATGGAAGTGAAAAAGAGTTAGGCACTCTAACTAGATCATTGTGGGGTAGGGGGTTTCGCCATTTTGCACTGGATTTGATTACTAAAACACCAACTCCAGCAGGACCTGCCCAGCTACTGCTGTCAAAAAGTGCACTTTGATATTCAAATCTTGGTAGATGATCTATTCCGCTACTGGTGCAGTCAGCAAAGATTTGTGCCTTACTAGTGGGAGACTTTTGAAGGTTTCCAGTCTCGCCATTAGCAACTTGCCAAACAAGTAGATCATTTTCAGATATCGAACTTTCCTGAATATCTCCCTGATCATTTACTGGAAGAAGATTTAAACTTCTGCCAGTTTTCTCTTCTGCGGCTGCGACTGCAAACACCTTTTGTCGGTCAATTGCTGAATAGGCCAACCTACTTTCCTTATTAAGTAGTCCTTGAATTCCTAACTGAAACCCAAGATCCACCTCACCTAGAAACTCAATCTCATCAGGCCTTACACTTAAATGTTTAGCAAAACTTTCCTTAGCCTGCTGCAATAGCAGAGCAGTTTGGCGTGATTGATTATTTAATTTAGAAGGATCTGGCCAACCCTTTAAGAAAAGCTCTGAAAGCAAGGATGCCGATGCAGGGTGTAGCACTCTTTCCTGCTGGAAATTGCCTGTGATACGAACCACCTCTTACCCCTATCTGAGCCAGTGCGACATTGCTAGAGCAGAAGGTTATCCTTAACCCTATGCACCTGCCTCACCTTAAACCATCGCTTGGATTGGTAGCACTGACTCCGCTTCTTGCCGGTTGTGCTAACGGTGAAATCTCTGGTCTTGGATTTGAAGAGGGCATATCTAGCGTTAATGATCAATCTTTATCACTTTGGCAGGGCGCATGGATAGCTGGCGCAGTTGTTGGAGTTATTACATTGATCTTGATTCTTTGGCCAGTTTTCTTCCATCGTAAAAAGGATGAGAATTTTCCAAAACAAACTCAGTACAACATCCCAGTGGAAATTGCTTACACATTAATCCCATTTTTAATTGTTGCCGTACTTTTCTATTTCACAGTTCAACGAGAGTCAAAGATCGTTAAAATTTCTCCTGACTCACAAGTTTCACATTTCATCGATGTAGTTGGCTTCCAGTGGTCCTGGCAATTCAAGTACAAGGATGCAGGTGATTTTAAGAGTGCAACTGTGACGGGTTCACCAGCCCAGCCTCCAACTTTGTATCTACCCCAAGGACAAAAGGTTCGCTTCACTTTGGAAGCAAATGATGTGGTCCATGGGTTTTGGATTCCGGCATTTATGATTCAGTTGCAAAATCTGCCCGGGGTGACAAATCAATTGGAATTTACAGCCAACAAATTAGGGACCTATCCAGGTAGATGTAATATCTTGTGTGGAAGAAACCATGCGCAAATGCTATTTAACGTTAAGGTTGTCACATTAGCTGAGTATCAAAATTATATTCAAGGTTTAGTAGCCGAAGAGAAAGCAGCGATTGCATGACCACCTACGCACAGCGCCCAACTATTTCAGCCAGTAGGCTCGCTCCTGCCCCAACATCTAAGGGACGGGTAGTAGTTAAGTGGTTGACTTCAACAGATCATAAAACAATTGGGTATTTATATTTAATGACCTCTTTTGCGTGGTTTTTAATTGCAGGATTACTAGCCCTTGTGCTTCGTGGTGAATTAGCTCGTCCTGGAATGCAGTTTTTAAGTAATGAGCAGTACAACCAGATATTTACAATGCATGGCACCATCATGCTTTTAATGTTTGCAACTCCATTATTTGTTGGGTTTGCAAATGTAATTATGCCGCTACAAATTGGTGCGGCAGATGTGGCATTTCCAAGATTGAATATGCTTTCATACTGGCTATATCTATTTGGTGGCCTGATGGCATTTGCCGGATTTTTAACTCCAGGGGGAGCAGCATCATTTGGATGGACAGCTTATGCACCACTTTCAAGTGTTGAATACTCTCCCGGCATAGGTGCAGATCTTTGGTTAGTTGGCCTTGCAATTGGTGGTCTTGGAACGATTTTAGGTGGCGTTAACTTTGTAACCACAATATTAACAATGCGTGCTCCAGGAATGACCATGTTTAGAATGTCAATATTTAGCTGGAACGTTTTACTTACTTCTATCTTGGTTTTGATTGCATTCCCACCATTGGCAGCTGCGTTTTTAGCTCTTGAATCCGACCGCTTGTTTGGATCGCATATTTTTGATCCCGCAAATGGCGGAGCTATGTTGTGGCAGCATCTATTTTGGTTCTTTGGTCATCCAGAGGTTTATATTCTAGCTCTACCATTTTTTGGAATAGCAACTGAAATTTTGCCAGTCTTTTCCCGCAAACCAATCTTTGGTTATAAAGGTTTAATTGCAGCCACTATTGCAATCGCTGCGCTATCTGTCGCAGTTTGGGCCCACCATATGTATGCCAGCGGACAAGTTCTCTTACCGTTCTTCTCATTTATGACCTTCTTAATTGGTGTTCCAACTGGAGTTAAATTCTTCAACTGGATCGGAACGATGTGGCGTGGCTCAGTGACCTTTGAAACCCCAATGCTTTGGGTTATGGGATTTTTAGTCACATTCTTATTTGGTGGAATTACTGGAATTATTTTGGCCTCACCGCCACTAGATTTTGCAGTTTCGGCCTCTTATTTCGTAGTTGCACATTTCCACTATGTGTTATTTGGAACTGTGGTATTTGCTATGTTTGCTGGTTTTTACTTCTGGTGGCCGAAATTTACTGGTCGAATGCTCAATGAGACTCTGGGCAAGATTCACTTTTGGACATTGTTCTTTGGTTTCCACTTAACATTTTTGATTCAGCACTGGATGGGAATTAAGGGCTTCCCACGTAGATATGCTGATTATCTAGCTAGTGATGGCTTTACCTTTATGAATATGGTTTCAACAGTTGGTTCTGGATTGCTTGCATTATCGATGATTCCATTCTTCATAAATCTTTGGATTTCTCGAAACTCGCCTAAGGTCGAAACTGATGACCCATGGGGTTACGGCTCATCCCTTGAGTGGGCAACATCTTGTCCACCACCTAGACACAACTTCACCTCTATGCCAAGAATTAGAAGTGAAAGACCTGCTTTTGATCTTCACTACCCACATATGGCGCAGAAGGCTAAACATTAATGAAAACGAGTTGGATTCTCTTTGTTGGCTTAGCAATTTTTTATGCAATTCTGACAGTTATTTATTGGCAAGTAGGCGGAGAACCAGTTGGTATAACTGCAATCTCATTAAGTGCCGGTCTTGCCTTAATTGTGGGATTTTATCTTTGGTTTACCGATCGCAGACTTGGCAATGTATTACCTGAGGACAATCAACAGGGAGAGATCGCAGATTCAGCTGGTGAGTTAGGTTTTTTTTCACCCCACTCTTGGTGGCCACTGCCAGTTGCATTATCTGCATGTGCTGTCGGCTTAGGTTTAATTATCGGTTGGTGGTTAACATTAATCGCAGTGGGAGCTTTAATCATCTCTATCTTAGGTCTAGTTCTAGAGTATGAGCGTCCTTCAACTTCAGCGCATTAAATAAAAATGAAAGATCGTGCTGAGATTGTTGAAACACAAATTCCCCTTTACTTCAAAGCTCAAATTGAAATAAAAGCACCTGCCAAGAAGATTTTTGATTTCATATCCCAACCAAGTAATCATCCCTTAATGGATGGCTCTGGCATGGTTAAGGGCAGCTTTAAGGGTCCAAAGCAGCTGTATTTGGGAGCCAAATTTGGTATGAAAATGCGGGCCGGAATTCCATATGTAATTACAAATCAGGTTGTGGAGTTTAGCGAAAACAATGTAATTGCATGGCAGCACTTACTTAAAAATATCTGGCGATATGAATTAAAAGTTATTGATGAAAACACCACATTAGTAACTGAGAGTTGGGATGGCAGAAAAGTTTCATTTAAGTGGTGGGTAAGCGATGCCGGTACATGGGTACCTAAGGTAATGGCAAAAACTTTGGTAAATCTAAAGCAAATTTGCCAAGCGCAGTAATATCTACCGATTGATCAGCGGATCAATTATTGAAGCTAGCACGCTAGGTCGGTTGGTAATTTTTTCTTCATAATCTGCAATTACCGTGGCCTTAAAACCAGCATTTACTGCAAGATAACGAATAGGCTCTGGCTCCCATCTTCCAATCTTTTGATCTATAAATGGCAGAGCTTGAGTTTTAAGATTACTTATTTGTGTAGCTAAAGTTTTAGCAACTAGGTAGGAAAGGGTGACACCATCTCCTACATAGCCACCAATTTCAGCTCTACCACTTGCTCGGTCAAAGTTTAAATACGCCTGCCATCTGCGGGTTAGCGCCACTGCACCACCCCAGCGATACTCAAATTTTGCTTGTGAAATTTGCGGAAACCAGGACTTAGCCCGACGCTCTAATGCTGAATGCATTCGATTATCGATTTCACTTCGCTCTGAAAGTCTTGAGAACAACTTATAGCGAACACCTCTACCGCCTATTGCTAATCTATTATCGCCAGTAACTTGAGCATAAGTAATCAAATGACATGCCTCTTGAAAGGTTGCACGTTGATTATTTCTTATCTGAGCTATTACATCAGTTGGTAATGGCTCAGTTGCAACCATTAAGGAGTAGATTGGAATTTGTCTATTACCCATCCAACTTCTAGGGGTAAAGGCTTCGGTAGCTCTTATCGAGATTGGGCAAGTGATTTCATACCCATTTACCTCTAACTTCTTGTCTAAGATTTTCGTTACGGCAGATTTTTCATATATTTCAACTCCAATACTTTCAAGATGAGACCCTAATGATCTTGCTAATGCAAATGGATCAAGGGCTGCACAATGTGGGGTATAAACAGCACCTAACGCACTTGGTATGTTGATTAATTCCTGGGTCTGGCTCTTATTAAAGAAAGTATGCTCATTATCTAATTCGCCCGAGATGCGAGATAACTGGGCCTTATTTCGGGCGAAAACTAATGAGCCACCCTTTGCATAATCAATCTGCCAATTATTTTGCTTTGCTATCTGCCCAATCTCATCGATTGATTTTGTGATGGCATCTCGAAGTGCTTTATAACTTTCAATTCCATGCTCTTTTATAAGTCGTTTATTTGAGGTTGGATACTCAGCTGAGGCCCAGCCGCCATTTCGACCACTAGCACCAAAGCCAACATACTCTTTTTCAAAAATAGCAATCTTAAGTTCTGGCTGCAATTGTTTTAAATGATAAGCACTCCAAAGACCACTAAAGCCGGCACCAATAATTGCTATATCAAAATCTTTACTAGCGCTAAGTGCTGGCCGATAGCTGATTGATTGGCCTTTTTGCCAAAGTGAGCTGTTCATGGATTGAAGTATATGGACTTAAGGATTTACGACAATTACCTTAAGGAAAGAGCAGAGGCTTTAGTGGTGCCCACTTTCTAGCTCTTTAACCTCAGCTGGCGTTGGCTTGGCAATGTTTTCAGCATTTGCCGCGCTAAATCTAGCTTGAAGTTTTGCCTTAATTCCCTTTGGATTAATAACACCACGAGCATCCTCTTTAACTAATTCAATTGCTACTGGCTGCTCATGCTGGGTTAGAGCAAACTTCTTAGCAGGGGATAACTCCTCATGGACTTCAACAAACTCACCATGTGGCAGCATTACTAATCTTCCAGTTTCTCTGCCATGCAAGACTAGTTCGCGATCTTTTCGCTGCAAAGATAGACAAATTCGTTTTGTTATTACAAAAGCAAGTGGTGGTAGAACAATAATTCCTATCCGAGAAAACCACATAATTTGGTTAATGGTTAAGTCGAAATGAGTGGCAATAATGTCATTTCCACCATTGATCATCGCGATTACCATAAATGTTAATGACATTGCACCTAATGCAGTTCTATTTGGCACATTTCTTGGTCTATCCAATAGGTGATGCTCACGCTTATCACCGGTTAACCAACTCTCAATAAATGGATAGAGCGCCATACCAGTGAAAATAATTCCTGGGATGATCAATCCTGGAATTAAAATATTCCACGAAATAGTTTTACCAAATAAGTATGTTTCAAGTGGTGGTGCCATGCGAACCAAACCATCTAGCCAACCCATATACCAGTCAGGTTGTGATCCGGCCGAAATCTGACCTGGAGTGTATGGTCCATAAAGCCAAAGTGGGTTAATAGATGCAACAGCTCCTAAGAAAGCGGTAACGCCAAAGACAATAAAAAAGAAACCGCCAGCCTTTGCCATGTAAACCGGCATTAGTGGGTAACCAACAACATTTTTCTCAGTGCGTCCTGGACCTGGGTACTGAGTGTGCTTCTGGTACCAAACCAACATTAAGTGGATGGTGATTAAAGCTAAAAATATGCCAGGCAAAAGTAAAACATGCACAATATAAATGCGAGGAATAAAGACTTCACCTGGGAAGGCGCCACCAAAGGCAAAGAAGGAGAGGTAAGTACCAACTACTGGAATAGATTGAATAATTGCATGGGCGATTCGTATACCAGTACCAGAAAGCAAATCATCTGGAAGTGAGTAACCAAGAAATCCTTCAACAATTGCTAATGTCAGAAGTGCTACACCTAAAATCCAGTTGAACTCACGTGGTTTTCTAAATGCACCTGTGAAAAATACTCGAAGTAGGTGGACCACAATTGCGGCCACAAATATAAGAGCTGCCCAGTGGTGAATTTGTCTCATCAGTAATCCACCGCGAACATCAAATGAAATATGAAGGGTTGATGCATATGCTGCACTCATCTCAACATCTTTTAACGGTTGATAGCTGCCCTCATAAACCACATGGCGCATTGAAGGATCAAACCAGAAGGTTAAGAATGTTCCAGAGAGTAATAAAATTACAAAAGAATAAAGTGCGATCTCACCCAACATAAATGACCAGTGATCCGGAAATACCTTATTTAAATTCTTCTTTAACCAGGCGGCAGCGCCAGTTCTTTCATCTACATAATTTGCGACATTGCCAGCAACTCGCTCACGTGCGGTCATGATTTCCTCTCCCAGAAACTAGGTCCCACAGCCTCAGTAAAAGGTTGTTTCGCAATTAAATATCCTTCAGCATCAACAGTAATTGCCAATTGTGGCAGAGGTCGGGCTGCAGGACCAAAGATAACCTTTGCGGCACGGGTCACATCAAATGTTGATTGGTGACATGGGCAAAGTAAATGTTTTGTAGTTTGTTCATATAAGGCAACGGCGCAACCCATATGTGAGCAGATCTTGGAGAAGGCAATAATTCCTTCATAAGTCCAAGACAGACGCTCGGCATCTAATTGGAACTCAGTTGGGCGTAATCTGATTAAAAGCACCGCATCTTTTGCAATATCTTCTAAGGTGCGCTTTTTACCTGGTGCCAACTCCGGCATAACCTGCGCAACTGCGCCAACCTCTAAATCACTTGGCTTGATCGGACGATCGCCCGGATCAGTTACCAACCTAGTGCCACTCTTCCATGAGGTTTCATTTAATGCATTTCCAGGTAGTGGACCTAAATCTCTTAACAATAAAACTGCAGGTAATCCAGCTAAGCCAGCAGCTGCTGCTAATGATCTTTTAATTAGTGGCCGGCGTCCTAAGCCAGCTGCCTGTGCACCCTCTTTAGCAGTTTTAACAAACTCTTCACGATCCTTTGGATCAGATTTTAATTCATGCCGTTCTGCAATTACCTCTTGATCGGGCATTAATGTCTTTGCCCAATGCACTGCACCAAAGCCAATAAATAACAGGCTTGCTGCCATGCCAAGACCAATTCCTAGTTGCTGAGCATTAGTACTACCCATAATTGGCACAAAGATAAATAGATCTTCGCTGACAAAAAAGAATGAGTAAATAAATAACAAGGTGCCAACTGCTGAAAGTGAGAATAAAACTGCAACTTGACGCTCGGCCCGCTTTGCAGCAATTGGATCAATATCTGCTTTGCGATGGATATGTTCTGGCAATCCTGGATCTGCCAGTGGCTCTAACTCTTTTGACATATCTGGCTACCTAGCCTTTGCTGTTAGCCAAACAGCAATTCCAATTAATAAGCCAAGTCCTAGAGTCCAAACCAATAATCCTTCAGTAACCGGACCGACGCGGCCAAGGGGAGCACCACCTAAACTTGGCTCACTTTCAGCAGCTTTAATCCACTTAATAATTGAAAGTTTCTCTTCTGGAGTAATAGTTTTATCAGAAAAAACCGGCATAGCTTGTGGCCCAGTAATCATTGCTTCATAAATATGTCTTGGTTCCACGCCCATAACTGTTGGTGCGTACTTACCTTGAGTTAGTGCACCACCTTGACCGGCAAAGTTGTGACACATGGCGCAGTTATTTCTAAATAACTCTCCACCCTCTGCAGTATTTCCATCTCGTTCCCACTTGATCTCTTCATTGGTATATGCGCGAGGACCAGGTGCAAGGGATGCAACATAAGCTGCCAGAGCTGCTACCTCTTCTTCATCATAAACCGGTGCTTTACGCATTGCTTGCTGGCTCATATCCTGCATCGGCATACGACCAGTTGCTACCTGAAAATCAACAGAGGCGGCACCAACACCGATTAAGGATGGTCCAACTCCAGCACCTTCAGCATTTAAGCCGTGACAAGAAGAACAACCCTTTAAAAATATTTGCTGACCCTCTTCGATCAAAGTTGATCTGGAATCTAGCGCCATTGAGTTGGTTGAAGGCGCAGCAGTTGCAGCTGAGAAGGTAAAGCCAAGTGCGCAAAGTGAGAACAATAGAAGTAATGGTCGAGCAAATTTATGCTTGCGATACTTAGAGATAAATTTCATCGATATACCTATTTGATCAGATAGATCGCAGTAAAGAGTGCGATCCACACGATGTCAACAAAGTGCCAGTAGTAGGAGACCACGATTGCAGTGGTTGCTTGTGAGTGACCAAATTTTTGTGCCCGAAAGACTCGAATTAAAACAATTAAAAATGCGATCAAACCACCGGTTACATGCAGGCCATGGAAGCCAGTTGTCAGATAAAAGACGGAGCCGTATGCATTAGATGAAAGTGTTAGACCTTCATGAACTAATTCAGCGTACTCAAAAACCTGGCCGCCAATAAATACTGCGCCCATCAAAAAGGTTAGCGCAAACCACTCACGCATTCCCCACTTGCTAAGTTGCCAGAGTGTGCCAGTTCTTCTAGCTTGAAATCTTTCAGCAGCAAATACGCCGTACTGACAAGTTACTGATGATAAAACTAAAATAGTGGTGTTAGTTGCAGAAAATGGAATATTTAACATCTCAGTTGACTCAGCCCAAATCTTTGGACCTTGCACTGCTCTAGTGGTGAAATACATGGCAAAGAGGGCAGCAAAAAACATTAACTCAGATGAGAGCCAAACAATGGTGCCAACTGCAACTAGGTTAGGACGGTTGGTCTTCAC
>JACCDI010610553.1_pt1 | contig 10557 bp, 10 predicted proteins | sample 7442791 | NCBI WGS metagenome assembly JACCDI01 (sample SAMN15323434, study PRJNA562643) | freshwater metagenome | isolation source: river surface water | place: USA:Blue River Watershed | collected 2017-08-15
GATCTGCTCCACTATTTGCTTTAGCCGAAGTTCTTAAGAATCGTGGTTGTAGGGTAGATATGGTTTTAGGAGCAAGTACGGCAAATAAAATTTATGCTCCGCTTGAAGGCAAAAGAAGTGTTTCTTCTCTAACTTTAACAACCGATGATGGCACTGCTGGTATTCACGGGCAAATAAGTGAGGCAATACCAAGGTTGATTCGCGAATTAGGAACAGAGGTAATTTACTCCTGTGGACCAATGGGAATGCTTTCGGCGATTGCCAAAATTGCTGAAGAGTTTGATATTGCTCACCAATGCGCAGTGGAAGAGGCGATGGCATGTGGAATTGGTGTTTGCATGACCTGTGTTGTGCCGGTTAAATTCAATGATGGAATAAAGATGGTAAGAACTTGTATTGACGGCCCAGTAATGGATGGATCTGAGATTGTTTGGGATCGAAAAACTGTTTTGGACAAGCTATAAATGAGCGCTCTAGATTTTTCCACCAAAATTGGTAGCAAACGCTTTTCCAACCCTATTTTTACAGCTAGTGGCTGCGCTAGTTCAGGCCAAGAGTTGTCACAGTTTTTTCCATTAACTGAACTTGGCGCAGTAGTAACAAAATCAATTATGACAAAAGCTAGAACTGGTAGAGGCACTCCCAGAATGGCTGAAACACCAAGTGGAATGTTGAATTCAATTGGTTTGCAAGGTCCGGGTATTGATACCTTCCTAGAAAATGACATACCGTGGCTGATAGAAAATAATGCAAAGATTGTGGTTTCTATTGCTGGGGAAACCGTTGAAGAGTACGGAGTATTAGCTAGGCGGTTACGCGCGGTTTCAGGAATTAGTGCGGTTGAGGTAAATATTTCATGCCCGAATGTTGAAAATCGCGGACAAGTTTTTTCATGTCATCCAGATACCTCAACAGCTGTGATCGAATCAGTAAGGAGAAATATCGGCGGGGAGTTACCAATCATCGCCAAGCTTTCACCAGATGTCACAGACATTGTTGCAATTGCTACGGCGGTTATAGATGCTGGTGTTGATGGATTAGCCCTGATAAATACATTGCTGGGAATGGTAATAGATACTAATTCTATGAAACCTAAACTAGCTGGTAAAACTGGTGGTCTGTCTGGTCCGGCAATACGACCAGTTGCGGTTCGAGCGATTTATCAAGTGCATCAAGCATTTCCGAATATTCCTATTGTGGGAATGGGTGGAGTTGCTACTGGTCGAGATGCATTTGAGCTAGTACTTGCTGGGGCAAGTGCAGTCTCAATTGGTACAGCAAGTTTTGGAAATCCATCAGCAGCAATTCAAGTTAAGCATGAATTAGCTGATTTGTTAACCCAAAAGGGTTTTAATGATTTTCGAGATGCAATTGGTTTTGCCCATAGGAGCGTATAAATATGCTTCCAGTAATTCTTGCTCTGGATACAAAAGATTTAGATTTAGCCAGCAAATGGATTAAAAGTTCGGCCGATCAGATTGACCATTTTAAGGTTGGATTAGAGTTCTATCTGTTACATGGTTTTGAGGGTATAAAAAAACTGCAACAGGTCGCTAATTTTAAATTATTTTTGGATCTTAAATTGTATGACATTCCAAATACAGTTAAAGGCGCTGTTGAGTCGGTATCTAATTTGAATCCAAAATTCTTAACTGTACATGCCTCTGGTGGATCAAAAATGATTCAAGAGGCAAGTAAAGCCCTACCAAATGGATTGATAACGGCAGTAACAGTGCTGACTTCTTTCTCTGAGGATGAGTTTTCAAAGCTTGGTAATTCACAATCAATTCAGCAGACCACTAATAATTGGGCTTCTATGGCCATAGATGCAGGCGCCAAGGCATTGGTATGTTCACCATATGAAGTTTCACAGCTACGATCATTGGGATTAAAATCAATATTGATTACACCAGGCGTTCGAGTAGAAGGTGATGAAATGTCTGATCAAGTGCGAGTGATGACACCAAAAGATGCCATATGCGCCGGCGCAGATTTTGTAGTCATTGGGCGATCAATCACAGGTGAATGGGATGGTTCAGATTTAAAAATGCGTAAGAAAATAGAATTAATCTATAATAGTTTAGGCTAGTGGTGCTGCCTCCAAGATTAAGCGATAGATCCCGGCGTAAGGCCGGACGCTCTGCTGTAAGAGCAAGGCAGGAAAGATCTGAGATAAAAGCAAAAATTGCATCAGGTCAGATTTACCTCTTCGATTTGTTTAGTGACGAACGCAGCTCGATCAAACGAATGAAATTGGTAGATTTGTTACAAGCAGTACCAGGAATTGGATCAAAGCGGGCTGAGTTAATTATGGACAGATCTGAAATCTCAAAGTCCCGTAGACTAGGGGGAGTCGGTAGGAGACAGATTGAGGCATTGAGGCAGGAGTTTTTGTTAATGAAAAATGCTCCACGTGCAGGAAAGCTTTTGGTTGTTTCAGGCCCGAGCGGGGTTGGAAAAAGTACGATTACCAATAAATTACGAGACGATGAGCGATTTTGGATTTCTGTTTCTGCAACAACACGTGAAAAGCGAAAAGGCGAAAAAGATGGAATTGATTATCATTTTGTGTCTGACGCTAAATTTGATGAAATGGTTTCAACAAATGCCTTTCTAGAATGGGCCAGTTTTGCAGGAGCTAGATATGGCACGCCCCGGTTGGCAGTCGAGCAAGCTCTTAGTAAAGGCTTGAATGTAATTCTTGAAATTGAACTGGATGGTGCTAGACAAGTACGAAAGAACTCAAGGGATGCATTACTAGTTTTTATTGAACCACCGTCTTGGGAGGAATTAACCACTCGTCTAATTAAGAGGGGCACTGAGTCTGAACAATCAACACAAGCACGCTTGATTAGGGCAAAAGAGGAACTTTCGGCCGCTGCTGAGTTTGATCATGTGCTGATAAATCACCAAGTGGATCAATCAGTCTCAGAACTGGTATCTTTAGCCCTTCGCTAGTCGGCTCATCCAATAAAGGGGCAATCTATGACCAACCAAGCTTTAGACGGTATAACTAATCCACCAATCGATGCTCTGCTTGAAAAAGCTGGATCAAAATATTCTTTGGTTTTATATGCCGCAAAGCGTGCACGTCAGATCAATGCCTACTATTCACAACTCGGTGAAGGTTTACTTGAGTATGTTGGACCTTTGGTAGAAACCTATGTTCATGAAAAGCCTTTGTCTATCGCACTTCGCGAGATTAATGAGGGTTTGTTAACTATTGAGAATTTAGAACCAAAGCAAACAACTTCAGCGAGCTAGTTTTAAACCATGTTTCCCCGTGGTCGAAAGTTGTTGCTTGGAGTGTCAGGTGGAATCTCAGCATATAAATCATGTGAATTGCTAAGACGTTTGCAAGATCAAGGCTTCATAGTTGATGTAGTGCCAACTGCAGCGAGTTTGAATTTCGTAGGCAAAGCAACTTGGGAAGCACTTTCTGGACGAAAAGTTCTTACCGACCTTTGGTCTGATGTTGAATCTGTGCCACATATTTCTATGGCAAAGGAAAATGACTTGATTTTAATTGCACCTGCTACTGCAGATTTGCTAGCAAAACTTGCCTCAGGCAGGGCAGATGATTTACTTACCAATATTGTGCTTGCTTCAAATGCACCAAAGTTACTCGTTCCTGCAATGCACCCGGAGATGTGGCTAAATCCTGCAACTATCGCAAATGTTTCAACACTAAGAGACCGCGGATTTGTTGTTATCGAACCAGATGAAGGCCGAATGACGGGATCTGATGTTGGTGTTGGCAGATACCCTGAATTAAGTAAAATTTTCATTGAAGTCCAATCTAAACTTCAAAATAACTCAGACTTAGCTGGCCGAAGAATAATTGTCACTGCAGGTGGCACCCGCGAACCAATTGATCCTGTTAGATATATTGGAAATAGATCTTCAGGTAAACAAGGTTTCGCACTTGCATTAGCCGCGGCAACTCGTGGAGCTAAAGTACATTTAATCTCAGCAAATGCCGATCTGCCCAACATTGATGGGGTAGAGGTCACCAAAATTGAAACAGCGAGTGAATTATTGTCGGTACTTGAAGGGGAGTTTCCTAAGTGCGATGCATTAATTATGAGTGCTGCCGTGGCCGATTTTAAGATTAGTGACTATTCTCAAAGTAAAATCAAGAAAAGCGAATTTACAACGATGGATTTAACAAAGAATCCAGATATCCTGGCACGTATGGCTGAAATCAAGAAAAATGGACAAATTATGATGGGTTTTGCCGCCGAAACTGATACTAACTTTGAAAACTTGGTTAAATTAGGATTTGAGAAACTAAGAGGCAAATCTTTGGATCTGTTGTATGTGAATAATGTGACTAACGGTGCTATTTTTGGAAGTGATTTGACTCAAGGCATAATCATCGACTCAAATGAAATAAATATTAATATTCCAGAAATTAGTAAAGACACGCTTTCAGATATATTGCTTGATCAGTTAGTTAGTAAGTTAAGTTAGGCCTATGAGTAATCGATTATTTACCTCTGAATCTGTAACTGAAGGACATCCGGATAAAATTGCAGATCAGATTTCTGATGCAATTCTAGATTCTCTTCTAGCTCAAGATACTAAAAGTAGGGTTGCAGTTGAAACTTTAATTACCACTGGGCAAGTTCATGTAGCGGGAGAAGTAACCACCAATGGTTATGCAGATGTGATGAATATCGTCAGAGATACTGTTCTAGAAATTGGTTATGACTCTTCTGACAAGGGTTTTGACGGAAACAGCTGTGGAGTTTCAATTTCAATTGGACAGCAATCTCAGGATATTGCTCAAGGGGTAGATGATGCATTTGAAAGTCGCGTTTCTTCATCCTCTGATCCACTTGATCTTCAAGGCGCAGGTGACCAAGGTTTAATGTTCGGATATGCTGCTAACGACACCCCAGAATTAATGCCGCTTCCAATATCTCTAGCGCATAAATTAGCTCAACGCCTTACTAAAGTTAGAAAAGATGGAACTTTGTCTTACCTTAGGCCAGATGGCAAAACGCAGGTAACCATCGAATATGAGGGTGATAAGCCGGTGGCACTCAACACTGTGGTTATCTCTTCTCAACATGCTGAAAATGTGGATTTAGAAAATCAACTTGCACCTGAAATAAAGAAGTTTGTTATTGATCCAATTATGAAAGATTTATCAATTGATACCTCCAATGTTAAGGTTTTAATAAATCCTACGGGTAGATTCGTTATTGGAGGTCCAATGGGCGATGCTGGATTAACTGGCAGAAAAATAATTGTGGACACCTATGGAGGTATGGCAAGGCATGGTGGAGGTGCCTTCTCTGGAAAAGATCCATCTAAGGTGGATAGATCTGCGGCCTACGCCATGAGATGGGTTGCTAAAAACGTCGTTGCTGCAGGTCTTGCAGATCGTTGTGAAGTTCAAGTTGCTTACGCAATCGGTAAAGCTCAGCCGGTTGGTTTATTTATTGAAACTTTTGGAACTGAAAAATTCGATCTAAACAGTATTAGTAAAGCTGTTAAGGAAGTTTTTGATTTACGCCCAGCTGCAATAATTCGCGATCTAAATTTACTGCGTCCTATCTACTCCAAAACTGCTGCTTACGGACATTTTGGTAGAGAATTGCCGGAGTTCACTTGGGAAAAAACTGATCGAGCTGGCGCACTCAAATCTCTCGTGAAGTAAATCGTGGCCGCTCCACTTAAATTAAAACGGCAGATTCCCGCAGCATCTAGAATAAAAAACCTAGCATCAGTTTCTAAACTTCCTATAGCTTCGGTATTAGTCGACACCCCAGTGTCTCATCTTGAAGGAATTTATGATTATTGGATCCCGTCGAGAATGGATGAATTAGTTACATCTGGTACAAAAGTGATTGTACCTTTCGGCAATGTAAATGCTGACGGATTAGTTATAAGTCGCAGTCAAAATGCATCAAGTGCTGGAAAACTCAAAGAGATTGTTGATGTTACATCTCCTAGTTCAATGGTAAGTGCGCAGATGCTTGAACATATCGAATTGGTACGAAATCGATTTGGCGGTAGTTTTTGGAACCTTTTAAAGCAATCGATTCCAAAAAGGGTTGTTAAAGCGGAAAAATTGACGCAGGTATCAGAGGCCGAAGCTTTCAAGCATACAAACGATGATTTGCAGGATCTGATCGGTAGAGCTGATTTTGGAATGCTTAATTCAAACAAAAGATTGAAATGGGCAGTTAATCTACCAATAGCAACAGATGCCGCAATGTTTGTTGCAAAAATAGTTCTTACCCGAGCTAAGTTTAATCAAGTTTTACTCTTAGTTCCTGATGATAAAGATATTAGGTTGATCAAAAAACAGATAGATTCAATATCAAAAGTAGATGTTGTGGAGTTGAGCTCTAACCTTGATTCATCGACTAGATACAGGAATTTTCTACAAACTTGTTTTGGTTCACCAAAAATAATCATAGCCAATAGAAGCGGTGCTTTCACTAACCTTCAAGATGATTCCACGGTCATTGTGCTGAATGACCTAGATGCATCTCATTATGAGCAACACTCACCAGGCTGGAACTCTCGTGATGTGACATTAATGCGAGGTAAGAACACCTCATTTATTTTCGTTTCTGCTTCACATTCACTAGAGATTGCAAGACTCATCGATATTGGATGGCTGGAACATAAAATATACAAATCGAAATCTGAAATACGTATTGTTGCTAGTGACAGTAATAATAGCTTTATTTCCATGATTAAAAAATCATTATCTTCAGGAAGTGTTTTAGTGACGGTTAGTGAAAAAGGCTATGCGAATGTTTTCCTTTGTTCAAAATGTAGAAATTCAGCCAAATGCGATTGTGGAGGTAAGCTGCAGATAAAATCTTCAAATTCACAGCCTGAATGTTATTTATGTAGTAAAAAAGTTTCTGATTGGCATTGTAATTACTGCGGAGACACCAGGCCGTATGTAATAAGCAAAGGTATAGATCGCAATGCTGAAGAGATTGGTAAGGCTAACCCAAACATTCCAATTTATGTTTCCTCAGGCACTAAGCAGATTGAGGATTTACCAGATGGTCACTGCATTGTCCTTGCAACTGCAGGGTCAGAACCAAATGGCGCCTACTCAGCTGTTGTGATGTTGGATGGTGAAAGTATTTTTAATCGTCCAACATTAAGGGCTGAAGAAATCGCGCGACTTAGTTGGTTCTCTAATTTATCCAAAATCTCTATAAAATCTGAAGTGTTTGTTTCATTACCTAATAATCATCCGGTGGTTCAAAGCATGTTGAAGGGTAGCTCCTCCTATGGGATTAAAAGGGAGTTAGAAAACAGAGAAGCCGCAAAATTACCTCCTTATTATCGGGTGGCAAGTGTTTCCGGAAGCAAAGCTGATATTTCGAAATTTGCAGATAACTTAATAGCTACAAAAAAATATGAGATAACCGGTCCTGTCGAAATAAATCATCTTGAGAGTAGGTTGTTGATAAGAGTTGCATCTTCTGGCGGTTCAGATTTAGTTGATCTCTTGGATGATGTGGTGAAAATCCAGGGTATAAAGGGTAAGAAGATATTTAGGGTTAGATTAGACCCTTATGATCTTTAATGATCCGTATTTAAAGTATCATTGACTCATGACTATTCAACCAATTCGTTTATTTGGCGATCCTGTACTTGTTACGCCCGCTGCGCCGGTAACTGATTTTGATAAAGAGATTCGACAGTTAGTGGCTGATTTGATGGAGACTATGCATGATGCTCCAGGGGCAGGTTTAGCAGCACCTCAAATAGGTGTGCCGCTTAGAGTTTTTGTTTGGGATATCAATGATGAAACCGGTCATTTAATCAACCCAACTTTAGAATTAAGTGCTGAAATGCAAGATGGGGAAGAAGGATGCTTATCTTTTCCAGAATTGGTTTATGAAACTCCTAGAGCGTTTAAGGCGGTTGCTAAGGGGTTCAATATGCACGGAGAACCAGTAACTATTGAAGGAACAGAGTTGCTAGCAAGGTGTTTACAACATGAAACTGATCATTTAAATGGAGTTTTGTTTATTGATCGAATGAATTCTGATCAACGCAAGTTAGCAATGAAGGAAATTAGAGAATCTGAATGGTTTTCGGCAGCCAGTGGTGCAGGTTTAAACCCCCAAATCAAGATTTCTCCACACAATACTCGCGGTTTAGGCTTTTAAAAACTTGAAAATATTGATCGCATCCTCCTCAGATATTGCAATCCCTTTGATCGAAGATATCGTTAAAAGCGAGCAACACGAATTTTGCGGACTTTTATCCAATATAGATAAAGCAACTGGCCGTGGTCAATCGATCAGATCAAATGATTTATCAGAATGGGCAAAAAATTCTGGAGTCAAAATTTATCAAAGTGCAAGTGCAAATGATATTAAGCAAATTGTTGCAGAGGTTTTACCTGACGTGGTGATAACCATAGCTTTTGGGCAAATTATTAAAGAAGACTCATTGAAAATTCCTAAAAATGGTTGGTTGAATGTGCATTTCTCCAAACTCCCGAAATGGCGAGGCGCCGCTCCGGTTCAGCATGCCATACTCAACGGTGAATCATCCACTGGAATATCAATATTTCAGTTGGAAAAAGGAATGGATACAGGACCGGTTTATGTGTTTGAGGATGTGATTATTCAAGATAATGAAAAAACTCCTGAAGTATTGAACAAAATGAGTTTGATGGTGCCAGATTTGGTTCTGAAAACATTAGAAATGATTAGTGGAAATGTTCCACCGATCCCACAGAGTGGTGAAAATACCTCTTATGCTTCAAAAATTTCCAAGGAAGATGGAAAGCTTGATTGGAACAATAAATCATTAGATATATTCAATAAGTTTAGGGCATTTTATGGCAATCCTGGAGTATGGACTATTTTGAATGAAAAAAGAATCGTAATTAATAATATGAGAATTTCGGTTCAGGGGAACTTGTTTCCAGGCCAAGTTTTAATATCAGCAAGTCAACTTATGGTTGGAACTGCGCATGGTGCTATAGAGATATTGGAGTTAACACCAGCTGGACGAAAAACTATGAGTGCGTCGGAATTTATAAGAGGTTTATTAGTTAAGGATGGTCTAAAACTTGGGTAAACCAAAACCTGAGGATTCGAGATTATTGGCATATGAGTTAATCTCGCAAGTAAACCGAGAGGGAGCATTTGCGAATATCCGACTTCCTGAATTGCTTTCTAAATCGAAAATGAGCCTTGCTGATAAAGCTTTTACAACTGAATTGGCTTACGGGACCTTGAGAATGCAGGGACGACACGATCACTTCATTAAAAAATTTATAGATCGAAACTTCCTTGACCTTGATCCGAAGATCACTGATTTACTAAGAATGGGTGTTCATCAGTTAACTTTGATGCGCGTTCCAGATCATGCGGCAGTTTCTGAAACAGTAGAAGTTGCTAGAAAAGTTGCGGGTGAGTCAAAAGCATCTTACGTTAACGCAATACTTCGAAAAATTGCAGCTATGCCTAAGGAATTTGATGATTTCAATTCTTTACCGATAGCTGAAAAACTCTCCATCAATCACAGCCACCCTGTTTGGATAATAAACGCATTTTACGATCAGTTAAAAGATTGGGATGAGGTCGAAAGATTATTGGTTTCAAATAATGCGCCAGCACTTCCTGATGTCGTTGCTTGGCCTGGTAAATCCACCGTGGCGGAATTGATTCAATTAGGAGCTACCGGCATACCTGGATTTAATAATGGTGTAAACATAGACACCATACCGATTTTATTTGAACCGATAATTCAGAGAAAAGCTGGAGTACAAGATCGCGGATCACAGCTTGTGGTCGAGAATTTTTTAGCCACCTTTGAGCCTGGTTTATCTTGGCTTGATATGTGTGCAGGTCCTGGCGGTAAAGCGGCGTACTTGTATCACTTTCTGTTAGATAAAGATCCATCTGCAAAATTTCTTGCAAATGAACCAGTGCCGCATCGGGCAGAACTTGTTAAACGTGTTGTTAACAATAATCAAGTGGTTTCATTCGATGCCACAATCTCAAAGAATTTTGATCATAAATTCGATCGAATCCTCGTTGACGCCCCTTGTACGGGATTAGGTGCGTTAAGGCGTAGGCCGGAAGCCCGTTGGCGCAAATCTTTAGCAGATCTTAAAGAGTTAATCCCGTTGCAGCGGAATTTGATGAACAGTGCCTATCAACTTCTTGCGCCTAATGGAATTATTGCTTACGTGACATGTTCTCCCTTGCTGGCTGAAACTAAAGGCCAAGTGATAGATTTTCTTTCAGAACATCCTGATATGAAAATTCATACTATGGATCAGAATGGTTTCCATAAAGAAGGATTGCAAAATGATGGTTCGGTTCAGCTTTGGACTCATCGAGATGGTACAGATTCAATGTTTATGGTCCTGCTTAGAAAAAATGGTTAACCACTTATGAAAAATCATATTTTGATAAACCCAAGTATTTTAAACGCTAAATTTGATGATTTGGCTAATGAGATAGCGAAAGTATCCCAAAGTGCAGATCAGCTACACCTAGATATTATGGACAATATATTTGTACCGAATTTTACATTCGATTTCCA
>JACCDI011296945.1_pt1 | contig 10556 bp, 8 predicted proteins | sample 7442791 | NCBI WGS metagenome assembly JACCDI01 (sample SAMN15323434, study PRJNA562643) | freshwater metagenome | isolation source: river surface water | place: USA:Blue River Watershed | collected 2017-08-15
CGAAAACAGATTTTGTCGAAAAATAGTTATTTTTATGCATCGTAATTTATATTTTGAAATACAAAAATACGATTCTCTGAAAGAAGCCATTAATTTGGCTTCTTTTTTATCGGAAAACAATGATTTTAAATAAAGATTGAAATTACCTAAAATCATTCAAAGCTTTCTCAATAATAGCCAAACATTCCTGAATTTGAGTTTCAGTAATAACCAATGGTGGTGCAAAACGTATTTTGTTGCCGTGAGTAGGTTTGGCCAACAGTCCATAATCTCTAAAACGAAGGCAGATATTCCAAGCCAATTCAGAATCCTCGCCACAGTTAATTACAATCGCGTTCAATAATCCTTTTCCTCGAACCAACTCGATTAACGGATTTCGTTGCGCAATTTCGTTTAAACCTTTTCTTAAAAGAATTCCTAATCGTTCGGCATTTTGAGATAAATTTTCTTCTCGAACAACTTCAAGTGCAGCGATAGCAACAGCTGCTGCTACCGGATTTCCTCCAAAAGTAGAACCGTGTTGTCCTGGTTTGATGACATTCATAATTGGGTCATTGGCCAAAACAGCCGAAACAGGATATACTCCTCCAGAAATTGCTTTTCCTAAAATTAAAATATCAGGTTTTACTTCTGGTTTGTTTTCACACTCTTTTTCGCAAGAACAATTACCACATGTAGCTAATAATCTTCCTGTGCGAGCAATTCCTGTTTGCACTTCGTCGGCAATAAATAAAACATTATGTGCTTTACAAAGTGCTTTGGCTTTTGCCAAATATCCATCAGAAGGAACGTAAACTCCAGCTTCTCCTTGAATAGGCTCGACTAAGAATCCTGCAATGTTATCGGATGATAGCAAAACTTTTTCTAAAGCTTCAATAGTATCGTAAGGAATTTTTATAAAACCTTCGGTAAACGGACCAAAACTTTTACGAGCCGTATCATCATTTGAAAACGAAATAATTGTAGTAGTTCGTCCGTGAAAATTATTTTCACACACGATGATTTGTGCTTGATTTTTAGGAATACCTTTTACTTCGTATGCCCATTTTCTACATAGCTTTAAAGCGGTTTCAACAGCTTCGGCACCAGTATTCATTGGTAATACTTTATCAAACCCAAAATAGTTGGTCACATATTCTTCAAAAACACCCAGTTGGTCATTGTAAAAAGCCCGAGAGGTTAACGTCAATCTTTGCGCTTGTTTGATCAGGGCTCCAATAATTTTTGGATGACAATGCCCTTGATTTACTGCGGAATAGGATGATAAAAAATCATAGTATTTCTTGCCATCTACATCCCATACAAAAACACCTTCCCCTTTTTCTAAAACAACAGGAAGTGGATGGTAATTGTGTGCTCCGTATTTATTCTCTTTTTCGATTAAGGCTTCCGATTTAGAGGTAAGAGTTGGCTGTGTGTCTTGCATTGTGAATGGTTTTAAATCAGAACACAAAAATACCATAATATTTTATTTTATCATATAAAATGATGATTTTGACTTACATTTGCACAAAATAAGTCATATTTATTTTATTATATATAAAAATAAGTCAATTTAATCTTTAAAAACATGGAAAAACTAGACCAATTTGATATTTTAATTATCAAAGAATTGGAAAAAGACGGTCGAATGGCCTATTCGACAATAGCTACTAATCTAAAAGTATCGAATACGATGGTGCATCAACGGGTCAATCGATTGATGGAACAAGGTGTTTTATTGGGTATCAAGCCTGTAATCAACGAGAAAAAAGCAGGTTACGATTGGGGTTCTTTTACCGGAATCACTCTGAATAAAGATCAGGATTCGACTCGAATTATCGAAGAATTGAAAAAAATTCCCGAAATCACAGAATGCTATTATATTTCGGGTTTGTTCACACTTTATATCAAGATCAGTGCAAGAAATCATGAACATATGCGAAAAATTCTTTATGAAAAAATTGACAATATTCCAGGCATTTCAAAAACCGATTCTATAATGGAATTGGGATGTGCTTTTAAGCGTAATGTGAGTTTGTAATTTTTTATCCCCCAATCCGATTGATAGTGAACAGGTAAAGCATTTATAATAATTTTCATAAAATTATTTGTAGGGCGGATTCAAGTAATAACTTACACCATTTTACATCCATTTTAAAATGAAAAATATTCAGTTTTTACGAGATACTATTATTAAATCAAACATTTATTAAATATTGATTAAAAACTGTTGCTTAAACAAAAACTTCTGTTTTATTTCGCATATTTGTAGAAAATAATATCATTATGAAATTTTTTGCTGCTCAATTGTTAATGCTTTTTGTTTATTCAAATGTTTGTTTTGCACAATTAAAACCAGTACAATACAAAGAAGGCAATCAAATTTTAAACGGTTATAGCATTCAACCAAAGTCAAAAAACAAAGAAAAACCAGGAATACTGATACTTCCTGCTTGGTTAGGAGTTGATTCACTTTCAAAAGACACCGCTGAAAACTTATCAAAACTAGGCTATTACGCTTTTATTGCCGATATCTATGGTGAAGGCAATTATCCAAAAAACTTCTTCGAAGCGGGACAAAAAGCAGGGTATTACAAAACCAATTTTGTGGAATACCAAAAACGTATTTCATTGGCATTGGAGCAATTAATTCTATCTGGTGCTAATCCAGAAAATATAGTTGTAATTGGCTATTGTTTTGGCGGAACTGGAGCGCTTGAAGCTGCTCGAGCTCAAATGAATATTAAGGGGGTAGTTTCCTTTCACGGTGGATTAGGTAGAGATGTAAAAAGAACAATAGAACCCATATCAGCAAAAGTTTTGGTTTGTCACGGAGCAGACGATCCCTATGTGTCTGGTTCAGAAGTTACCAGTTTTCAGCAAGAAATGCGTGATACCAAATCCGATTGGCAAATGATTTATTATGCCAATGCTGTACATTCTTTCACCAATCCTGAATCAGGGACAGACAATTCAAAAGGAGCTGCTTACAACGAAATTGCTGCAAAACGCTCTTGGGAACATTTCAAACTTTTTTTGCTTGAAGTTTTAAAAAAATAATCAAAATCATTAGTAATTAATATTAATACCTTTAAAATGAAAAAACTTCTAATCCTATTTATGTTAGCTTCAACTCTTTCTTGTACTTCTCAAAAGAGTGGTGTTTCTGATGTTCCACCAACAAATTACATCAATACAATTTCAGCAACTGATTTAAAAAACCATCTTTATATAGTTGCCTCTGATGAAATGGGTGGACGTGAAACTGGTTCCTTGGGACAGAAAAAAGCAGGTGACTATCTGATAAATCAGTACAAAAAAAATAAAATCCCTTTTCCAAAAGGAGCAACAGATTATTATCAAAAAGTTCCCGCAGCTTTTTTGAATGCTACTAGAAATGAAAATTTACCAGATTCTGAAAATATCTGGGCTTACATTGAAGGTAGTGAGAAACCTAATGAACTAATTGTAATTTCTGCACATTATGATCATGTGGGTATGAAAGATGGTGAAATTTATAATGGTGCAGATGATGATGGTTCTGGGACTGTAGCTTTACTCGAAATAGCTCAGGCATTTAAAATTGCTAAAAATGAGGGTCATGGACCAAAACGTTCAGTGCTAATTCTTCATGTTACAGGAGAAGAACATGGACTTCACGGTTCTCGTTATTATTCGGAAAATCCATTGTTCCCGTTAGCCAATACCATTAGCAATATAAATATTGATATGATAGGGCGTCGAGATGAGCTACACAAAGATTCTAGCAATTATGTATATTTAATTGGTTCCGATTATCTTTCTTCTGATTTATTCAATATATGTGAAGAAGCCAATAATAAATATGTCAACTTATTTATTGATTACAAGTTCAATGAAAAAACTGACCCAAATCGATTTTACTACCGTTCGGATCATTATAACTTTGCCAAAAATGGAATTCCATCCGTTTTCCTTTTTAATGGTGTTCATGCCGATTATCACAAACCTACTGATGAGGTGGATAAAATTGAATTTGACGCTTTGGCCAAAAGAACACAACTTGCCTTTTCAATTGCCTGGGAATTGGCCAATAGAGAAAATCGTCCTGTGGTAGATAAAAATGGAAATTAGTTTTTAAGAAAAAACAAGATATTTAAAAGAGCTTTTAAGAAATTTTAAGCTTTTTTTTTGTAACAAAAAAAGCCTCGAATTTCTTCGAAGCTTTAACATTCTGGGTGGCTGACCGGGTTCGAACCGGCGACCCTCGGCACCACAAACCAATACTCTAACCAGCTGAGCTACAACCACCATTTTTAAACGAGTGCAAATATAATACTAAAGTTTGCTTTTGCAAAGAAAAATTCCAAAATATTATATCAAATCGCTTAAACTATTGACTGCCAAATATCTTTCTACGGTAAATCCCTCAGCATATTCAGTGCCAATTAATCTACCTAAATCCTGAGCACGGTAATTCAGGCTTTCCAAAAAGTTTTTAGTAGCAATTGGAGTTTCAGGCTCGTCCGAATTCGGGTCATAAAATTGGGAACTATATGCCAAAACTGCAGCTACTCTTTTTTCGTTAAACCCAGTAATATCTACCACAAAATCAGGAATTAAGTTTTTCCATTGCATATAATGATAAACTAATTTTGGTCGCCATGAGTCCTGTTTAATTCCATTCCTTTCAGTTTCAATTTTCATTAATCCTGATAAAAAACAAGCTTCCGAAACCAATTGACTTCCTTTTCCGTGATCGATATGACGGTCTTCAATAGCATTGCAAATCACGATTTCGGGTTGGTATTTCCGAATCATTTGTATGATTTTCAATTGATGTGCTTCGTCATTCACGAAAAAACCATCTCGCATATTGAGGTTTTCTCGAACAGAAACTCCTAATATCTTGGCAGCAGTAGCAGCTTCTTGATTTCGAATTTCAACCGTTCCTCTTGTTCCAAGTTCACCACGGGTTAAATCAATAATCCCCACTTTTTTTCCAAGTGAAATTTCCTTGGCTATAGTTCCGCCACAACCTAATTCAACATCATCTGGATGTGCACCGAATGCTAATATGTCTAGTTTCATCTGCTTATAATAATTGTTTTTTATTGGAAGATGGAACGCCTATAATCATATTGGTGTGTGTCAATGATAATTGTCGTGGGCGTTTCATCTGTTTATAATATTTGTTTTTTATTGGAAGATGGAACGCCTGAAATCCTATTTATGAGAGTCATTGATAATAGTCACAGGCGTTTCATTTTTTTGTTGTTGTTATTAATAAGTAAACGGATAAACGCTGATTCCTTATGCGAAAACGCCTATAAAAACAGATTTTATCTTTATGTTTGAATTGAGTGAATATTTCATTTTTTTGACATTCGTATCCTCTGTGCTCCCTTTTATAAAATCTTTTTCATTGTTGCTGATTTATTCTTGCTTTCCTCCCACTCTTTTTCAGGAATGCTTTCCTTTGTGATGCCGCAACCCATAAATAAATGAGCTTTAGCCTTATCAATTTCCATAGAGCGCAAATTTACGAACAAATCGGTTTTGTCACCTATATTTAATTCACCTAAAAAACCGGTGTAAAAAGTACGGTCATACTTTTCGTTATTCAAGATAAATGCTTTAGATTTATCCTTCGGAAATCCACAAACTGCAGGAGTTGGATGCAATAATTGAATGAGTTGTTGCAAACTCGAATTCGAATTCAAAATCCCTGAAATATCTGTTTTGATGTGCCAAATACTTCCTGCTTTTATACTATACGGTTTTGAAACCACCAGTTCCGAAGCTACATTTTTTAGTTTTTCTACTATATAATCGGTGACATATTGTTGTTCTTCTTGTTCTTTTTTTGGCCAAAAAACTTCATTTGAGCCTGTATCTTTTTGAGTACCGGCCAAAGCAATCGTTTCAAATGTACTGTCATTCGTTTTCAATAATTGCTCGGGGGTTGCTCCTAGCCAAGTTCCAACTTTTGGATGATGGAAACAATACACAAAGGTGGATGAATACAATTGAACCAAGTTTTCGAAAGCGGCAATAATATCAAAATCGATTATATCAAATGTTTCTTTTCTAGATAAAACAACTTTTTTAAATTCGTTATTTTCAATAGCAAGAATTCCTTTTTTAACCAAGTTTTCGAAATTAAACTTAGTGATTTCATCTGATAAATTATTCAGCTTATCCGGAATTACAATCTCCTTTTTTTGAAAAAAGGCATTCATTATTTTGGACTCATTTTTGGGAATCAAAAAAGTTTTAGTTCCATCAAAAGAAGCAAAAACGAACCCACTTTTAGTAAAATCTGTTGTGGAAAAAAGGGTGTCGTTTTTCTGAAAAAGACCTATAATATTGGTATCGTTTGGTTTTTTATAAAGTACAAAAGGAAGATTTTGAGCTAAATGATTCTTGGATTTATCAATAAATAGTTTCATTATCAGTCTTTACTTTTTCTTTTTGGCAAAATCATCGTAGTCAATTTACAGATCGAAATTAGTGATTCTTTTTCATCTGTAATTCTAATTTCCCATAAGTGAATACTACTGCCTTGGTGAATAATTCTTGCCGTTGCTGTTAGCAGACCGTTGCGTTTTGCTTTGACATGATTGGCCGAGATTTCGATTCCACGAACTTCACTTTGTTCACCGTTTACAAATAAAAATGATGCAGCACTTCCTACGCTTTCAGCCAAAGCTACGGTTGCTCCACCATGCAATAATCCCATTGGTTGGTGGACTGAAGGATTTACAGGCATTGTTGCTACTAAAAAATCAGGACCAGCATCGGTATATTTGATATTAAGTGTTTGCATCAAAGTATTTTTGGAAATAGAATTGCAGTAATGAAGCATTTTTTCTTTGTCGAATGTCATAAATTTTGGTTTAAAAATGTAAAATTAGATAAAAGACAGTAAAACAAATGTTAATCTAACTTCAAATTTTAATTTCCTTCTGTAATTACCATTAGAATTTCCTATTTTTACAAAAAATTAAATCAAAATGCGTCAGTTTACTTTTTTGTTTTTTATTGGAATGCTTATTGCTCTTAGTTCTTGTCGAACTGATTTTGAAACGGTAGCAAGTACAGGAAATTTAAAATTTTCTAGAGATACGATCTACTTAGATACTGTTTTTACTAACATTGGCTCGAGTACTTACTCCTTGAAAGTATATAATGAAAGTAATGATGACATAACTATTCCAACTATTCAATTAGGAAAAGGGCTTAATTCGAAATACAGAATGACCGTTGATGGAACACAGGGTAATCAAGGAAAGGTTTTTAATAATGTCAATCTTTTGGCTAAAGATAGCTTGTATATTTTTATTGAAACTACTGCTAATATTGCCGATGCCAATCCGTCTAATTTTCTGTACACAGATCAAATTTTATTTGATGGTGGCACCAATCTTCAAAAAGTAGAGTTAGTGACCCTTATTCAAGATGCTATTTTTCTATACCCAGAAAAATTTGCAGATGGTACCACTGAAACACTTCCAATAGGCGATGAAGAAATTTATGGTTTTTATTTAGACGAAAATGATCCTGTACATGGCAATGAATTAAAATTTACCAAGCAAAAACCGTATGTAATTTATGGTTATGCGGCAGTTCCTTCTGGAAAAACTGTCACTTTTGATCCCGGAGCGAGAGTCCATTTTCATGAAAATTCAGGACTTATTTTAGCTACAAATGCTTCATTAAATGTAAATGGAACCAATTCTTCAACAGATAAATTAGAGAACGAAGTGATTTTTGAAGGAGATCGATTGGAACCTGATTTCTCAGATATTCCCGGACAGTGGGGTACCATTTGGCTTACCGACGGAAGTACCAATCATAAAATCAATCATTTAACGATAAAAAACGCTGCGATTGGTTTGTTGATTCAAAACAATGACGGAACAACTGTAGATATAAAAAATACCCAAATTTACAATTCTTCTAATTATGGGATTCTAGGACAAACAGCTAAAATTAAGGGAGAAAATTTGGTTATCAATACTGCAGGATTAGGGAGTTTGGCCTGTACTTATGGTGGCGATTATAAATTTACACATTGTACTTTTAATAACAATTGGCCTAGTTCAAGTCAAGTGGCGGTTTTATTGAATAATTATTATACTGGAGCCACTCCTGAAGTTAAAGATTTGAAGGCCGCCACATTTAATAATTGCATTATTTATGGTTCCTATTCCAACGAAATGATTTTAAAAAAGAAAGATGGTGCTATGTTTCAATACCAGTTTAACAATTGTTTGATTAAGTTTGATAATAATTCGAATCAATATGCCAATGACCCTTTGTACCAATTCTCTTCAGACCCAGTTCATTATAATGCGATACTGTTAAATAAAGATCCGAAATTTTTAAAAATAGCTGATAATAAACTGAATATTGACGAAACTTCAGCAGCTTTCGCCAAAGGAAATGCGACTTATCTTCTTCCGTTGGATATTATAGGAAACACTAGAACTTTACCTCCAGATTTGGGTGCTTATCAAAACAAACCTTTTCCTAAATAATTTCACCTACCTTAAAATTAGCGTTTTTTTGCTCTTCCTAACTTTTTAAACTAAATTTGCAGCGCAAGCAACAAAAACTACATTTTACAATGATTCATTTCTTTGAAAACCAAAGCAAAACAATATATGCTGTTCAAACGAGCGAAGTCGAATTATCAGCTCAAGACATTTCAAAACTCAACTGGCTTTTTGCCGATGCAAACAAAATAGAAAAATCCGTTCTGGCGGATTTTTTTGTTGGCCCTCGCGCTACAATGGTTACACCCTGGAGTACCAATGCGGTTGAGATTACTCAAAATATGGGAATTTTTGGAATCATTCGAATAGAAGAATTCCAGAGAGTAACTACTGATTATGCTGATTTCGATCCAATGCTTTCTCAAAAATATTCCGAGTTGAATCAAGATATTTTCACGATTCACATTCAACCGGAAGCCATTTTGGACATTGATGATATCTCTGCCTACAACAAATCTGAAGGATTATCTTTGAGCGATGAAGAAGTGGAATATCTATATAATCTAACTGAGAAATTAGGACGAAAACTAACTGATTCAGAAATTTTCGCTTTCTCCCAAGCCAATTCAGAGCACTGTCGTCACAAAATTTTCAACGGAACTTTTGTTATTGATGGCATTGAAAAAGAAACCTCTCTTTTCAAATTAATCAAAAAAACATCTCAGGAAAATCCCAACGAAATTGTATCGGCTTACAAAGACAACGTAGCTTTTGTAAAAGGACCAAGAGTACAGCAATTTGCTCCCAAAACCGCCGACAAACCTGATTTTTACGAAATAAAAGAATTTGATTCGGTTATTTCTTTAAAAGCAGAAACCCATAATTTCCCAACTACTGTAGAGCCATTTAACGGAGCTGCAACAGGTTCTGGTGGAGAGATTAGAGATAGATTAGCAGGCGGACAAGGTTCGTTGCCAATGGCAGGAACTGCGGTTTATATGACATCGTATTCTCGTTTGAAGCCCTTCGACTCCACTCAGGGTGAAAAACCTTGGGAAAATGGAATGAAAGAAAGAAAATGGTTGTACCAAACGCCTATTGATATCTTGATAAAAGCATCAAACGGAGCGTCTGATTTTGGAAATAAATTCGGTCAACCACTTATTACTGGTTCTATTTTGACATTCGAACACGAAGAAAACGCAACAACCAACCCTGTCAGGGTTCAAAACCCTGACAGGGTTTCTAGAAAATTAGGTTACGATAAAGTAATCATGCAAGCGGGAGGAATTGGTTACGGAAAACTGGATCAAGCCATTAAACACAAACCTCAAGAAGGCGACAAAATTGTTATCCTTGGTGGTGAAAATTATAGAATTGGAATGGGTGGAGCGGCTGTTTCCTCTGCCGATACTGGAGCGATGAGCTCCGGAATCGAGTTGAATGCCGTACAACGTTCGAACCCTGAAATGCAAAAACGAGCTGCCAATGCCATTCGTGGTTTGGTGGAAAGCGACCACAATCCAATTGTTTCCATCCACGATCATGGAGCTGGCGGACACTTGAACTGTCTTTCGGAATTGGTGGAAGAAACGGGTGGATTGATTGATTTGGATAAATTGCCTGTGGGAGACCCTACCCTTTCGGCAAAAGAAATCATTGGTAATGAATCTCAGGAACGAATGGGATTGGTTATTGGCAAGGCAGCCATTGATTTACTTCAAAAAATTGCGGATCGCGAACGCTCTCCAATGTATCAAGTGGGTGACGTTACAGCCGATCACCGCTTTACTTTTCAATCAAAATCGACTGGTTTAAAACCAATGGATTATGCCTTAGAAGATTTCTTCGGAAGTTCGCCTAAAACCGTAATGACAGACAAAACCATCCATTACAACTATCCAGCATTGGAATATGATGTGAAAAATATTTCTACTCATTTGGAGCAAGTATTGCAATTGGAAGCCGTTGCCTGTAAAGACTGGCTGACCAACAAAGTCGATCGTTGCGTAGGTGGAAAAGTAGCTAAACAACAATGTGCAGGGCCTTTGCAATTGCCTTTGAACAATTGTGGTGTTGTCGCCTTGGATTATA
>JACCDI010250078.1_pt1 | contig 10555 bp, 9 predicted proteins | sample 7442791 | NCBI WGS metagenome assembly JACCDI01 (sample SAMN15323434, study PRJNA562643) | freshwater metagenome | isolation source: river surface water | place: USA:Blue River Watershed | collected 2017-08-15
CTCTACAACACGCCTAAATAGGACTTCAAATAAAGCCTACCCCCTGATTGTTTGCCCTTTATGGTGGGGTGTCAAGGGGTTGGGTGTAGATAGTTGTCGATAAAGCCCCCTTTTTTTGGGCAAAAATGCCCCAATATGGTCTAAATAGAGCTTTCTTGATGGTTTTTTGCAACAAGACCCTTAAATCCACATTTTGGTATCTGTGTTTAGAATGTTTCTCATGAGTCGTACAACAAAAAATCCGACGGTTGGTAACCCAAATAACCCTTACATTGAAGATACTATTCTTCTCGAAAAGCAGGCCGAGAAATTAAAAGCGCCTTCGATGTATAAAGTTTTACTATTGAATGACGATTACACCCCAATGGAATTTGTGGTGATGGTTATTCAAGAATATTTTAATAAGGATCATGAGACAGCTACACGCATCATGTTGCAAGTGCATTTAGTTGGTAAAGGCGTCTGTGGTATTTTTACTAGAGATGTTGCAGCTACTAAAGTGCATCAAGTTATCGAGCTCTCCCGCGAAGCGGGTCACCCACTACAGTGCACTATGGAGGAAGCATGATTGCCCAAGAATTAGAAGTCAGTTTGCACATGGCGTTTGTTGACGCGAGAGCCTCGAGACACGAATTTATTACGGTCGAGCATTTACTTGCTGCATTGCTAGATAACGCAACCGCGGTTGAGGTTTTAAAAGCCTGCGCTGTAAATATTGCGGAATTGCGTTCTCAGCTGAAAAACTTTATCAATGACAACACTCCAGTAGTGCCTGGTAATGATGAGGTGGACACTCAGCCAACATTGGGTTTCCAACGGGTTATCCAACGCGCCATCATGCATGTGCAATCCACATCTCATGGCAAGAAAGAGGTTACAGGCGCCAATGTTTTAGTGGCTATCTTTGGTGAAAAAGATTCTCACGCAGTGTATTTCTTGCAGCAACAAGGCGTTACTCGTTTGGATGTTGTGAATTTTATTAGTCACGGTGTGCGCAAAGATCAGGCAGAGCCTGTGAAGCCCGCCGAGTCGTCTCAAGAAGCTGAGGATACTGGCTCAAGTGGCAAGGAGAGTCCATTAGAGCAATACACTCAAAATCTCAATGTGATGGCAAAGCAAGGCAAGATTGACCCCTTAATTGGTCGTGAGAGTGAAGTCGAGCGGGTCATTCAGGTATTGTGCCGTCGTCGTAAAAATAATCCTTTATTGGTTGGTGAGGCCGGTGTTGGTAAGACGGCTATTGCTGAAGGTCTCGCCTGGCGCATCGTGAAGGGTGATGTTCCTGAGATTTTGGCTGACGCGACTGTTTATTCATTAGACATGGGAGCATTATTGGCGGGAACAAAATACCGCGGTGATTTTGAGCAGCGCTTAAAGAGTGTTCTCAAGTCTCTCAAAGACAGTGCCCACGGCATTTTGTTTATTGATGAGATTCACACCTTGATTGGTGCGGGTGCGGCATCGGGTGGCACCTTGGATGCCAGTAATTTACTCAAACCAGCTCTGTCTAATGGTCAGTTGAAGTGTATTGGTGCAACTACCTTTACTGAGTATCGCGGTATTTTTGAAAAGGATGCTGCGCTTTCGCGTCGTTTCCAGAAGGTTGATGTGGTCGAGCCCACGGTAGATCAAACTGTACAAATTTTGCGTGGTTTGAAGTCTCGCTTTGAAGAGCATCACAGTGTCAAATACGCGTCGGCTGCACTCGTAGCTGCTGCCGAACTTTCTTCTCGCTATATTAATGATCGTCATTTGCCAGACAAGGCAATCGATGTGATTGATGAGGCTGGAGCGGCGCAACGTATTTTGCCTAAGTCCAAGCAGAAAAAAACTATTGGTCGCCCAGAGATCGAGGAAATTGTTGCTAAGATTGCACGTATACCGCCTCAATCTGTGACGGTAGATGATCGCAGTAAATTGCAAACTTTAGATCGTGATATCAAGAGTGTAGTGTTTGGCCAGGATCCTGCTATTGAAGCTTTGGCGAGTGCCATTAAGATGACTCGAGCTGGCCTAGGCAAGATTGATAGGCCAATTGGTTCCTTCCTGTTTTCTGGTCCAACTGGTGTTGGTAAGACTGAAGTTGCTAAGCAGCTTGCTTACATTATGGGTATTGAGCTCCTGCGTTTTGATATGTCTGAATACATGGAGCGTCATGCTGTTAGTCGATTGATTGGGGCGCCTCCAGGATATGTTGGCTTTGATCAGGGTGGCTTACTTACTGAGGCTGTTAATAAGAAGCCACATTGTGTGTTGTTGCTTGATGAAATTGAAAAAGCCCACCCAGATATTTTCAATATCCTCTTGCAGGTGATGGATCACGGCACGCTAACTGATAACAATGGTCGTAAGACTGATTTCCGCAATGTCATCATCATCATGACTACCAATGCTGGTGCTGAGGCGATGCAGAAGTCCACCATTGGTTTTACTAATGCTCGTGAGTCTGGTGATGAAATGGCCGATATTAAGAAGTTCTTCACGCCAGAGTTCCGCAATCGCTTAGATGCGATCGTATCCTTCAAAGCCCTTGATGAAACTATCATCATGCGGGTTGTGGATAAGTTCTTGATGCAACTAGAAGAGCAGTTGCATGAGAAGAAAGTTGATGCCACCTTTAGTCCAGCATTGCGTGCTCACTTAGCCAAACATGGTTTTGACCCACTGATGGGGGCGAGACCAATGCAAAGGATTATTCAGGATACTGTTCGTAAAGCCTTGGCCGATGAATTGCTCTTTGGCCGATTAGCCCAAGGTGGTCATGTTGGAGTTGATATTGATGCTGATGGAAAAGTTCAGCTGGAGTTTGATGCACCTGTTTTACAGAGTAAAACTCCCAAGGCAGATATAGCGCCAGTGGAAGAGATTTAAGTCCTTTTGTCAGTTCTGTAAACGTATCTCAAATTAAAAAATACCAACCTTAGGGTTGGTATTTTTATTGGCATACATATGGCCAAATTCTCTTTGTGTCCGGCGGAATTTTTTTCCCGTCGGGTTTTATGTATGGCACGGGGATCATTTTTTGATCTGCGCTTAAGTTTTTTAGGGATTGAGAATCATATGGCGCATTATTTTTGTAAAAGGCATTTGGATCCATAAAGTAGGCATCTTTGGGCGCTACTACTACGCCATCATTAGACCACTTAGGTGAATCGCTATACAAAATTGCAAAGTGGAGTGCATGTCGACGTTCGCGCGCACCCATGAGCCCGGTATTGCTTGTTTTCCCTATTTCATCGCCCAGTTTGACGCTTGTGCCAATTGGTGTGATGGGTAATTCCTGTAGATGGGTGTATTGAGAGTAAGTCCAAAATGGCAACCCAGTTTGTTGTGGACTATGTCGAAGTACGATTTCAATCCCTTTTCTATTGCCTTCGTTTAAGAATTTACCAACTACAGTTCCGTCGGCAACTGCGAGAATTGGTGTGCCAAATGGCTGAGGAATATCTACGCCACGATGTAAGGCTTCTGAGTGGCGTTTAGCGGTGTAGTCAATGGCCCATTGCTCGCTGTCAATGGTTGGGCAATTAGCGCCACTGATGAAGCTTGGCACTAAACCTGTTTCAATAACGCCCCTTGCTTTTTGAATAGCTACATTTTTAGGCCCTGATCCACCTCTGTACTTTCCAACTAGATGGCGAATTTCATCATCCACTTCACCCTCTTGAACATAGCCATCTAGGCCTGAGCATTCAGCGCAGTTGGCTAAAACGAGCGGAGTATTAGTGGATAGGAGTAATCCAAGGGTGATGAAGAGAGTTCTGGATAAATGAAAAAGCATCTTGGTCAGAATTAAGCTCTTCCAGTGCTCCCAAAGCCGCCTGCACCACGACTACTTTCTACGAACTCTTCAACTACTTTGAGTTGAACCTGTTGTACTGGCATCACAACTAATTGTGCCAAGCGTTCCATGGGCTCTAATTTGAATCCTGTCGAGCCACGATTCCAAGTGCTCACCATGAGTTGACCTTGGTAATCGGAGTCGATTAGCCCCACGAGATTGCCAAGTACGATCCCATGTTTATGGCCAAGGCCAGAGCGTGGCAGGATGAATGCTGCATAGCGCGGATCTTCGACATAGATAGCAAGCCCAGTAGGCACCAAAACAGTTTGTCCTGGGGCTATTTCAATGGCTTGGTCGATACATGCCCGTAAATCTAATCCAGCGCTACCTGGGGTGCCATAGCTTGGCAACTGATCTCGCATGCGTTCATCGAGAATTTTGACTTGAAGTTCTTGCATATGATTTCCCTAGGGCAATATTGTGGAGAAATAAATCAGCTTAGATTTTCTTGGCAATCAGCTGAATTAGTTGGCGCGCAAGCTGTAGCTTTTCAGCTTTAGATATTTTCTTGGTACTGTTTTTTTCAACAATTAGCAGCTCGTTGAGATCGCTGCCAAAAGTATCTGGACCAATATTGCCCACTATCATCGGAATGCCTTTGCGCTGGAGTTTCTCTTTGGCGTGTTTAAGAAGGTCTGTGGACTCAGCAGCAAAGCCGACGCAGTATGGGTAGGGCTTGCCACCTTTTGCTTTTACCGTCTTGGCAACATCCGCCAGAATGTCAGGGTTGGCAATAAATTCTAGAGTAGGAGCTTGCTTGCCTTGGCGTTTAATCTTCTCTTTCGCAGGTTTAGCAATACCCCAATCAGCAACCGCAGAAACGGCAAAGAAAATATCGTAATCTGTTGATTGCATGATTGCGGCATGCATCTCTTTGGCGCTCACGACATTGGTGCGAGTAATTTTTCCAGTCGCCCCTAAGGGGGTGTCAAGATCACATGGCCCTGCGACGAGATGAACTTCTGCGCCAGCCTCAAGAGCAGCTCGAGCAATCGCAAATCCCATCTTGCCGGAGCTGCGGTTGGTGATTCCGCGAACAGGGTCAATAGCTTCAAAGGTGGGTCCGGCAGTGATTAAGACGCGTTTACCAGCAAGCACTTTTTTCTGAAAGAAGGCGATGAGTTGTTCAGTAATTTCAGCGGGCTCGAGCATGCGGCCAAAACCAACTTCACCACAAGCCTGGACTCCACTGGCAGGTCCAAGCATGATCACCTTATCTTCAATAAGACGCTTTGCACTTCTTTGGGTGGCATCATGCTCCCACATTTGTTTATTCATAGCAGGCGCTAGTAAGAGCGGGCAATCTCTTGCTAAGCAAAGCGTCGTCAGTAAATCATCCGCTAGACCCAAGGATAGCTTGGCCATTAGATCTGCACTAGCTGGTGCAATCAATATGGCATCCGCAGCTCGCGAGAGCTCAATGTGAGCCATGTTATTGGCAATGCTGTTATCCCATTGGCTGGTGTATACCGGATTACCCGTGAGAGCTTGCATGGTAACCGGGGTCACAAACTGCTGTGCAGCTTGTGTCATGACCACTTGAACACTTGCCCCTTCTTGGATAAGAAAGCGGGCTAACTCAGCGGATTTATAGGCAGCAATTCCACCAGAGATACCCAAAACGATTTTTTTATTTGAGAGTGATTGCATGACGCAAGCTTACTGGGGTTGAGAGGATTTGCCAAATGACTTGCGTAATTCACCCCAAATAATGAGTCCGGGACCAATGCAAATAGCGCTGTCAGCAATATTAAAGGCGGGCCAGTGCCAATTGGCGTAGTGCAGGTCAATAAAGTCAACCACTGCTCCGTACATGATGCGATCTAGAACATTGCCAAGTGCGCCACCTAGAATAAGACTTAAGGCCCAACACAATAATTTGTCACCTAGGCTTTTGCGAAGTAAGTAAATAATGTAAACAGAGGCAGCCAAGCCAATGACTGTAAAGAACCAGCGTTGCCATCCTGATCCTTGGGCTAAAAATGAAAATGCCGCCCCAGGATTAAATAGTAGTAACCAGTTCATAAACGGCAAAACTTCCTCAGGCACTCCTAATTGCAAATTGGTGAGAGCTGACCATTTGCTTAGTTGGTCAAGCAATAGGGTAATTATTGCTATTGCTAGGTATCGAAGAAAGGAGAGTTTTACGGTCATGTCAAATAGTGTTTAAGCAAATAAGCGATGTTCGCCATTGCCAAATAGATTGCTGATACAGCGACCACAGAGCTCCGGATGATCGGCGCGGGAACCAACATCTGCAGTGTGATGCCAGCAGCGTCCACACTTTTTATATTGACTGGCTCTCACAAACACTTCGAGCCCGCCATTACTTAATTCAATATTGGCGCTAGAGGTAATGGTTACAAAGCGCAAATTATCTTCTAAAGAGTGCAAAATTGCGAAGTCAACATCACCTAACTTGATCGTCAACTCAGCCTGTAGAGACGAGCCTACATTACCTGCTTCACGCTCTACCTCAATTGCCTTAGTAACTTCTGAACGAATCTCACGAATGCGCTCCCACTTAGCAAGCAGTTCTGTTGCATGGTCGATCTTTGGGAAAGTGCCAAACTCTTCTGTGAAGATTGACTCTGTAGCTTTCTCATGCGGGAAGTCAGCCCAGGCCTCTTCTGCAGTAAATGACAGAAATGGGGCGAGCCATTTCAAGAGATTGCGCGTGATATGGAATAAAGCATTTTGTGCTGCACGGCGCCCTTTTGAGTCGGGGGCGCTGGTGTAGAGGCGATCCTTCAGAATATCTAAGTAAAAACCTCCCAAGTCTTCTGAGCAGAAGGTGAGCATACGTGCAACTGCTGGTTGGAACTCATATGCTTGGTAATGTACTTGAACTTCATTTTGTAATTGATTGGCAAGCGCTACCGCATACCGATCAATCTCTAGCCATTCATTGGCAGGCATGCTGTGCTTTGATGGATCAAAGTCAGATAAGTTTGCGAGAAGGAAGCGCAAAGTATTGCGGATGCGACGATAGCTCTCTACAACACGCTTGAGAATCTCATCCGAGATGGTCATCTCACCAGAGTAATCTGTCGAGGCCACCCATAATCGAATGATTTCCGCCCCTAATTTATCTGCAACTTGTTGAGGCGCAATCACGTTACCAACTGATTTACTCATCTTACGGCCTTGGCCATCAACGGTAAAACCATGGGTCAATAAGGCTTTGTATGGCGGTTTGCCATCAAGCATTGCGCCAGTAAGTAAAGATGAATGAAACCAGCCGCGATGTTGGTCAGAGCCTTCCAAATACAGGTCTGCTAGACGACCATCTGCACTTTCCGCCTCTGGCCGATAGAGTTCATCGTGATGAGAGCCTCGAATGACATGCCAATGAGTGGTACCAGAATCAAACCAGACATCTAAAGTGTCACGATTCTTTTCATAGAGAGCAGCTTCTTCGCCTAATAGTTCAGATACTTCGAGTTTTTGCCAAGCCTCAATACCGTCTTTTTCAACGCGTTTAGCTACTTCTTCAAGTAGCTCTACTGTGCGAGGATGGGGTTCACCACTTTCTTTATGTACAAAGAAGGCCATGGGTACGCCCCATTGGCGTTGACGCGACAAAGTCCAGTCAGGGCGATTGGCAATCATGCTACTTAAGCGCTGCTTACCCCAGGCAGGGAAAAACTCAGTGTTATCAATGCCAGCTAGTGCAGTTTCACGCAAACTGGCTTCGCCATTAGATGGTTTCTTGTCCATACTCGCAAACCACTGTGAGGTAGCGCGATAAATAATAGGTGACTTATGGCGCCAACAATGCATGTAGGAGTGGGTATAAGTTTTATCCCGCAATAAGCTACCCGCCTCACGCAAAGCCTCAACAATTTTGGGATTTGCTTTCCAGATGTATTCATTGGCAAATAGCGGCAACCAAGATGCATAGACACCATTACCCATAACTGGGTTCAAAATATCCTTGTCTGCCAATTTATTAGCCTTGCAAGATTTAAAGTCTTCCTCGCCATAGGCTGGTGCTGAGTGCACTACCCCAGTGCCGGTGTCTAGTGTGACGTACTCTGCTGGGTAAATTGGCGAAAGGCGTTTGTAACCCTCATCCAATCCAGCTAGGGGATGCCAAAAAGAAATCTTTGCGAGCTCGCTGCCTAAGCAAGTGGCAATTACCTTACCTTCGAGACCATAATCTTGCATGCAAGTATCTACACGATCTTTTGCAAGGATGAGTAATTTTTCGCCAGCATCAACTAAGGCATAGGTGAGTTCTGGGTGAACATTAAGTGCTTGGTTAGATGGAATAGTCCAAGGTGTTGTTGTCCAGATCACAATCATGCCAGGTTTGTTTGGAATCTCTGGGATGCCAAATGCTTTAGCTAGCTGGGGACGTTGTGCATCATCAAATGCAAATCCCACATCAATTGTTGGATCAGTTTTATCTTGGTATTCAACCTCGGCCTCAGCAAGAGCGGAGCCGCAATCAAAACACCAGTTGACAGGTTTTAAGCCACGGAAAACATAACCCTTTTCCCAGATCTTCCCAAGCGCACGAATTTCATCGGCTTCATTGCGGTAGTTCATAGTGAGATAGGGGTTGTTCCAGTCGCCTAGAACGCCTAAACGCTCAAAGTCTTTCTTTTGTTTGTCGACCTGCGCCTTAGCATAGGCACGAGCCTTGGCTTGCACTTCAGCTGTTGGAAGATTTTTGCCAAACTCTTTTTCAATTTGAATCTCAATTGGCATGCCATGACAATCCCAGCCAGGAACATAGACAGCGTCATAGCCCATTAACCAGCGGGATTTGACAATCATGTCTTTGAGAATTTTGTTTACCGCATGACCAATGTGAATATCACCGTTGGCATAAGGAGGACCATCATGCAAAATAAATTTTGGTTGATTGGCATGTGCCGCACGAATCTTTTCATAGAGTTTGTTTTTCTGCCATTGAGCAACCCACTGAGGCTCCCTCTTAGGCAGATCACCCCGCATTGGGAATTTAGTTTCTAGGAGATTGACGGGATAAGAGTTTTCTTTTTCAGACATAAGATTTTTTCTGGAAATAATTTCTGGCATGCGCTGCATCAGATGCAATCGCTTGAGTAAGTGTGTCTAGGTCGGAGTATTTCGCCTCATCACGAATTTTTTCTAAAAGCTCTACGGTAATAATTTTTCCATAGACATCAGCGTTGTAATCAAAAATGTGCGTCTCAAGAAGAACCCGACCCTCATCTTCAACAGTTGGCCTGACTCCGAGGCTTGCAACTGCGGGTAAGGGCTTATCACTGAGGCCTGATACCTGGGCAGTAAAAATGCCAGAGCATGCAGGTTTGCGGTGATGAAGGTGATTAGCTACAGCCAGGTTCAGTGTGGGAAAACCTAAAGTTCGACCCAATTTTTGACCATGAATGACGTGACCGGAGATGCCATAAGGACGACCTAATAATTTCGCGGCCAATTCCATGTCACCATCAGCTAGTGCATTACGCAATGCCGAACTCGAAATCCGCTCACCATCTTCAAGGACAGTATCAATGCTCGAAACTTCAAAACCATATTTTTGACCAGCAACTTTTAGACTAGCAAAATTTCCAGCGCGTTTAGCGCCGTAGCAAAAATCATCGCCAATCAAAATCCATTTGGCATTGAGTTGCTTGACGATAATTTGTGAAACAAACTCATCTGGCGTGAGTCGTGCAAATGCGTTGTTGAAATGCTCAACAACGACACGATCGATACCCATTTGTGCAAAAGCTGCTAGCTTGTCGCGCAGATTGAGAATGCGAGGCGGTGCTTGCTCTGGGGAAAAGAATTCTTTTGGGTGGGGTTCAAAGGTCATGACGCAACTGACGAGACCTCGCTTCTCTGCACCATCTTTAAGCCGCCTGAGCAGGGCGCGATGTCCCCTGTGCACGCCATCGAAATTTCCGATGGTTAAGGCACATGCTGGTCCTTCAGAAAACTGGGTAGGGCCGCGGAATACGTTCACTAAATTGCTCTTTGGGTCGCTTTCGGGGTAACCATCAATTATATTGTGGGCATGCCATCTATCGTTACCTTAATCTCGGGCCGCGGATCTAATTTCGAGGCCATCGTTAAAACAGCTCAAAATGAGCACTGGCCAGTAAGGTTTGCTGGAGTCATTGCCAATCACTCTGCAGCTAAGGGCCTTGATTTTGCTCGCTCTCAAGGTATTCCTGCCTTTGTGATTGAGCATCGTGAACATCCCTCTCGAGAGTCCTTTGATGCCGCTCTAATTGCGCAAATTGACGCTTTGGGGGCTGATTTGGTGGTTTTGGCTGGCTTCATGCGTATTTTGACCCCAGGGTTTATTCGTCATTTTGAGGGCCGTTTAATCAATATTCACCCCGCTTTATTGCCTGCCTTCCCTGGTCTTCATACCCATGAGCGGGCTTTGGAGGCTGGCGTTGCAGAACATGGCGCTACAGTGCACTTTGTCACCGAGGGGGTTGATGAAGGGCCAATTATTTGTCAGGCCTCCGTTCCAGTCCTGCCCGGTGACGATCCTGACCGATTAGCCGCTCGGGTTTTGGCCGCCGAGCATCAGATTTATCCTCGGGCCGTAAAATGGTTTCTCGATGGACGATTGCGAATAGTAGGTAATCAAGTTCAGATTCAACCCCCGGAGTCGCAATTAATAAAATTATGAGTAAAGAACGTTCATCTCGCACCGCGGGTGCAGGCGGTAAAGCTGGATCTAGATCCGGTCCTCGTTTA
>JACCDI010227117.1_pt1 | contig 10552 bp, 11 predicted proteins | sample 7442791 | NCBI WGS metagenome assembly JACCDI01 (sample SAMN15323434, study PRJNA562643) | freshwater metagenome | isolation source: river surface water | place: USA:Blue River Watershed | collected 2017-08-15
AAATAAGGTGTAATCTCTAAATCGGGTCCCATCAGTATTAACTATTTTATTGACACACCAATCATAGTCTGTGCCATATTTTAGAAATCCGGCATACCAGTTTTTATCTAAAATAATATAATCATGCATCATAACAATGTTTTCGTATTTTGCTGTTTTGGCAATAATATTTTTCTTGCGCGTTATCCAACCAGGTTTTATGGTCTCGTTAAACAAGATAATATTGATATTATATGTGGGCTCTATTTTTGTGTTTCCGACAATGACGATTTCATAGACAGGTATATGGTTGTTTTCAATAGATTGGATAATGAGGCGAATATAATCATCATTATTGCCGTCAGTTATAATACCAAATGTGAAATCCATAATATGTATAATATTATATATAATTCTTTATATTCTATTACAAGCACTAACAAATAGTTGTAAATGTTCGTTATCCATAACGTTTTCCCAACGAGTACTCACTTTTTGTTTGAGAAATCCTACCCGTGAATAAGGATTGCATTTAATAATAATATTGTTATTGTGTAATCTATTTGAATATTCAACATCTTCGCCATCTCCGTGAATAAGATTTTCGTCTAATGGATATTTCTGTGCAATATGTCTCTTAATAATATAATATGAACCAGATATATACATATATTTATTCGTATGAATTGTATTCTCATAATCATATGGTAGTAAACAATGGGTGTAATAATAATCATCATTAACTCCAACTATTTGAGACAATGATTTGTCCAAATAGGTAGGAACCGCAGTATAATCTCTAAACCGGGTTTTGTCATAATTTACTATACGATTTACACACCATTCATAGTCATCACCCCATCTTAAAAATCCATTATACCAATAGTTATCAAATATTATATAATCGTGCAATAATACAACATTTTCATATTTTGCTTGTTCTGTTATTATGTTTTTCTTTCGGGTAATCCAAGCACGTTTAATATTTTCGTCAAAAGGAATTATTCTAATTCTATCAGTTGGATCAATCTTACTATTTCCAACAATGATGATTTCATAATTTGGAATATTGTTTTGTTCAATACTCAATATTATTTGTCTAATATTATGATCATATAACCCATTAGTTATAATACCAAATGTGAAATCAATATGTTTAGTATTATCGGCTATTCTAACAGTGAATTTATTTGTATCATCAATCTGTTGCTGAATTTTTATTAATAACTCTTTTCTTTTTATTTCATTTTTTTTTCGGTTTTCAATATCATTTATAAAGTTAAACTTAAGCATAGCTTATTATATATGATATATGATATAATATATAATATTTTTGTCTTTTATATGTTTTATGTATTACATTATATCTAGAACAAACCTCTAAATGTATATTGAGTTGTAGCAGTATTAAAATTCGCCTTTATCGCCTTTGCACGTCTAACACCCGCATTAGTTGCACCTACACCCGCCCCTACTACATATTTATTATCTACTGGATGTCTTGAATTTCCTATTGATGATAAATAGACTGCACGTCTTTTTCCTCCTCCACTGCCTCTGTGATATTTTAAGCCAAATCCTGACATTTTTCTTTCTATCTTTCTATATTATATCATAGTATTTTATAGAAAGATAAGATGACAACAAAAATAATAATATTCTCAAAATATGGTTCGCCTTCATTTTACAAATCGGGTCTTGAAAACCTCTACTCATTAAATAACGATAGTGAATATGGACCTGCTGGGTTATATTATATCACTGCTAATGATGATTATACACACGCCGTTATATTAGACTGTGAAATGCCACATATTAATCTTCCTAAAGAAAGGGTTATTGGGTTTTCAACAGTTTCCACTAACCGACAATCCTTCAGCAAAGAATTTGCTATTTATGCAGCCACCTATATATCGAAATACTTTGTATGCGAAAAAGGGGGTCTCGGAGACCCATTTATAGACGGGCCTGGATTTACTTTGCATCAAGGGTTTATTAATTATCAACCAGACAAGAAAAAACTAATGTCAATGGTTGTTAATAATAACCGAGGAACTGACGGTAATAGATATAGCCATTTATTAGTCCAGCGCATCATTGGATATAATCTGAATATTGATATTTATGGTCTCGACGGAAATTTATATAAAGATGCATATGGTAATATTGATGCCAGAATTAAATCAGGCGTGCGCCATCCGAGTATCCCTTATAGTGATTATTCTTTTTCGATTGTTCTTGAAGACTATTCACAACCAAATTATTATACTAGTCGATTAATAGACCCTATTATATATGGATGCACCCCAATTAATTTCGGCTGTTCTAATGCAAGCGAACATATGAATGGTTCTACTGTTATTCAATTAACTAGCGATATTAATCACGATATGAAAATAATACAGGATGTATTGAAGGCGCCGGCGAAATTTTATAGTAAACCAAATAGTATAGTTGAGACCCAGAATTTTGTGAAAAAGGTGCGCAATATTTTTCAAGACCTTTCACAAAATTGATTTTAAGAGGAAAATATATGACACTGTTCATTATACATATGTATTATTATAATGATTATGGCGAGGAAGACAGGTATTCCGATGGTAGTGGAGGTAGCAGCACAGTTATATATGGTACAGATGATGACAATGACAATCATACCAGAAGCACCAATAGTATTTCCAGTGGTACAACCGACAGTAGTATAGATGGGGACTTTGATTTCAGTATATTAAGTATTGATGGCGATTTTGAATATGATGATGCAGACCAAGAAAATACCATTACAGAACATATTGGAACTCTTGAGACAGATTATTTAGACACAGATAAAACAACAGACCAATATATTATTGGTATGGCACATAAACAGAAAGGGCATTATATGCTGGCATCCTGTATTAGCCCGGCAACATATTTTAAATATAATCACGAAGAAATAAAAAAATACTTGTTTATGTCTAGTATATATTATTTACGGAGACCAAAAATAGACATCCTGCAACTCCATATTACCCCCGAGGGATTATATACCTGTGTTATTAAGACCTATTGGATAAAGATTATTCAACGGCGGTGGCGGACAATTTATGCGCGCAGGAAACTGTTCAAAAGCCTGCGGTGTAGTGTGGTAGAATTGCGGTATCGAGAACTACATAGTGGATTTTCTCAGCGTTGCGCTGTTATGCCGGGATTAACTCGCCTATTTTGCTAGAAGAGTTTGTAAATAGTGTATATTTTTGTTTTTTTATATACAATAACATAAAAACAAAAAGATGCTATTATATAAGCTATTCATTTGATATTGCAACATATGTCAAAAATACGTATAAAAATATTTTCCAGTTTCTGTAGTTCATCACACGCAAAAGAAATATATGAAAAGATATGCAATGCAAATGAAATAAATAACTATGGTGTAGATAAAGAAATTTATTTATTAGGAGATGAAGATAATGATTATACACACGCAATTATATGGAATACTGCTATGCCAGACCTCACTATTCCAAAAGAAAATGTGGTGGGTCTCGCATTTGAACCACCATCTTTTCTGGGATTATTTCCTGGATTTGTTTCTTATGTCCAAAAATATGTTGGCAAATATCATATTGGACAAAAACTGAATGGATTACCTGATGAATTTGTTGAAAAATATTCATATATGGGACATTCAATGCTATCATCTCCTATCCAGAAAAAGACCCGTGTTATGTCTATTATAGTAAGTCAAAAAATGTTCGCTCCGGGTCATAAATATCGGCATTCATTGGTTCAACGAATTGTACGGGAGAGATTGCCTGTATATATTTATGGACGCGGTTCTTCTTTGTATAATTATGAGTTCAATATGGGTGGGTTTCAGAATTTAGAGCCATTTGAGACATATATGTATTCCATTTGTATTGAGAATTATAAGATACCGCGGTATTTTTCTGAAAAAATAATAGATCCTGTTATTTGTGAATGTATGCCTATTTATTGGGGCTGTGAACATATGTCTGAATATTTAGATAGTCAGCGTTTTCACATAATAACCGGGAATTTAGACCAGGATATCGAGACCATTAAAAAAATATTGGCAGACCCAATGAAATACTATAAAATGCCATATAGCGATGAATTTGCAAATAAAATAAATATACTGAAAAATATTGATGCCCTGTTTTCTTCGGTATAAGATCGGCTCGTAATATTATATATCTATTATATATAATATAACAATAATGGCCGGATATCAAACCGAAATAATGAAAGACGAGTTCTTTAAACTTAGTGATGAGCCTGATGAAAATGGATATAAATACTATATTATTCCTGTTGAAACACGCCTGTATCGTGGAGATACACAGATGTATATTGAGAATAAGCGACATAATAATCAGGAGGTAATATTACCAAACAAGCCCCTTTATTTTGCCAAAGAATTTGGTGTTGCTGAAAAATATGGGGTTGTATATCAATTTGTTGTTGAAAAGGAATACCGTCTATTAGCAATAGACGATAAGGAGACTATTTCCAAATTATACGAGGATTTATCTGGCAATGAACGTATCAGAAATATATTACGTGATAATTATGGTGTCAAAAGTGGTATTCGTTACACTGATATGACGGATGATCTTCAATTTGCAAACTATTTATGCGATAATCATTATAGCGGGTATGCAGCTAATCAAATGCCAACAGATGGAAAAGATGAAGAAGGAAATCTTATATATATTCATAGAGAACTTATGATATGTGATACTAGTGATATCAGATTTGAAAAATCACATACAGAAAGAGAAGATCTTAATAATTTAGTTAGTGAACATAAAGCACGTTCTATTGCTACTAATCTACGCAAGTCTAGAACCAGCAAGAAACTGCCCCGAGAACAATATGAAAAATCCCAATTATATCAATCTGAAGAAAGTCCTTTTAAGAGACCCGGATTATTATTTGGAGATGATAGTCATTATTCACCGCAAACAAATAAGTCATTATTTCGATTTGGCACCCCTAATTCATCTCCTACAAATAAAAACCTTTTCGGAGATGACAGCCCTAATTCACCGCCAGTAAACAATAATCTATTCGGGGTTGATAGTCCGCCTGCAAATAGGTCATTATTCAATTTTGATAGTCCTGCGCCACGAAATAACAATTTATTCGGGTTTGATAGCCCTGCACCAGTAAATAATAACCTATTTGGGGTTGACAGTCCTCTACCTCCTTCTACTCCTAGAACATCAAATACAGTCGGTAAACGTTTATCATTTGCCGGAAAAAGAGCAACCAAAAAGGTATCAAAAAAGAATAAACGAAAGACTATGAAAAACAAGAAACGCAGTGTGCGAAAGCACTAGATTGATGTCCGATGGCTCCCGTGCAACTGATAAAAATAATTCACAAAGGAAAAAGGCTGGTCTTTGATTTGTTGATAATATGCATTCATTTCATTTAGCCTCTGTAATCCGTGGTCTCTATTCATTGGTATATATGGCGGGAAAAAGTCGCGCAACCGGGAATATGCATTATCTACTATTTGTTCAGTGGTTTGGGTGTTGGTCTCTAATAATTCGGTATAATCAAATATAATGACATTTGCATAACAATGATATTTTGGGTCTATCTTCTTGTCATCACGCTCGCTAATAACAAAAAATAATTCGAACTTATCTTGCAGGCGTTCTATGATTGGGTCTAGGTCTACTAGATGGGTTTTTGCTATATTCACCTTTCTATGAAATCGGTCCAAATGATACTGGTTATTCCAATATCCGAGTAATTTCTCATCTTTAGAAATAAACCCTTGTATCAAATTCGCAATAACAGTGCTTCCTGTTCTGGCTATCCCAGATTGCAAAATAAGGACAGGCTTTTCTTGTTCAGTCATTTATCAATTCTATATTATAGAAGTTATATCTATATTTTTTTATATTTATAAAATATACATATACAAATGGATGTTTTACAAGAAACTCAATTAATAACTCGCCGCACTTTTTTTAATCACGTATTTTCTACTACTGAAGAAGGAAAAGCTGAGCTATTAAATGTTATACAATACTCTATTTTAGCTATTATTCCTATTGTTATTTTGAATAAATTAGTCCAACGATTTGTTCCTGAAGCAGATAGTGATAAATCCAGTTTAGAACTAGTCTTTGAAATAATCGTTCAAATGATTATTATGTTCTGTGGTATCATTTTAATCCATCGCATTATTACTTATATTCCAACATACAGTGGTTTCAAATACGAAAATCTAGCATTGACCAATGTTATCCTTGCTTTCTTAGTCATTGTATTTAGTTTACAAACCAAGCTTGGCATTAAAGTTAATATTATTGTCGATCGTATTAATGAGCTATGGAATGGACCTAACGCCGATGATAAACGCGCCCGCGCTAAGAACGGGGTTCGTATTAGCCAACCTATCGCTGGACACGTCCCTAGTCAGGCCGATTATGTAGACACCAATATTGCCCAAGCCGGACTATTTCCACCAGCTCCAGTTGTTTCATCACGCGATAATGGAACATACGATAATATGATGCGAGGAAATGCTGCTGCACCAATGATGCCAATGGGTCCAATGGCTGCAAATGCTGTATTAGGCAAATTCGGTGCTTATTAGAGAATTGGTCTATCAATTCGTTATATATATTTGTAATATATAATGAATACAATGGGTATATAGGAGCAACAGATACTTCTATTTTTGCTTGTTCTTTTTGGTTTGACGTTTTTCTACAGGCTTCTTTTTGCAACGACCAGTTATATTGCGGTATTGGTCTTCTCTGCATTTTTTAACGCATCGTCTGGTCTCCGGATTATATTCTTTACCAGGACTACATTCAATTGCATTTGTAGTAATAACCAATTGTTTTTCTTCTTCACTAATAGATACATTTTCTTTAGTGATACTTTTTATTTGGGTCTCGATTGCTTGAGGAATAACAGGACCATCTTTTAACATATGATTTTCAAAATGTTTATTGTATTTTTTCAATATACCCGAGTTTTCCATAATAGCCTCGTATTTATTAATAATAACATCAATATCATATCTACGAAATACATTAAAATGGATCATATGATAAAATAAATCGGTCAGTTCATCGATTAAATAATTGTTTGTAAGATGAATACTATTTGATAAAATATGGAAAAAAGCAATACCTGTTCCAAAAATATCAATGGTCTCAACTGACTTATTTAAAAAGTCATTATATTGATTTATATTCTGAAAATCGTTTTTCAACATAGTGTAATAATCCTGTAAAAATACCATAACAAAGGAGTTAAAATCTTTTCCGGTTAATCCAGGCTTAACGATAAATGAAAAAAAGGTCTTCAATGCACGTGAAATATTGGTAGGCTCTTTTTGTTTCAACGAATTCAATATGTTATTATAGAATTCTTTGCGTTCATTGTCTTTTTTTTCACAGAAATTAACAAAGGTCTTCTTATTTAAAAAGACTAATTCATATGGAAAAGACCAATGATATGTTGCAAGATTATTTGTTGAATTCTTGGATTTTGTTTTTATTGCAGTAGTAGTAGTCATAAAACCAAAATCAATGAAATTCAGTCTATTTTCTTTAATATTATAAACAATATTCTGAGGCTTTAAATCGTGGTGAACAAGCTTATTATCCAGAAGAATTTTGAGACCATATAAAATACGATGGCATTCTAACCAAAACAACTCTATTTTTTCGATATTTTCTTTGGTCTTATCCCATCGTATTATTTCCTTGGCAAAATCCTCTAAATGATATCCACCATCATTCATAACAATCAGACTAAGCTCATCGAGCACTTTAAAGAAATCTTGGCTGTTTTTGCATTTTTCAATGGATTTTTTATTATAGTCGCTTTTTTTGATTTTACATTTAACAGGTTTCCCTAAATGATAATCAGCGTTTTTATCTATTTTTGAAATGAGATTATATTCTTTCATTTCTTTGGCAGCATCAACGCCTTTTAATATTTTAGAGACCTTATTGGAATAATCTGTTTTTCTAGTGCAATGAAGGCTAGGTTTATGGATACATCCATAACTACCTTGACCTATTACGTTAGCTGCTTCCATAGTCTATATAATATGTATATACATTTTTTGTTAGATGTAGTAGGCCTATTATAAATCAATAAACTCTTCATCGCCTCCGCCGCCGCCTCCGCCACTCATAATAGTGTTCATCATCTCCATTTGTTGTAATGATTTCTCAAAATTATTATTTGTTTCGAGACCCGAATATAAATAATCCATATTTGGGGTCTCTTCTGCCTTCTTTATCTGTTTATAGACACTATTTATTTTTTCAAATACGGCCTCTACAACCATTTTATCCGAGACCAATTCTATATTTGTAGGAACTGTTTCTGTAATAAGCGACACCGCAAAATATAACAAATATCGGCGTTTCTTCGGTGTAGAATTATTGTATTTCAAACAGAAAAGGTTCAATAAACTCTCCATTATTTTTTGATTGAACAAATTATTCTGTTCTTTGCAATAATGGTCTAATATATCCCAAACTAACCATATTGGGTCTCGATTAAATTTGGTCTCAACATCATATCCACGTTTATCACAATAACAGTGTTCCTTTTTCTTCCTACAAATAACTTCAAATTCAATTATCCATTCTATCCAATAACACGCGGATAACATATTTCTGCGTTCAGGTGAAATACTATAAGCAAACTCATTCATTGGTATTAATAATTCGAGTGGGTCTTTCTTTTGAAAAAAAGGCTGGGCATAATCGGGCGACGGGGCCTTCAATTTCTCAGTCATTTGTGTTATATCGAACTCGTCTACACGATTGATTTTTATTTGTTCGAATGCGGGTTTCTTATTAGAAATACATATAGTTGTGATAACCTCTGCAAATATCTTGCGCACACTGGCATTATTTCTCAGTTGTAATATATTGGTAAAATGGCCTTGGAGAATAATATTTTTGAATACTGACAATCGATTTTCAATGTAAACTGCTATTTTCGGATTTCCTAAATGTATATATTTTGCAGTATAATGAATGATCAATTCCCAGAGTTCCATATAGTGGCCTGCACATACAAATTCTGCAGCCCAATAACACGCCGGCTCTATTTTTCCCTTCTTGAGTGCATTCACTAATTGGACCTTGACATCGGTTTTCTTGTATTTCGAGAAAGTGACGCCTCGAAATTGGGGGGCCTGGCGGGCATCATTTATCTGGCTGTTATCTATTATTTTTGTTGACATATATGTTCTTTATTAGTTATGTATGATATGTTTATGTTTTATGATATAGTATTATAATACATAAACTATTGTAAACAAACGAATGGGGGATGATTGAATGCATTTACCAATATGCTGGGCACATTGTCCAATCCATATTTACATTTTCTTGTGGATAACGCACATCAAATAAGTTTCGATTATTGTCGTGAACTATAGAAATAAATCTGGCCACATTCGACTGATTGTCCAATATACAATATTTCGAGTGCATTGAAATGTCCACTGATATAATCAGGTTCATTGTATGTTCATATATTTCTTCAGGGTTCATTCTTTCAACTGGTTTGCTGCGTTTAATATCATCATATATCTGGCTTAGATAATTCTTGTTATTCTTGTTTTTCTCAAGTGCATCTTCCAACTCTTTGAAATATTTATCGTGGGTTACAAACCCCTTTGTATGTTCTTCACATAATGTGAATGTATCTATTTCTAATCTGCCGATTTCTATCAAATAATTCTTGACTGTTAGATAGACATTATAATCGTCTGTTTGCACAAATATTTTCTTACAGTTGGGATTTTTCAATAAGAGCCAGTCAACATACCGTTCAGTTGGAATAACCACCGACTCGCTGCATAATTTATCACCGTGGCGAATATAAATAGCATCGTATTCCCCGTGCACTATTCCTAGCTGTTTCTTGGTCTCTTCAATTCTATATTTAGTTGCATAATTGTAGCGATATAAATATTTGAGTGCAGCTTCGCGGTATTCCCACATATTGTAATCGCCATTTAAATGATTATGTCTGTGAACTGTGCATTTTTCATATGGGGTCTCATCACCTTCAAAATAGGGTGATAAAAAATAATCGGTCCAGCCTTCCCACGACTTATACATCCATTTACTGGTATCTAATATGAACTTTTTTTGGTGTTTTTTGGCATAACAAAAATGATTGAGGGTGAAGAAAAACATCGAGTAAAACCCAGCATCTTTATTTAATATCGAAACAATCATCTTTTCTTGTTTATTAATTGGTAATATACATAATTATAGTTTTGTCTTTAAGTTCATTATTCACAGAAAATTGATTATTTCCATTATTGCCACAATATATACCAGTTATGAATTCTATATTTTATATACTATTATTAGGACTACTCGGTTTTAACTATATACATACTACTATGTCATTATTATTTAGTCTTCCAAAATTAGTGCGTTCTACCATTATTAAACGCCCGTCTGCAATTATTAAATCACCCTATGTTGCAGATATTGTTGTTGAACAGGTGCCTTATTTAGCCCATAGCGCATCTCTAGGTTGTTGCGGGCTT
>JACCDI010629685.1_pt1 | contig 10552 bp, 2 predicted proteins | sample 7442791 | NCBI WGS metagenome assembly JACCDI01 (sample SAMN15323434, study PRJNA562643) | freshwater metagenome | isolation source: river surface water | place: USA:Blue River Watershed | collected 2017-08-15
CCCAAGATGTCATTGAAGTTGACAGAAGTTGCGTTAAGTGCGTTGCGTTGGAGACCATTAACTTGGGGCGGTGGTGGCTGCTGGGATTGTTGTTGTTGCGAATAACCGTGATAGTAATTTGAAGATAAAATGTTTTGCTGCATTTGTTGATGCGAAATATGTTGGAATGGAGGCGCATTGGTGTAATCGCAATCACTATCAACTCCAGCATGTGACCCAAGAGAAGATATGGATCCTTGGCTTTGAATTCTGATATGATAGCTGCCGCTGCGTGGAGACTGAGGATGCGGAATCGGAGGCTGTGGAGGACAAATCACATCATGCGTTGATGATGAAGATCGAATCTGTTTTGGAGACGAAGATCTGGACAAAGGAGGTCGAGAATTTTCTAGGTTTTTTTCTGGAGATGATTGCGGTGATGTGGGATTTGTCGCATTCCTAACAAATGAATCGGATTCGCTTCTCTCTGCAGTACTTTGCCTTGACTCACGTCCCCCATCGCTGCCTCGAAATGGCGGTATCTGGGCTATTTTGAATTTATCACGGGGAACAGAAGATGGTTTTGGATGAAATGGAGGCCGTATTTGTGTTAGAGATTTTCTCTCGCCTGATACCCCTGGGCTTATATTTAGATCAGCAGCTGGCGAAGAATCTGGGGGAGATGGAGGTCGGTCAGATTGTTGTTCTGTCATGTTAAGTTTTCTCCGTTGATGATAGGGCAACATCTGAGCTGGATTCGTGTCAGTGGTTGCAGGTGGGTTTCGATTTTTTCTATCCTTTGTGGGAGAACTGAGCACTTTCGTTGGTCTAGAGCCACTTGCGTTTTCAGAGCTATCACTCAGTATTTTGGACAATCTGAATTGCAGACTTTGCGTTGGTGTTGGTGGTTGCGACGTAGACGGCTCATCTCCCACAAACACTAAAGAACCATGGCCCTCGTCCTCTGAGTCATAAAATCTAGGCATTGTTAGAGGTGTTGACTGTGATTTTGAATTGGTCTGCGAAGTATTGGACACCATGCTGGCGACGCTATCCCCTGGAGACGGAGGCGGCATGTGATGGTCCACGGTTCCAAGATGTCTTTTGGAAGAAGAAACGGGAGATTTGGAATGCATTGGCTGCGACTGCGGAGGGCGAATGTGTTTATCCATTCTGTGCAGTGGATTCATATTCGTCCAACTAGGAGATGTAAATTCGTTGTTACTTTTGTTTAAAATGGACCCAGGTGCTTTTGTAATGTCTTCTCTCTCCTCCTCAGACACGGACGAAATATCGTACGTGTCATCATTTTCGGCATCGTTTTCTTCCTCACTGAAATGTTTATTGTTTGCGTAACCAATTCCATCTTGTTCTTCCCCAGAGGATTGGGGAGATATCTGGTGTTGGTGATTCTCCTTTGGTTCGTTCAATGCTTTCATTTTCAATTGTTGTCAATTGAAACCATCCATTTACATTTATTCTGAAAATAAAATAAAAACTCCATGAGTTAGACGCTGCAAAGTCAAAACGATCATTAAGTATTCGAAATAGAAGTGATGGAAAAAAAAACATTCCAGACACTGCGGATATTCAAAATGAAGCAAACTCAGGACAAAAAACTGCGATAGCCGACAAGGCTTGATATCACAAAAATCATACCTCGTTGCAGAAGACTTTTCACACAAACGTAAAATCCCAGACTTCAACAAAATTTCAATAGGTCTTTCAAATTTGTCAGCATCTTGCAGGATGGAGGTTGCGACCCCTTCGATGCAGAGGACTAAAAACGAGAAACCAGTGAAGCGAGCCGTGCACGAACAAGCCAGCAGAAAATCGGCGATAAGTTGAGAGTTAAAAGAGGAAGACACTTAAAAAAGATTAAAAATGAAATCATTCATCTTCATGGATACAGTGCTGTCAGTATCGAAAGGTCAACTCTTCACGAATATCAGAATGGATCATAAAGGACGGTCTTTTCCACATGGTTTAAAACACCAAACAGAATCTCATTCAAACCGAGTCAAACCCCATAGAGTGGTTCATGATCCGCCGTAGCGGGCACCCCGCTTACACTTTACTCTATTCCACTCTAAGGAATCACATGCATAATTTGCGATAAGATCCTATGTAGAAAGAAAATTCAAAGATAAAATTTCCACCTTAGCAATGTAGTAAACAATAATAATGAGAAAAAGTTAAGTCGAAGGATTTGAGGTGCAGCGATGGTTGCTATGATGTATTGAGCATGTGAAAAAAATGACGGCGTTCATCAATTTCTGCATGTCCCCGGCTCATCATGATATCACCATATATCACTTATTCACATGACGTCATTTTCGTTTCAAATAGTAATGAAGAAATGAATTAAACGAAAATATGGTGATAATATTGAATGAATCAAAGTTTTTGTCTTATATGAGCAATGACTCGCTATCATATTGTTTTTTCAGACATTGTTATTTTTCAGAACCCTTATAACCTCCCTCCGTTCGAGAACCTAATCATTTGGCAGAAAGGTAACAACTATTTTACTGGTATCGTACTTCTAGAATTGGGGCAGGAGAAATTTCCCGGGACAGCGAACGTGAAGCTGTATATGGTATCATACTACATTATAATAATATATTTTACTATACACGGTTTTAGATGTTGGAGGAAATTGCAGGCCACACAGACCACGAGCAGTTGATTCTCATCCTCCTCCACTCTGCACCAGCGCCTAATTCAATCCTAACACTGGACCTTCCTTCTTGCTCAATTTAGGCCCAACATGTCCCACTAATTCACACCAATCTTGATTGCTATTTTGTTATCTTTTTGTCAGTTTCACACAACATCATCACTACATAGTTAGTCACCACTACATCACAATGGAATGAAACAAAAACCAATCTTCTTAGCATATCAAGGCATTATGTGGCTTTCTTTGATGTATAGGTAAGTAGTGCAATTGCAATCATAACATAATGAAAAAGTATATATGTGTGCACTGAAAGATTTTGTTGGGTATTGTAATTACAATCACCATATCATCAAGAAGTATACATATGTGTGCACTTTCTGACAAACTTTGTGTTTCACTCAACAGTGGCAAATAGGCAACAATTGCAGCATATTGTAGATGCCCAATTACAACATTCTTTCATCATCCAGTCATCCCATCAAAAAAAATTTCCTTTATCTTATATGTGGGATAATAAAATTTTACAAATAGATTTTGTTTCATGCTTCAAAGCTTAGGGATTACATATGTTATCATTGATCAGATATCAGACCTGCAATGGAGAGGCCCAAATCAACTGCCATCCAGAAGTTTTCCAGCAGAAATCCTTTCTTCTCTCTTTCTACCAAAACAGGAAAATGATAATTTTTATTGAAACACCAACCAAATAGTTGTACAAAAATAAAGTTGGGGGTAAGTTTGTGTTGATGGACTCCTTGAATGTTATTTGTATTGTCATGAAAAAGGGAAGTGATGGTATCAATACAGCAAAGAGTAGAAAGACATTCTACCTTAATTTTACTGTCAGAATGGAAACTTGCATTCTTGGTATTGATTCACTGTGTTCCAAGATCAGAATTCTTGATTCTAAAAGACACTCATGACCTTCCAGAACTCTTTTCTTGATTTTAGATGATCATTTGATTTCAAACCTTTATGTAGAATGATGGCCATGGCTTGACCAGCCTAAAACTGGTTATGAAACCTGGTTTTGATTATCCTTCAGATCTATTTCACATTCTAAATATATTGTTAGCTTTGGGTTATTTTGACGTTCCACCTGTGGAACAGCACAAAAGAAAATAACCCCAAAGGTTTATGGGCCTTGTCTTTGCCATGCAATATTTTTAATGTCTAGTGTTTAATATAGTAGTAATAGGGTCTAGTGGAAGAATCTTCATTATTGATAATCTTGTTTTATTGTTTTTGGCTTTGATGTAGATGTAAATATTGGTCATATTACATAAGACAAATGACTCTCTTTGTTTAGGAAAAATTGAGAAGTCTCTGTTCTGTCAGTTTCTTTCACTTTTTGATTTGATATTGCCCCATTACCAAACTCTCAACACTGTCTTTGATTTATTCATCAAGAGAAGGGATTAATATATCTACCAATTTTCCTTATCTTTTGATTTTTGACAAAAGATAGATGATTTGAATTTCACTTTGACACTGACAACTGCTTCCCATTGATTTATCTACTATTATTCTGAGAATTGATTTCAAAGCAAGCAGTAATTATTTTCATCATCAAATGTGTTGCATTCTTTTAGAAATTAAATAATCAGGTGGTAATCAGGAAGGATTATTTAGAAGAGATGAAGGATTCAAATTGTTTGCTTCAAACGACAAAGCTCTCAACAAAAGCCTTGAAGCCTGGATTTGATGCACCTAACATTTTACATGGAGGAGCAAAAATGGAGGGAGGCTGATGTTGGTAATACACCTGCATTCAAAAAATAAATTTATTGAAGAATGCTATAGGCCATATACAGCATATGTCCCTCAGTTGCATTTGATTTCATCAATATTTGAGTATAGTCATTAGACCTCATTTGAACATAATCAAACATTACATGATATCCAAGATATCCCACTCAATGAAAGACTGAGCCAGGTGCCAGCTCTTGGTTTAATAGCTGTTACAAATGGACAGTTTAGAATATCTGAAATTGGAATGTACTTTGTCCTTCATATGCATCAAAATTGATATTTAGAAATAACCTTTTTCAAGTATTCAATCCACTATGAGAAATTTTTAGAATTGGTAATAATGCACTGCTTCATGAAATTTGGAAAAATCTCCTTAGCTCTTGAGATTACCATAATTTTTTGAAGACAAGTTCAGTTTTGATTACCCCCTTGCTCATCACCCATTTCCTTTTGTTGGTGTTTGGTTATGTAAACCTCAATATGGTGTTTATTGTATGAGGTAGAAGAATGTTGTTGTATCATAGAAAACTTTGATCACGTCAAATTTATTGATAAAACTCCTGATTATCCTCCTGATCTACTTCCACTTCCCAACTTGATTGAGTAGTCAATGTTGATATTGAAACTTTAGACTGTCCACCTCCATGATTGTTCCAGAGTAGAATATAGTTGTTCAATTGGGTGAAAATGATGAATCTATCATACTAATCAATTTCTAAGAGTGATCATCTTCACAAATTCCAAGAATGAAAACTGATGATTTTTGTTTTGCTTGTCACATGATTTTTCAATATCTGAATCCTGCATCCCCAAAGAAGCTTATTGATAAAAACTATGTCCAAGCAAGACAACCTTGGGTCATCACTCTTGTCATATCAAAAGACCTAACAAACTCATAAGTTCTATATGAACCAATCAAGTTCCAGTTTCCAATATGTCCCATTATTGACTCAAATAAAAATATCAAGTGAAAACAATCCTTTTTTGAATGAATTTGGTGAATCTTTAGTGAAATCCATATCTTAGCACATTTTACAATTGAAGATCTCAGTGCAAATAATTTCTCCAAATTTGTTGCCTTTGCCACCAATGGCTATTGATACAGTGGTTTATTCATTGACATATTTGTGACTGTAGTCCTTCCATTCTATTTGAATATCAGCTACAATGCTGAGGACAATCCTAACTGGTATCATCCCTTGTATGGCCCATTTCTAGATGAATGCTGGATAGCAGCTGAAAAGAAATCAGTGTCTTGGAAGGATTTGATGCCTGAAATGTGGCTCATAATAAAGGCAAAATGAACATCATCAATTAAACTTGGTATGTCATGTCCATTTGGAAGAAATTCACAACCTATTTGTGTTCATGTATGGTTCATGAAAACTGACCTGACTTCAAGCAAAATCATGCTGTAGTTACTGATCATCATGTTACTCTTCAAGAAAGTGAGAATATCTGTGTGAATATGCAGTTTTGAAGAAGCACAGTTTAATTGTAAAATACAATGCCTGGCTTGTATTATTGTCCTTGAATATTTTGGAATCATCTTTCTTAGTAAGTTGGAAACTGTAGCCTACATATAGATCAATTGATATGTGCTTCATTCTTGGTGAAATTCTTTATAAATGATGGTTCTATGAAAGGATGATAATAAGATCTTCTTGGCAAGAAGCAAGAAGGATTTAATTAATTTGACTGTCATAATACATGTTCAAGGATTTGAATTGAAGCAAGAGAATGATGTGACAGGATTCCATTAAATTCACATTGAGCACAATCCTCAAGATGGAAAGAAAGGACTGGTCAAGCATGTTTTCATGAAAACTCTAGTCCTCAATGTTAGAACTGCAAATGGAGAAGCTGCACTGAATGAAAGTAATCTTCTTGCCAAAAATTCAAATGCAGAGTCTGCTTCTGCCCTCTGCTGATATCAACTATATCAGTGTGGTTGGAATATTTCTGTACCAAAGCTTGTACATGAACATGCCTTCAAGCAAATTGGTCATTATATGGATAAAAATGCCAATAAGGGTTTGTCATGAAACCTTTGAGCAAAAAAATTAAATTGAAGAATTTTCATATTCTAATTTTACAGGGAGTATGGGTATGAAATGATGGATGATCCTGTCTATGTCCAAAGCAGAAGTGGATTTATGATTATTGTAAGCAGCTGTCCTAGCATGTGATTGACCAATTTGTCATCCAAAACCCCTATTGTAAACCAAAATTGTTGTATCAAGACATTGCTGTTGGAAGTTGTTTTGTATCATGGACATAGTCAATATCATGGGTAATGTCATAGAATTACTAGTTGGTGATACCACCGTTTTAACTTTGATACATGGAGAAAATGTTGGAGCTATGGTTCCAACCAAGACTTTGTTTCCTCAATTTTCTTCACTATGCAAGCACTACCATACAAAGTTATATTGGTTTCAAGAAGATTATAAAGCACAAAACAAGTTTCTTAAGGAATGGACTACCCATACCAGCCTTTAAAGCAATTGTTCACATCACACTGATTTAGGAAAAGCCCACTTGTTCCTCTGTACTACTCATTCCTTGACAGCTGTTGGAATTGTATATCTTTAGGATATAATTTGCAACCATGTATGTATGTAGTGGTGCCATTATCTGACTCTACATTTCTTGTTTTTTGTTTTGTAAGGGGTAAATTGGATAATTGTATTGGAAGTAGATAATAGGACATCAGTAGGACTTGGTATGCTTCAATTACTTGAATCAGTCCATTGGGTAAAACCAATAATAATATGCTAGCACCTGTTATAGCTCCTCTCAAGACAGGAATAAGTGGAAAGTAGTCTACAGCAGATTTATGAAGGGGTGGTAGAAGCGGAACAGCTTATGTATCTTAGATAGGTACATCCAGATCATCAATGGATTGTTTTGTTTTATACAGTAATATCATAACAAAATTATCATGATTATTGGGTAGTATTGCAGTTCACATATGTTTTGAAGATGTTTAAAACCCATGGTTGAAAAAGAGGAAAGGTGCATTGGTAAAGGGTAGGATTAAATAGAATGATTTGTTGAGCAAACTGGTAGATGATGTGATCATGGATTTATATGCTTATTGAGAAATAATCACTGGTATAACTGATTGTCTTGTCCTGGGGCAAGGACACATTGTGAAATGGAATCATTGCATAGTCTGTAGACCTCACCATCAAAATAAAATCTTTTAAGTGTGATGATCAAGGTTTGTTTTCATTTGAAGAGTTGTGCTGGATGTGTGGTTCACTTTAGGCCACCAAGCCTTTGTAGATGTTTACATTATTGATACAAAGTGACTTTGCTTTGCAGAGTACAGAATCATTTCTTGATGACAGGTATTACTTCAGTTTTCTCCTCTTCCTCAAGATCTCTCCCCTTTATGGGGACCCAAATATCTCCCCTTTTCATTTACAAGTTTTTTCATAGCTCCTCTTCTACAAGACAATGTTTACTACATAATTTAACTCCTTTAGTTGAGGTTGTCATCCTCTTCTTCAAGATCTCTCCCCTTTGTAGGGAGGCAATTATCTCTTCTTTTCATTTACAATTTTATTCATAGCTCCTCTTTTACAAAACAATGCTTGCTACATGATTTTTCTCCTTTTAATGAGCTTGTCATCACCATTAAGGTTGAACATGACAATGTTGCACACAATATTGACATTTCTCCTATCAATCTACAAGTATCACTAGAATCCTGTCAACATCCCCAAGACCTTACATGAACCACAATATGTTTTTCCATGTACATTAGAATTGTTGATGTTGAATATTGTAACATCACTACAACTGAAGGATAGTACTTCAATGTCAATATATCTCATTAATCAAAATTTCCTTACATTTTGTTGTACCAATTAGATTGTTCCAATCAGATTGCTGGCTCAACAAATTGAAAATCCTGAATGATTTGAAATCATTCCACTAAGTACCAGATTACCCATGACCTCAAATTACCATGATTGATGAAAATGATAAACAAAAGTTGTTTTTGCCAACAATGCCATGAAGAAAATGTAATGAAATTTGCATGAAAAGGCATTTTCTGTGATGTTTCAAATCCTGCAATCTATTATTCTTATTCATAAGTTGTATCAACACTTTCAATATCACTAACACTGCAGAAATTGGCTAAAACTGATCACACTATCAAGGAATTCCAAATCCTAATAAATTTTTCATGACAGTCTTCAAACAAACTGAAACTATTCCCCTATACTGTAGATGCCAACAATAGACTAAAAGATCATTGTCAAATTGAATGCCTGTACAACAATATCCCTAACCACAAACTTAAAAACCTTTTAAAATGAATTGTGAATCCAATTGCCACAACAGCAACAGAATCAATCAAATAGATTGGTGTACCTTAAAATAATTATAAGGCATTCACAATCTATGGTATATGGTTTATGAACACCATTATAGTTGTAGGAGAAAATACATAGTGTAGACCAATCTCACAAACAATGTTAACTTTGATTTCATATTCAATACTGTTATTGCCAATTCTGTTGCACAATGACCCAATTCAATATTATTTTGAGTTTTTCTCAAAAAGAAAACAACTCCATACAAACTAACATTAACACTGTCATCCAATCTATTATTTACCAGATACATGATGGTAGAGTTCAATCCATCCAATTATGCTCTCACTTACATTTTTGCTGCTCTTATTCATCTTCCCCATATCACTTTTACAAACTAACAAAGTTTCATGGCTTTTTCCATACCATCCATTATTTTTCACCCAAATTCACTTGCAACATCTCAAAGAATTTGGCATGAAAAGAGGTGAGAACAAATGACTTTACAGGTGTGGAATCTGATTTGAATATTTTGAGAATGGACACAGCTGATGATCAAGGCTATAATAATTTTACTGACTGTGGAGTCTTTTGAACTAGTCATAAGACCCAAACTAAACAAAGATAATTTCATATCCATCTAGAATTTGTAGCAAAATTGGCCAAAAAACTTTCATTTTCCCCTCATCAACAAAGCTCCACAAGATACACAAACAAACCACACAACAATCATGATGATGACCAACTGGACACAACAAACACCATGCCCTTCATAGTCATTATTGCTGAAACTGGGAATAAAGCAACTAAGCTAGAAAGTTTCTGCACTATTTATATGTGAAGGATCAAGGAAGTAATAATACATCAATGATTAGAAATGACTCTTACACTATTGTAATATGTATAATACCTAATAGCAAGGTCAAATCCCAAGGTAGATATGTTGAACAAAATGTGAATCAAAAACAAATCAAATTGCAACAAGCCACACCTTTGTGTTCCCTGCAATAAAACATAGCTATTAAGAGAGAACTACATAGCAAAAAAATGAAATGCTACATACCATCCAAATACCAGTCAAAAATAGTCATTTCTGGTTATTTCTTGTAGCCTCTGGTATTGAACATACCAGTGATATAACAAAAAAGCCATTTAACAGTTCAAATACCAGTTTTTTGCATACTATGCACATACCAAAAATAAGAAAATTCTGATCACACATTTTCAGTCACTATCAAATTTATTGGTCATTTTTGTATACCAAGCATATACCAAATATGACCAAATCATATACCAAATTAAAATTTAAATAAACCACACACCAACTCATACAACAAAATAAGTTTTAAAAAGCAAACAATATGAGGCCCATTTATTGTATTTTCATATTTATAGCTCGAATATCAAAACAACACATTTAATAAATTATTTAATTCAATTTTGAATTACCTTAAATTTGCTATTTTCCTGTTGAACCAAATTGGGTTGGATCAATGGATATTGCGGTAATCAAAAGGAAATACTATGTACCAAATGTTTGAACAAAGGGGATTTGTCCAATTGTTCTGGTGTTGTTGCTTACACTGTCACAACCGCAATATATTACATACTTAGTTTGAGTTGCAATTTACTTGTGTGTATATTGACACAAATTGTCTTTTCAATGATTGATGGATTAATCAAATTTTCCAATGAATCAGCATTATTGAATATCAAGCAACATATTAGAGATGCTATATCACATTTAATGAAAAATTTATATTGAATTCTATCTCACCTCCTGTTTGTTTTGTTTTTGCTGTGTGTA
>JACCDI010981581.1_pt1 | contig 10551 bp, 10 predicted proteins | sample 7442791 | NCBI WGS metagenome assembly JACCDI01 (sample SAMN15323434, study PRJNA562643) | freshwater metagenome | isolation source: river surface water | place: USA:Blue River Watershed | collected 2017-08-15
GTAAGTCCAACAATCACACCAATTAATTTAACTGCCACTACCGCAAGCGCATCAAACGCTGATGGAGTTTCAGAGTTCACACTTACATACCCTTCTACTCCAGGAAAGAGCGCACTTTCAGTCTCAATCCCAGCGGTAGATGTCATTGGTTTTGATCCAGCTGTAAAAGCGATCTCAACATTCATCGATGTCATTGATGCAAATGGCGAGATTGCAACAGCCGCTGCAGCACTTGCTGCTGAAAAAGCAGCTTTAACAGCAGAGAAGGCAGCTCGCGCAACTGAAAAGGCTGCAAGCGATAAGGCTCTTGCTGATGAGAAGGCAGCTCGCGCTGCTGACAAGACAGCAGCTGATGCAGCTGCAGCTGCAGCAGTTGCTGCACGTGCTGCTGACAAGACAACAGCTGATGCTTTGATGGCAACAGAAAAGGCTTCACGCGCTGCTGAGAAGGCAACAGCTGATGCTGCACTAGCTGCTGAAAAGGCTGCACGTGCTTCTGAAAAGGCTGCTGCTGACAAGGCTCTTGCAGATGAGAAGGCAGCTCGCGCTGCTGACAAGGCTGCACAGGACAAGGCTCTTGCAACTTTGACTGCGCGAGTAACAGCGCTGACAAAGCAGGTGGCAGATCTGAAGGCTCTCTATAACAAGTTAGCTGTTCGTTTCAAGCAACCAAAAATCAGCTAATACACATTCATAAAACAAAGGCCACCAGCGAAAGTTGGTGGCCTTTGTTTTATTATGAACTTATTAAATCCCCACACATCTTGTGGAATGCCTTTGTGTGGGCATCCACATCAGCTGCAGTTGTATCTGGACACATCAACGCCATATTGTGAAATGGTGTAATTAAGAATCCATCATTCAACATGCGTAGGTGAATGAACTGCTCTAGCTCAAAATCTCCCGCATTGTTTGCATCCGCCCCAGTTACTGGAGCTACCTTGCCAAACATGTACTCACCACGTGCTCCTAGACGATTACAAGTCCATGGCAGATCAAACTCATCAATCGCAGCATCTACGCCATCTGACCAACGAGTTCCAAGATCAATCATGCGATCAAAGTTTTCCTGGGTTAGCACTTGGGTCAGCGTTGCTCGCATTGCAGCTAAAGACAAAGCATTACCAGCAAGGGTTCCACCAACTCCACCAGTATCAATGATCTCTAACTCGACCATAGATTTGATCCGATCGGCAATTGCTTGGGTCATACCAAAGGTTCCGGTTGGGATTCCGCCACCGATTGCTTTACCAATCGTTAAAAAGTCTGGCTTCAATCCGCGATCTGCAGTCATACCGCCAGGACCCACAGAGATCGTGTGAGTCTCATCGATAATCAGAATAACGCTGTATTTCTTAGCTAATTCCTGAACCGCTTCAAGGTAACCAGCCTCTGGCAAAACAATGCCCACATTAGTCATGGCAGGCTCCATCAAAATCGCTGCAACATCACCGCTTGCTAAGGCTTTCTCCATACCTGCGATGTCATTGAATTCAACAACGCGGGTTGTTTGATCAAGCGCTACTGGCGCACCAATATTTCCTTCACGAGAGATCGTGTTTCCTGATGTATCTAAGGTTGCAAAGGTTTCGTCAACTGATCCGTGGTAGCAACGATCAATAACAACAATCTTTGAACGCCCGGTGATCATGCGGCTATAGCGAATCACATGGCGGTTTGCATCTGTTGCCGAGACAGTAAATTGCCATAGAGGTAAGCCAAAGCGACGAGACAACTCTGCGGAAACTATTGCAGCATCTGCGGTAGGAAGCATCGCAGTGATTCCCTTACCTGCTTGTTCACGAATTGCAGCAACAGTTGCATCAGGCGAATGGCCTGTCATCGACCCTGTGTCGCCTAAACAAAAATCTATATAGGTGTTTCCATCGACATCGGTGAAACGAGCACCTTTAGCCTCTTGTACAAAAATTGGATACGCGCCTGGCCACTTAGCCATCCATGACATGGGAACTCCACCTGGCATGTTCTTTTGGCCCGCTTTAAACATTTCACCACTCTTTGGGTGCAAGGCTAAAAAGCGTTCATCTTCAATTTTTCGTAGCTGAGCTAAGCGGTCGCGATTAATCATGCAACCATCTTATCTTTTTTACTATCTATTTATTCAAGAGATTCAAAAACAAATAGGGCTTCGATGTAATTCTCACCAGTAATTCCTAAATTCTGTGCATCAGGTGGTGCGGTTTGTGGCTCAATACACACACCATCGGAGTCTTCACTGTAAACAACCCACCACGGTGCATCACACTCGATAGAAATACGGGCAACATCCTCCCAAACCACAGCCGGGGTGCCTTTAATCCCTGTAAACGCATCATCCCAAGGCGGTGGAGTCGGAGCGCTGCGCTTTCCTGTAGGAATTCCATCACTTCCGCGAATCAACATCTCTGTTGCATCAAATTCGATTTCGGCACTGCCCCCACGTTCTAGATCACGTGCAAACCAGGGATGAAAACCTAACCAAGCCGGAAGATCACAGCCGTTGGGTTCGTATTCAAGAGACCAGCGAATTGCATCATCCAAGACCTCAATCTTTTGTTCAACAGTTGCATCACCGTATGGAGATGGAAGGTGAAGCAATGAACGACCTGGACCGATTTCCTGCCATGAGGATATAAGTCCATAACCATGTAACGCATGTGGTGGATCAATAGTTGCCGGAAGTTGAATCTGTTCTCCCGCGCTATTTGTGATTAAACCTTCTTTAATTCGTCCCGCCCATGGCGCCATCGAATACCAACCAGATGTGTGAACCTGTCCACGAAAGGGAACCGCAAACTCCATCTCGCGCCATTTCAACGATGTAATTCGTGCACCATTGTCATCATCAATTGCGATTTGAAATTCGGCATCATCAATAAATTGCATTATGCATCCAACGCTTCTACTAGTTCGTGCAGTCGTGGAGGTTGAGCACCTGCACGTGAAACGGTAATTCCTGCTGCAATTGCTGCGCGGTGCAGAACCGCGCTTAAAACCTGTCCTTGTAATCCAATAACTGAATGCTTAATGATTCCTTCAACCAAAATTGCACCAACTGTGTCACCAGCTCCAACTGTGTCAACCACTGTGACCTTTGCACCTTCTACCTCTTCATAGCCATGTTCGGTGTAACCGATGATTCCTTGAGCACCGCGCGTCACAACTACTAATGAAGAGCCAGCTGCAATCCATCTCTTGGCTACCTGATCCATTGACTCATCCGGATATAACCAAGAAATATCATCATCAGAGAGCTTAATTACGCTCGAAATAGCTGCCCATTGCTCAACTGCCGAGCGGTACTTTTCGCGATCTCCCACAACAGATGAACGCACATTGGGATCAAAAACAATCGGAGCAAACTCTGCGCACTTAATCGCCCATTGATACAGAGTGGAAGATGCCGGTTCCACGATTGTTACCAAGGTTCCAATGTGAAGCACCGATGGCTTTAATCGCTCGGGATCTGGCAACCAGGAATCGTTGAAATCAAAGGTTGCGGTTCCATCGATTAGAAATTGATAGGACGCAGAACCTGCAGAGTCCAAAGTAACCGTAGCTGTGCATGTTGGTTTATCACTAACTAAAGAGAGACTTAATCCAACTCCATCACGTTCTAACTCTTTGCGCGCGCTAACACCGTAGGCATCGGTTGATATGCCATCGATGAATTCAACATCGTGCCCCAAACGCGCAAGAGCTTTAGCGGTATTTGCTGGACCGCCACCTACAACGGGACCCGTTGGCAAAATATCGATCAACACTTCTCCGCACACCCAGATGCTCAAATTAACTCACCCTTTCGTGCTAAAAATTCTGTCAAGACCTCAACACCTAGCAAATGATCTTGTACTTGTGGCAAACCGCTAATCAATAAAATACCAACACATCCCATGCCCTTAACATTTAATGGTAATCCGCCACCATGGATCGCATGAGTTTCTTCTGGCAACCCCTTGGTTGCATACCAATCCACTCCTTGTTCCTCTGCGAGAACTCGTTCATACATTGTGGAATTGCCAGTAGCTAAAACAACTCGTGCTTTGCGCGCTATCCACGAATCATTATCTGCAGTTGATCCGGGCAGTGATGCGTGAAAAACAATCCACTCTTTCAAACGAACCTCTACCGCGATAGAAAGCCCGCGTTGAAAACCAAAATCCATGGCGATCTCGCCGATTTCAACGGCATCTTTATGGGACAAGGACTCCAGTTCAAGGGTTCTGGCCTCAAGGGCTAACCCCTCACTTGAAAAGCCTCCAGTTGTAGTCGCCATGTGCTCAATTGTGCCTTAATCTGCGTACATGATCACTATTCCAGAATCCGACCTCGTTGTTCATGAACTATGCCTAGGCTCCAACATCTTTGGTGGCAACGCCTCAGAGGCTGAATCACACTTAGTTCTGGATGCATATCGCAGCCACGGTGGAAACTTCGTCGATACCGCAGATATGTACAACCAGTGGGTTGAAGGCCATGTTGGCGGAGAATCTGAAACTGTTATTGGAAATTGGATGGCATCTCGCGGAAATCGTAGCGAGATGGTGATCGCAACCAAGGTTGCAAAGATGGATCGACGTCGCGGATTATCTGCCGCTAACATCATCGCCGCTTGTGAAGATTCGCTCAACCGTCTGCAAACCGATTACATAGATTTGTATTACAGCCATGAGGATGACCCAACTGTTTCCTTGGAGGAAACTCTTGGTGCCTATGCCCAGTTAATTGCACAGGGAAAGGTGCGGTACATCGCCGCCTCAAACTTCACCGCATCACGTTTACGTGAATCAATCGCCTACAGCGAGATTAATAATCTGCCTGCATACATTGCGGTTCAGGATCTGTATAACTTAGTTGATAGAAAAACATATGAAACAGATCTTGCGCCAGCGGTTGCAGATCTAGGCATCTCTAACATTCCATTTTATGGAATCGCTCGTGGATTCCTTTCTGGAAAGTACCGTCCAGGAATTACCGAAGTAGATTCAAAGCGTGCAGCTGGTGCACGTGAATATGCAACAGATAAGAATTATGCGGTTCTAACGGCGATGGATGAGATTTCAAAGGCTCATAACGATGCACCGCTTTCGGCGATCGCGCTTGCTTGGTTGCGTTCACAACCTACGGTGAGTGTTCCAATCGCTTCAGCACGCACAGTTCCGCAGCTTGAGGAGATTGTTCAGGTTATTGAATTGAGCTCAACTGAGGTTGAACAGCTCAACTCTCTCTCTGCTTAAAGAGATTTGCCCTGTAATCGTTGCGCCATAGTGGCTGCAACCTTGACCCATTTCGCTACTTCAGCCTCGGTAAATGTGGTTTCAGAGCCGGTCAAGATGTAGAGACCTGTAAAGACCGCACCATTAAATTGATAGAAGGCCAACATCTGCCGCGAATCAGCTCCACTGCCGATCGTTGCATGAACCAAGACTCGATTGCTTTCAGGGACAAGAGTGTTTGGAATCGTTGGAAGCGCTCTAAATGTATAAGGAACGAGGTTGCCGGTCGTGTCTTTATAACCACCAAGACTCTTGCAATCTTCAAGGACCTTCTTTAGCTCCTTAAGCGCGGTATTACCGGCATCCACCGATGCGTAGCGAACGACCTCCGATGACAAGAAAGCAAATGGGGATGGATTCTTTCCAACCGATAACTGTCGGCGCTCTGCACGTCCGCTTTCAGAGTCAAACTTTGCATTACATAAATCTAAGGTTGGATCTTCTAAAGTGGTTCCGCGAACCATAGGTAGGACTGTCCACTCTTGACTGAAATCCTCTGCGCGGAAACCAAATTTAGAGAGTTTGAGCTGCTTCTCATCAGTTAAAGATGAATCAACAATCGCAGGTGCGCGATCATATTCACGCAATGAACCCAAGGTAGTCGACACTGAACTCAAACCAACCAAAACAAAGTTTGATCCTGTAATTCGAACAATCTTCTTGCTCGATCCGGCATTGATCGTTGCGCCAATGCGTGGCTTTGCGCTTTTGTTGTCCGCGATCGTTGCCACATTTTTACCTGCAATTGCAACAGTTGCAGCGCCTGTACCAACAACTACATCCTGTGAACCACTGACAGTAAATGAGGCGGTGCACTTACCAGCGCACTTCAGCGCTCCCGCACCAAAGGCGGTTGCAGCGCTCCACTTACCGGTTTTACTGCTCTTTGCAGCGGTTGCAATTGTGTGGGTTACTGAAAGCTCGCCAGATAATCCATTGCCGATGCAATCAAATACACGCGCGGTTCCAGAGAGGGTTGATCCAGTCTCTAACTTTAAAGCTGGTGCGTTTTTAATAGTTGATGTTTGAAGCACCAAACCGATCTCATCAACAACACTGACCTCGCAAATTCCGCTGCCGGCATCGGTAGCGCCCTTCCATTGCAGTGAAATATCAGTCGGTGTTACCCCATTAACAACAAATGAGTTTGTGACAACTGGATCTGCGCGGTCAATGACAACCTTCATCGCCGGAGACCAGTCGCTCTTATTGCCGACAATATCTATGGCACGCATTGAAAAGTTATAACTGCCTTCAGGAAGATCTCGGACATACAAAGTCTTTGGCGCAATAAATGGGCTGAGATAGGTCGGCATCCATCCATCAACATCTGAAGATTTCAGTGTCTGTACTACGCCATCGATTTGACCTTCAAAAGCTGCAATCGCTGTGTCTGCATCCTCAAATCCTTGCTTGATGATGGTCATGTTAGGAGAGCGCCATTGATCAACAGGGAGAACGGCAGGAACCGGTGGTGGCGTTACATCCGCCTTCTTTGTAATCGTTACTACTGCGCCCGTTTCAGATGCAACTGCGCTTAATGAAACATCGCCGGAAAAGGTTGTTGCAGTTAAACCTGTCATCGATCCGCTGAGATCGGCAGATGTCTTGTACTGATAATCATCAAGGTTGAGCATCCACACATCGGAGCCCAAAACAGGTGCAAACTCAAAGCCAGAGCCATCTTCAGGGTTGGGTGAAACAATCGCCGATACCGGCGGAGGATCTAAACGATAGATCGCAAGCCCTGGTTTGTAGGCAACACCATCTGTCTTACGTCGATACTCAATCCAATAGGCAGCTTTACCATCGCGAATAAAGATTGCTTTAACGCCATTTGCAAAATCGCTAGGCGCTAAATTAACAACCTCAGATTGCCAGACTTGTTTGATTTGTGAATCATCAATAAATCCCATTCGCCATTGATGGTAGGTATTAAATGGAGATTTGGTATCAACATTTCCCATAGCATCGATAGTTCCGCCGTATTCAATCGCCTTGCAGTTTGTTCCCCATGGACCATCTTTAGCTTTATTTTCGCAGCCTAGAAAGTTTGAGTGTCCCAAACCAAGTGCGTGACCTAATTCGTGTGAGATAACAAATGATGAATCTGAATCATGTAAAACAAGTGTGCCGAACTTCTTATCGATATCACCCAGCAAAGCACGCCCCGACCAAATACATCCCGCACGTGGTGCAACCACAACTAAGTAGCGCTCTGAATCATCAGAAATTCCTAAACGACTATACGCCTCTGGACGAATCGCGCTAATAAATTCACTAGCTGCCGATCCTGTGCAGGGCATCTTCCCTAACAGCTCGATTGGATCCTTTAAAACCTTGCCAGATCTAAAAGAAATAGTACGATCCTTTGTATCACCGTACATAGTGGTGAAACGTTTCCAGTCATCATTAACTTCGGTATCGATAACCTCAGCAACGGTTGCAACATCACCTCGTGGTGCAGCTGCGCCATTCCATGTCACTGCAACAACATCGATAACACGTTCATCAACCGCATACGCAGGAGCAAGACCAATTGATACAAAACCAATAACTAGCGCTACAAAACTGGAAACTTTGCTCTTCACATGTGCCACTTTAGATGCTCCAGCCTGTTTGTTCATGTCGATCGACCCCGAAAACCTGATAGCCAGCAAGCTCTGGCTGCCCAAACCACTGCGCACAATCTTGACCTGCAACCATGACCGCTGTTGCCATCGCATCACACAGCCAGCCCTCAGCACCGACAACAGTGGCCGATTGCGCACCGATTGCAATTAACCCACTGTGCGGATCATGAATATGCGCACCTCGCTCATAACTGCCCGAGGTTGCAATCGCGCCATCGGTAATTTCATACACCTTTACGATTTCAGCACGATTATTGGGATTAACAACTCCAATCGACCAAGGCTTTACAACCCCAGCTTGCGAATCGAACCACCCACCACGTAAAGACAGATCGCCAGCGGCATTAACCTGACAATGCTGTGCACCTGCCGCAACCAAAATACTTGATGCCTTATCGGCAGCCCAACCCTTTACTAAACCCGATGGATCAAAACCTCCATCAACCGCCCACGGATCAAAGGCCCCATCACTTAACCACTTTGCCTGCGCACATAAATCCCACACCTCAATAACATCATCGGGACAATCCTCAATCGCTACCTTTCCGCGACGCAATCGTGTTACCCATGAATCATCTTTGTATGTAGAAAAATCGCGATCAACGTTGTCGCAAAACTTAATTACTAATTCCATGGCGCGATCTAAATCCGCACCGCTGACAATCTCGCTAGAACAATCCACATCCACAATCGTTCCCCACACAGGAAACTGACGCCGCAGATGATTCATTACACAACCCTATCTGCCGCGAAAATTCTTACAAGCCTGCTTGAGCGAGCGCCCCCTGCAACGATGTGTACCAGCCATAACTTGTATAGGAAGCACCTGAAGCGCCTTGAATATTTGCACTTTGTGCAGCCAGTGTTTGCTTCTTCAAAATTGGGACAGCCATATTTGTGTAGCGATCATTGCGGCCGCTAGGAGCTTTCACCGCAACCGCATCTGTGATTCGACCATTAACAACTGTAATTTTCACTTGAACAGTTCCGTAGTTAACAAAGATTGCCGGACCTGTAAATGTTCCACTCTTTGCAACAGGTGTTGGTGCAGCTGTTGTTTTCACCGGAGTCGGCGTTGGATCCTGAGTTGCCGCAGCGGTTGCACTAGAAGAAGCGCTGGAGTTAGGTGATGCCGAACTACTAGCAGCCGCGGTCGCACCCGTTGTTGCCTTCTTTGTTGCAACAGGCTTGGCTCCCTTAGTTGCCGTAGCCGTTGTGCCTGATGCTTGTGACGAGGATGATGAAGCAGACGCAACCGCGGTTGTGTCAGACCCAGCAATTGGTGCACCGGCGATGTTGATCGCACTTGTGCTTCCTAACTGAGGCGGAGTAATCGCTAATACCGCGCCGAGGCCCCCCACAGTGCCTCCCGCGATTAGCAACGCCCGCTTCATCTCATATCCTCGCTTCTCGCACTTTCGTGACGATGTTTAACCCCTCGATTGGTTCAACGAGCTCATATAAACCCATCAACCTGAAAGGTTTCTGTGAACCACCGTAACTCCGCCACAGAGTATTTTCTGCAGCGATTCGACTTCTACTGAAGAAATCGTTCCTGCAAAACTTCACGCACAACGGTCGAGGTTGTCTCTCCGCGACGCTTGGCCTCTTTCTCGATCGCTTTTTTTAATTTCTGTGGAACCCGCACCTTTAACTGTGGGGACTCCACTGAAACCGCAGTAAGCGAAGGTCGTCCTCGCACCTGCTTGATCGCATCGCGAGCCATCTTCGCAGCTAACTTATTTGTTAAGCGAGTTCCATCTGGCAAGAAAATTACTTCAGAGTCAAGATCCACATCGTGGCCCACAACATATCTGGGCTTCACTTGTTTAGCCATGTCTTTTTCCTCCTCCGAAAATTTGCCGGCACAACATGTGTGACTAATAAATTCTCATCAAGAACAACTGCGATTACTTCTAATTCCACCCCGCGATCGTCAAGCCCTTGCCATACTCGCTGAACTCTTCCCACTTCACTTGCTACTACAACGAATGGATTATTCTCAATAACGAATATTGCGTGTGCTTTACCTATTCGGTGCTTTCTCGCCGCTTGAGTGAACTTAATGTGCATTTCTGCACAATAAATTGTCCGACTGACCTATTTATTTGTGTACCTCATAAATATAACACAATTTGTGGATAACAACTACTCGCTATGAAAAGCAAAAGCCTCATCATGGAAACGATTTGTCGGCACACCAAGATCCTCTGCCGCCTTTCGTATCGCACTGACCAAAGGCTCTGGCCCACACACATAGATATCGCTATCGGCAAAGGTTGGCACCAAGGACTTTAAGGAACGCGCATCCATAGGATGGTTCTTGCGCGGTCCTACCAAGTAATGAATCCGCATCGACCCACCGCTGTTCTGGGCCAAATAATCCATCTCTGCTTTAAGAACTAGATCCTCTTCACGCGATGCCCTAAAAATCACATCAATTTGAGCTCCACCGTTGAACTCATCCATCAATGCGCGCACCGGAGTAATTCCAACTCCACCGCCAACTAACACAACATGTGGCCGCGTTGAACGCCCTGCAGTAAAGGCCCCATATGGTCCTTCAACAAAAACTCGTGTCCCTGGCTTTAAAAATGCCAGCGATCTCGAATGATCGCCAAGATCTTTCACCGTGATGCGCA
>JACCDI010571804.1_pt1 | contig 10550 bp, 10 predicted proteins | sample 7442791 | NCBI WGS metagenome assembly JACCDI01 (sample SAMN15323434, study PRJNA562643) | freshwater metagenome | isolation source: river surface water | place: USA:Blue River Watershed | collected 2017-08-15
GGCCTCTGAGAACCCAGAAACAAGCGGTCAGATAGCAAAACTCAAGGCTGTTTGGCGCTTGAAATCCAGCTGATTCGAGGTTTTAGCAGCCCCCAAGCCCCTGTGCTTCAACAAACTTAACGATAGACCTCACGGCGGTGACCGATTTCGACCATAAGAATCGTCACCACCTCATCTTTGATGTCACATATGACGCGAACATCATCTACCCGATATCGCCAATATGAGTCTAACTTCGGGCCTACCAAATTATTGCCTTGACTTCGTGGATCTTCCAATCGAGCAACGCGCTCACCCATAAAGTCAAGCATCCGAAGCGCTATGGATTTATCGAGCTTTTTGAGTTGCCTTTGAGAGGTCTCGGTGTACTTAATGACCCAGGTCAAGCAAGTTCCTAACCTCAATTGAATCGAGGACAGCCTCCTGGCCTTTACGCACGCGCTCCATTGTGGCGTCAGCCAAGTAGAAGTCCTCTAAATCATCCAGTCCACCCTCGATGAGTACGCGCAAATAGTAAGACTTTGCGCGACCGGTCAGATGCGCGAGATTGTCGAGACATTGCTAGATAGTTGGATCTAAGCGGATTGATACTGCCATGGCATGCCACTCTATTTACTTGTAATAATTGTAATACATTGATTGCAAATGTCAAGTCAAGAAGAAGATCAGTCAGGTTTAGCCTCAACTTGGACTAGTGATTTGGGTTCGCTTTGTAAAATATAAAAGTCTTGACCGTTCGCAATTGCCCTGACGACTTTGACCAGCTGGTTGATGGCTCTTTTTTGGTAGCCTGGCTGTTGGTTAACTTGGCTTGTTCGGTTATAGCTTGCCCATCAAAACCTGACCCTGCAATTTCAAAAAAACTTCGATGAATTTCATTTCTTCGGTTCTCTCTTTGCCTTTGGGCTTTTTGTTTGAGGTGGTAAAAGTAACAGGCACACGATCTTTGTTCTCGTGTTGCTGCACCGGACCGTAGAGCGCAAATCGATGGGGGTCCATTGCCCATGCCCTGACTTCTGCGTTTGGGTTAACATCACTTTGTGAAATCAGAAATGCTTCATTTCGTTCGTAGTCAATGATTCGCTTGGCCAGCTCATGCGCCTGCAAATCTGAGTCGCAATCGCCGCGAATAAATGCAGCGACAGCCTTGATTTCGTTAGAAAAAACCGTTTCATCAACGGGCAAAGACAGGGCGTGCTTTGTTGCGTTGACCCGAGACTTTCTCTTGCCCTGATCGGACCTGGGTCCCGTTGACTTAAGCGCGTTGGATTTATTCGCCGCTCTTTGCTTTAGGCTTGTCATCGCTAGAAATTTCGGACTTTACTTGCTTGACTTCTTGAACATAGATTGCCTCAAGGTCGCGTTTGAGCAAATCGTTGTGCAGCTTAAGGCGCGGTCTTGCATGATGGAGCGATTGACCAAGGCTTCGTAGGATTGCTGCAATTGCATCAAAGTCTTTATACGCAACCTAATTTGCTGGCCCAGCTTGATAAGTTCGTCTTTGGCCTTGCTCATCGAAGATTGCAGCAAACTTGAGGCAGTGTGCCCGTTTTCGCGGATTAATTCTTTTGTGACTTCTTCGTTCCACATCTGTCCGTAAATTAATTGCCTGATCGCCAAGCGCTTATTTCGAGCACACAAAGCAGATATGGGTGAAATCTCACGCTATTGCGCTGAAAGCTTAACCTGCTCGCTCCCCGCTGCACCAATTGATATCGTCCAATTTTTGCTAACGACCATGTCAAGGGGGATTAAGTAAACAACGATCCGCAGGAAAGTAATCTCCATCAGTGCAGTTCAAAGGCTTGGAACCTTAAAAAATTCGTTCAAAAATGAACAAATCAGGCATTAATGTCTAAAATGGGCGCGTATTAAAACGCTTTCTCACCACTTGGTCCAGTTGCTAACAGGCAGTTGGGCGGCGGTAGCGTGCCGGACACAATAAATACATGCTAGTCAAACACACGCAAACGCAAGAAGATACTTACTTTCGCGTGCTTCGTGCTTTGAGCGAAAACCCAGATCTCACGCAAAGGGAGCTGGCCCAAAAACTGGGAGTAAGTGTAGGAAGTCTGAACTACTGCTTGAAGGCCTTAATTGAAAAGGGTTGGGTCAAAATGCAAAACTTCAGCCAATCTAAAAACAAATTTGGATATGTTTACATCCTGACTCCCGGGGGCATGGCTGAAAAAGCTGCGTTAACTGGTAACTTCTTGAAGCGTAAGCTTGTCGAATACGAAACGCTGAAAGCAGAGATTGAGTCACTTAATGCTGATATCCAGCCAAGCAACAACAGGTCAAATAAAAATGCATAATGTAGTTCCGGTAATCCTTTGTGGTGGCTCTGGTACTCGTTTGTGGCCTTTGTCTCGAGCTGGTTTTCCTAAGCAGTTTTTGGTTTTGTCTGGAACTACCAGTTTGTTTCAGCAAGCTGTTGAACGCGTGAATAAATTGGTGGCTGAAGATATTACGCTGGGACCGATCTTGGTCGTTACCAACGAAGAGCACCGTTTTTTGGCTTTTGAGCAGTTGCGCGAAATGCGCGACATACAGGCCACTTTGTTGCTTGAGCCTGTCGGGCGCAACACGGCGCCGGCCATTACCTTGGCCGCGCTACAAGCCTCTGAAAACGGGCAAGACCCCATCTTGGTCGTCACGCCGGCCGACCAAACCATTCGAAATGATTCAACTTTTACGGCTGCCTTGCAACAAAGCATTCGCGCAGCTACAGCAGGTGGCATTGTAGTTTTGGGTATCACCCCCGACAAGCCTGAAACCGGCTACGGTTACATCCGGCAATCTGGCAGTGTTGGTGCATATGGCGAATACATCGTGAGTCAGTTTGCCGAAAAGCCAACCCTTGAAGCGGCCAAAACCTACTTTACTGGCGGCGAACACACTTGGAACAGCGGAATGTTTGTACTAAAAACCAGCACATGGCTGAAAGCTTTGAAACAGTTCCGTCCTGATATCTTGGCTACAACGCAAGACGCATGGGCGGGTAAAACCGCCGACGCTTCGTTTGTTCGTCCAGACAAATGCGCCTTTACCCAAGTGCCGACAGAGTCCATCGACTACGCAGTGATGGAGAAATGCCCAGGCTCAAACATCTCCATACACATGGTCCCGCTCGATGCTGGATGGTCTGACCTTGGCGCATGGGACGCCGTGTGGCAAGTCAACAAGGAAGGCAAGCAAGATGCTCAAGGTAACGTTACTAGCGGGGACACTTTGTTAGCTGACACGCACAATACATATGTTAATGCTTCTAGTCGCTTGGTGGGCGCAGTAGGTGTAAGTGACCTCATCATTGTAGAAACTGCAGACGCAGTGCTGGTAGCCGATCGAAGTCAAAGCCAAAATGTCAAAAAACTAGTTCAACAACTCGAGTGCCAAAAACGCGAAGAGCTCAGTTTGCATCGCAAAGTGCATCGTCCCTGGGGGTGGTATGACAGCATTGACGAGGGCGATCGCTTCAAAGTCAAGCGCATCCAAGTGAAGCCTGGTGCTAGTTTAAGCTTGCAAAAGCATCATCACCGTGCCGAACATTGGATTGTGGTTAAAGGCACGGCTCAAATCACCAATGGTGACAAAGTCTTGATGCTGACGGAAAACCAGTCCACCTATATTCCTTTGGGCGAGGTACACCGCTTAGCCAATCCAGGCGCGATTCCACTTGAAATCATCGAGGTGCAATCAGGAGGCTATTTGGGCGAAGACGATATCGTCCGTTTTGAGGACACCTACGGACGCACATACCAAAAATGAATACAGAGAAAATTTATGTCGCAGGGCATCGGGGCATGGTGGGTTCAGCCATCGTAAGACAGTTGTTGTCGCAAGGCGTAGATGAAAACCAAATCGTCACTCGTACTCATGGCGAGCTGGACCTTACCAGTCAGCTTGACGTGCAACAATTTTTTTCACAAGAAAAGCCCACACAGGTTTACTTGGCGGCCGCCAAGGTGGGTGGCATTCATGCCAATAACTCCTACCCTGCGGACTTCATCTATCAAAACCTTATGATTCAAGCCAACATCATTGAGGCAGCCTTTCAAAATGATGTGAAAAAGCTTTTATTTTTGGGCTCCAGTTGCATCTATCCTCGCTTAGCTGAGCAGCCCATGCGCGAAGACGCCTTGCTTGGTGGAGCACTAGAGCCTACTAATGAGCCCTACGCGATTGCTAAAATTGCTGGCATTAAGCTTTGCGAAAGTTACAACCGTCAATACGGCGAGAGCCATGGTCTGGACTACCGTTGTGTTATGCCGACGAATCTCTACGGTCCGGGCGACAATTACCACCCCGAAAACAGCCATGTCATTCCAGCGTTGATTCGTCGCTTCCATGAGGCTAAGGTCTCAAATGCAACCAGCGTCGCTATATGGGGTTCTGGCAACCCACGTCGAGAGTTTTTGTATGTGGACGACATGGCCGAAGCCAGCGTTTACATCATGAAACTGCGAAAATCCACTTATGAAGAACACACCGCTCCTATGCAAAGTCACATCAACCTAGGAAGTGGAACGGATTTAACCATCGCCGAAGTGGCTCGATTCATCGCCACAATCGTAGGTTACACCGGTCAAATTGAATTTGACATCTCAAAACCCGACGGTGCACCACGCAAATTGATGGACAGCACGCGCCTGAACGCCCTAGGATGGAAAGCCAAGGTAGATTTGCACAACGGCCTTGTCACCACTTATCAAGATTTTGTGAGACAACTATGAACCAACCTAGCACACAAAAAGTTGCCCTGATTACTGGGATTACTGGACAAGATGGGTCTTACCTTGCAGAGTTTTTATTAGAAAAAGGGTACAAAGTACACGGTATTAAACGAAGGGCGTCACTTTTCAATACTCAACGCATTGATCACATTTACCAAGACCAACATATCGGGAGTGCAAATTTCAAGCTTCATTACGGAGATTTGAGCGATACGAGCAACTTAATTCGAATTGTTCAGGAAACACAGCCTGATGAAATCTACAATCTTGGGGCTCAAAGTCATGTAGCAGTCTCATTTGAGTCGCCAGAATATACAGCAGATATAGATGGAATTGGAGCGTTAAGACTTCTCGAAGCTATTCGTATACTTGGGCTGGAAAAGAAAACACGCTTTTACCAGGCAAGTACTTCGGAATTATTCGGATTGGTGCAAGAAGTCCCGCAAAAAGAAACGACTCCATTTTACCCGCGTAGCCCTTATGCTGCTGCTAAATTGTACGCTTATTGGATAGTAGTAAATTATCGAGAGGCGTATGGTATATACGCATGTAATGGAATTTTATTTAACCATGAAAGTCCGCGAAGAGGTGAAACTTTTGTAACTAGGAAAATTACTCGGGGATTAAGTAATATCGCAATGGGATTAGAAAAGTGCCTCTATGTAGGAAATCTTAATGCGTTACGAGATTGGGGGCATGCAAAAGATTACATTCGGATGCAGTGGCTAATGCTACAACAAGATAATGCAGAAGATTATGTAATAGCAACAGGTGAGCAATATACAGTAAGAGATTTCATAACTTGGAGCGCTGAAGAGTTGGGTGTTTCACTAGAATTCCATGGAAATGGTATAAATGAAGTAGGAGTTGTTGTAAAAGTTATAGGTGAAAAAGCAAAAAAAATAAATGTTGGTGATGTAATAGTAAAAATTGATCCAATCTACTACCGTCCAACAGAGGTTGAAACATTATTGGGTGATGCAACAAAGGCGAAATTAAAATTGGGGTGGGAGCCTTACATATCAGCAAGACAAATGTGCGCTGAAATGGTCGCTAGTGATTATTTTGAGTCAGGCAAACAAGCATTATTACATAAATATAGTAACGAAGTAAAAAATAAAGAAAATCAAGAAAGAATATGAATGGAAAAAAATGTCAATAAAATAAATAAAAACTTGATAGAAAAAAACGAATGGGACTATCTTTACAATCAAATAAAAATTGACTATAACAAGCAAGAAATAAAATTTCACGATATATTTAAAAAATATATAATACGAAATTCAACAATATTTGAAATAGGTTGTTACCCTGGGGGGTATCTAAAATATTTCGCTGAAAATTTTTCGGCAACAATAGGAGGTGTTGATAGTACCTCATCAATGTATAAAATGTTAGAGCATTTTAATGAGAAGAAATATAAAATTGGATTGTTTGAGAACAAAGATTTATTCGAATTGACAATAAATCAAAAATTCGATGTTGTATGTTCATTTGGTTTTGTTGAGCATTTTACGGACTTTGAAATTATCATTAAAAAACATATAGATATAGTAGAACTGGGGGGGGTTTTAATTATTACGATGCCAAGTTTTCGCTATATGCAATATGTGATAAGAAAAATATTAAATCCAAATATATTTCTTGGGCACAACATAAATGCGATGGAATTAAGCGCATTAGAAAAAATTATAAAAGAATATGGATGCGAGGTATTAGAAAGTGGATATTATGAAACATGTGCATTTTGGTATGAGCCAAAAGGAATGAAAAAAATTCAAAAATTGATAAATACAGTTGCTTCTAAAATTCTAAATGGAATAAACAAAATCATAAATTTACCTAATAAATACACATCACCATACTTATACATTGTTGCAAGGAAAATAAATGCGGTTAATTGACTATAAAAAGAACCAGTATTCACAAAATGGTGAGGATGGTATTATCGAAGAAATATTTAAAAGGCTATTAATAAAGAATGGTGTTTGTTGCGAATTTGGTGCCTGGGATGGAGAGCATTATTCAAACACTAAAGTATTGATAGAAAGAGGGTGGAAAGCACTAATGATTGAATGTGATCCCATTCGATATAGGCAGTTATGCTCAAAATATATAAAAAATGAAAAAGTTGTACCAGTAAATAAATTAGTAATGACAAAAGGAAGGGATACATTAGATCAAATTATTGCAGAAAATGGATTTGGTGATATTGATTTATTGAGTATAGATATCGACGGTTTGGATTATGAAATCTTTGAGTCACTCAATGTGACGCCGAAAGTGATATGTGTTGAAATAAATGCAGGACATAGCCCAGAAAATAAAAATCGTCTAAATGAAAATATATCGCGAAATAATGTTGGTCAATCATTGGCTTTATTTCACGAATTAGCAGTGAAAAAGGGCTATGACTTAGTATGTTATAACGGGAATGGATTCTTCGTAAGGTCGGACATAAACAAATCTGGTAAATTCAAAACACTAGATCCAGTTGAGGCGTATAAAGAATTCCTTCATGAGCTTTCTGACAAAGAAAAAGGGTGGTTATACCTAGTAAATAAAGGAATGGTAACACCATTTTATTTATACCAGAATAAATATTTGACAGGAGAATACCTAAATTTAAATGTATATACAAAGATGAGATATATATTTGCAAATGCCGCTCATATAAAATTCAGAAAGAAAAATTAAAACTTACTCGTCATGGTGATAGATTAATTGAGAAAATATAATGAGAATTATAATAGCAACACCTTCGTATCCTCCAGATGGAGGGGGTGTTGCTTGTGTTTGTAAAAATCAATATGATTTTTTATCAAAAAATGGACATGAGGTATTGATAATAACAGCTGGAATAGTAGACGATTTAAATGCAAAAAACATAAAAAAAATTGAAATAAATTACGAAGGTTTTCCAAAATATGCAGCAGGTGATATTTTGGGTCATAATAATAAAATTTTGAAGAAAAAATATTTTCATTTGATTGAAAGTTTCAGCCCGGATTTAATTATTTCACACTGTTGGCAGTCATGGAATACAGATTGGCTTATTAATTCTAAAATTAATACAAAAATTATCCTATTCAGCCATGGAATATCTGTGAACGATAGATCACCGAAGTTTTGGCCAATAATCAATTTAAGATGGATGCTATATAAGTGTATAAATATAAAACGATACCTCAAAAGAATTGATGCATTTTGTGTCTTGGAGGATTACGCTGATGATAATCGATTCTATGATGTAAAAATTGCAAGAAGGTTGGGAATTAAGTACTACACTATACCTAATGGATTTTCGATCAATTTAAGAAAACATAAAAAAATTGAAGAGTTGTTATTGTTGTATGTAGGAGATTACACCTCGAATAAGAATCCTAAAGAAATCATAGAGACATTTCTGGAATTAGAAATGTACGGTGTTAAATTAAATGTATGCGGCAATAATAGAAATAAATATTATCAAATGTTAGAGGGAGTAATAAAAAAATCAAAAAGTAGTGCCAAAAATAATATTAATCTGTTATGTGAGCTAAAGAGAGGAGAAATTGAATACTTATATGCAATTTCTGATATATTTGTATATTCATCTTTAACAGACTGTCAGCCTCTGGTGGTAATAGACTCAATAGGAATGGGTTTACCTTTTGTTGCGCGTAATGTGGGGTGTATAAAATACATACCTGGCGGACTGACATATGATAACAGAGATCAGCTAAAGTCCATGCTTAAAAACATTATAATGGATGAAGGAAAAAGAAGGAGTCTTTCTAGTGAGGCATTTAAAGCTGCAAGTAATAAATATAATTGGCAAATATCAAATAATAAATTAAATAAAATGATTATGGAAGTAGTAAATGAATAAATTAATGTCGAATTTAATTTCTTCAGTATTGAAAATAATAGCATATGGTCATATCGCATTATATTATTTGCTGAGATATCTGAGAAACTTAATAAAAAATTAAAATCAGGATAAATTTGGTGGTGAAAAAATGTTGAAATTTCGAAGAATTATTATATGGGGATTGGAATACCCGACACATAGCCACCACTTTATACACCGAGGTTTTTATTCAACTTTAAAAAAAATAAATAGAGAAACAATTTGGCTATCAGATGAATTAATAAGTAATGAATACATAAGGAGAGGAGACTTAATAATATGCGCGGGAATAGCAATTAAAAATTTGAAATTAAATGACGGAAATTATTATTGCTTTCACAATGTTGATGGCGACTTTAAAAATTCATTAAATAGGCATAATTTCATAGACCTACAGGTAATGACACATAAGATTTATAAAAGTAAAAATGAAATGCAAAAAATGAAGGGGTGTTCTTACTATTCAGTTGAGCATAAAACTCTTTATCAAAGTTGGGGCACACCTTTGATCGAAAATGAATTTCTATGTTATACAAATTATGAATCGACGAATACCGAATTCTTTGTTGGATCGGTATGGAACAATGAATTAAATCAGGGGAATATTGATGTAATTAAGGAGTATAAAAATATATTGGAAATACTAAAAACAAAATTTGTACAGGTAAAAGGAGTATCAGAATATTTAAGCAAATACTTCATAAGAAATTCAAGATTTGGTGCTGCTATAGTTGGCGACTGGCAACGAACTGAAGGATATACACCCTGTAGACTATTCAAGGCAATATCACTTGGTAAGATTGGAATAATTAATTCCTGTAATACTAAGATTCACTATCCATGGGTGATTGCTAATGAGTCTATTATTGAATTATTAGAGGGCTATTTATCATTAAGTAAAAAGGAAAAAATAAACTTACTTAAAGAACAGCAATTATTATTGGCTGAGGAGACATACAAAGTAAAGATACAAAATATCGAAAACTCATTTCAAATTTAATGCAACAAAAAAAAATAGTCAATAACTTACTATGGCTAATAATAGGGCAGTCATGTAATGTGTTATCTTTATTTGCTAATATTTTCACTATAAAATATGTGGGCCCTGAAATTTATGGAGAGATAAGTATAGCAATTTCATTCGTAGGAATCTTTTTAAGCTTGGGCACATCAACTTTGAATACTTTTTTAACAAAGTTAATAATTGAATCAGAAAAAATTCGCAAGCAAATAATTGGAAGTGCTGTAGTAATTAATTTGATACTGGCAATTCTTGGGATGCTAATATTATTGCCAATTTCTAAAAATATATATGATGAAAAAATTTACGAAAATATAATTTTATATTCTATAGTATTGCCACTATCTAGTTTTAACATTATTGGAATTTTAAATAATTCAGAATTAAACTCAAAGCTAAATAGTGCGGGACAAATTTTGACTACATTAATTAATTCATCTTTTAAAATATCAATTGTAATATTAGAGATAAACCCAAAGTACTTTTTAGTATGTTTTATTTTAGATTATCTATTAATGAACCTATACTGGATGTTAAGTTATGGAATTAAAAACTTGCTGGAGTGTATATATTGTATTAATAGTGAAGTAATGATTAGGATTATAAAGGCAGTCCCTTATTTTTCGGCTATATATTTAATTAATTATATCGGAGCAAAGTACGACCAGTTGTACCTATCAAATCAGATCAGCTCATACGACTTTGGCCTGTATACAACTGCTGTAAGAGCTACTGATATGTGGTATTTTATTCCTGCAATAATTTCTAATGCTTTAACACCTGTTTTAGCTAAGTATAATTTAGAAAAAAATGACAGTATAAATACATTATTTTTAAAAATTTGGAATATAATATTTTTAATTTCCTTTATTTCGATTGGATTTCTTTGTGTTTATAGTGGTAA
>JACCDI012138713.1_pt1 | contig 10548 bp, 10 predicted proteins | sample 7442791 | NCBI WGS metagenome assembly JACCDI01 (sample SAMN15323434, study PRJNA562643) | freshwater metagenome | isolation source: river surface water | place: USA:Blue River Watershed | collected 2017-08-15
AATACCATCATAGGTAGAAGTACCTCTACCAATTTCATCTAATAAAATTAAACTCCTTGGACTAATATTATTTAAGATACTCGCAGTTTCAATCATCTCCACCATGAATGTACTTTCACCTGCGCTTAAATTATCATTGGCGCCAACGCGTGTAAATATCTTGTCGGTTAATGGCACAGATGCAGCAGTAGCAGGAACATAGCTCCCCATATGCGCCATTAATGTTATTAAAGCAGTTTGTCTTAACACGGCACTCTTACCACTCATATTGGGGCCGGTAAGAATAATAATTTGCTGCGAACTCGGATCTAAGTATACATCATTTGGAATGTAGGCTTGATCAATCGCTAAGTTTTGCTCAATCACAGGATGTCTGCCTGCTTGAATATGTAAAACCGTATTTTCTGTGAGGGTAGGTTTGCAATACTTATTGGCTTTTGCAATACTTGCAAAACAAATTAAACAATCTAATACCCCAATCCACTGGCCATTCTTTTGCAATAATTGCATGTCTTTTTGAACAGCATCAATAAGTCCCTGGTACAATTGAGTTTCTAATGCCAATATTTTGTCCTCCGCACCCAATATTTTTTCCTCATACACTTTTAACTCTGGAGTAATATATCTTTCTGCGGTGGTTAATGTTTGTTTTCGGATCCACTCTGTTGGTACTTTGTCCTTATGTGCATGGGTGACTTCTAAATAATAACCATACACATTATTATATCCAATTTTTAAAGAGGAGATGCCTGTACTAGCTGCTTCTTTATTTTGTAATTGAGTAAGGTATTCTTTACCACCACTGGAAATATTTCTTAACTCATCTAATTCTGCAGAAACCCCTTCTTTTATAAATCCGCCCTTCACTGCAGTAGCAGGAGGCTGTTCCATTAAGGTGTTGAAAATGGTAGTCTTTGCATTTGGACAAGTGTCTAATTCACTGCTAATATGTTGTAGATAATTATTTTGAATAGGGGCCAAGCTATGTTGAATGCTTTCAATGGCTTCTAATGATTTTCCTAATTGTATAAATTCTCTAGGTTGTAATTTACGCGAAGACAATTTACTGGATAGTCTTTCTAAATCACCACAGGATTCAATGAGGTCGGCTAGGGCATTCGCTGTATTTGTTTCGCTCAAAAAAGTTTCCACTGCTGCTAAACGGTTGTTGATTTGTGTAACCGATTGAAGCGGGAAGATGAGCCAGCGTTTTAACAAACGAGCCCCCATTGGACTTTTGGTTTGGTCCATTACTTCAAGCAATCCCTTACGATCGGCGCCATTGCCAATCAGTTCTAAATTGCGAATCGTGAATTTGTCCATCCATAAAATTTCTTCTCGATCAATACGACCAATTTTATGGATATGAGAGAGGTGGGGATGTTCTGTTTCTTTTAAATAATGTAAGATGGCACCCGCTGCAATAATACCCTTGCTCAATCCTTCTACGCCAAATCCTTTTAAAGAACTGGTTTGAAATTGCTTGAACAATAATTCAGTTGCAAAAGCTTCATCAAAAATCCAACTGTCTAATCCATAGGTATAAAAACTATTTCCAAAGCTTTCTTTAAATGCAGCTTGGTAATTTTTAGGGTATAATATTTCTGCAGGTTGTAAGCTTTGTAAGAGTTTATCTAAGTATTCTGTATTGCCTTCGGCTAATAAAAATTCTCCCGTAGTAATATCTAAAAATGCTACACCACCATGCTCATTGTCTACATAAATGGCTGCTAGAAAATTATTGTGTTTAAGCTCTAGTAATTTATCATTGGTTGCTATACCTGGGGTAAGCATATCGGTTACGCCACGTTTCACGATTCCTTTAACCGACTTAGGATCTTCTAGTTGATCACAGATGGCCACGCGGTATCCAGCTTTCACCAATTTGTGTAAATAGGTATCTAAAGAATGATGGGGAAATCCGGCCAATTCACTAGCAGAAGCCGATCCATTGTTTCTTTTGGTAAGGGTAATTCCCAATACTTTGGAAGCAATAACGGCATCCTCGCCGAAAGTTTCATAAAAATCACCCACTCTAAACAACAAAATAGCATCGGGGTATTTTTGTTTAATAGCCCTATGTTGCTGCATTAGAGGAGTTTCTGCACTAGATTTCGCCATACCAACAAACCTACATAAATTTTTTAATATTCGAAAAGCGTACTTTTGCATATGCGCAAACTAACCATGGACGAATTGGGTAGAAAGTCAGTTGCCGACTTTAAGATGGCCAATAAAAAGCCTATTGTGGTGGTTATGGACAATATACGTAGCATGCACAATGTAGGTAGTGTCTTTAGAACCTCCGATGGCTTTTTAATAGATGGGATTTGCTTATGTGGATTTACCCCGCAACCTCCCCATAGAGATATTCATAAAACAGCTTTAGGGGCGACGGAAACGGTGGATTGGGTATATTATGAAAACACAGTGCAGGCAGTCTTGGATTTAAAGCAAAGAGGTTACCAGGTATATGCCATCGAGCAAACCGAAGACAGTATTTCTTTGGAGCAATTTAAACAAGGCCATCCCCAGTCTAATGATCAATCCATGGCTTTTGTTTTTGGAAATGAAGTAGACGGGGTAGACCAAGAAGTGATTGCGCTATGCGATGGGGTAATTGAAATTCCGCAGTGGGGGATGAAGCATTCCCTGAATATTTCGGTGGCAGCGGCCATTGTGCTATGGGAATTTGTGAGATAGAACCTTATCAAAATAAGCGGATTTTAACTTGAATTAGTATGCGATAAAAGAAAGAGATTATGAAGGGCGTAAAAAATTATTTGAGTTTAGTGAAGTTCTCACATACCATTTTCGCATTGCCTTTTGCGTTGATTGGTTTTGCCTTAGGCGTGCAATACATGAAAGTAAATCAGTTGGCATTTGAAAATATTGGGTTGAAATTTTGCTTGGTATTGCTGTGCATGGTCACTGCGCGGTCCACTGCCATGGCCTTTAACAGATATTTAGATAGACATTTTGATAAGCTTAATCCAAGAACCGCCATTAGAGAAATTCCTGCTGGTATTATTAAGGCAGAAAAAGCATTGCTGTTTATTATTGTGAATGCAGGTCTATTTGTAGTTGCTACTTATTTCATCAATCCCATTTGTTTTTATTTATCTCCCGTTGCCTTATTTGTAATTTTATTTTACAGTTATACTAAACGCTTTACCTATTTGTGTCACTTGGTTTTGGGTATTGGATTGTCTTTGGCACCTATTGGGGCTTACTTAGCGGTGACAGGAAGCTTTGCCCTTTTGCCTTTACTCTTTTCTTTTGCAGTGGTATTTTGGGTAAGTGGATTTGATATTATTTATGCATTGCAGGATATTGATTTTGATCAATCCCAGTCTTTGTATTCCATTCCAAGTTATTGGGGACTGCATAAAGCATTAAGGATGGCAAGGATCTTGCATGTATTTTCTGCTGCTTTTGTAATTGCTGCTTATTTTGCAGGGGCGTTTCATTTTATATATCTGGGGGGGCTTTTGGTATTTATAGGGATGTTAATTTACCAGAATAGCATTGTTAAACCCAATGACCTGAGTAAAGTAAATATTGCCTTTATGACAGCCAATGGAATTGCTAGTATAGTATTTAGTACTTTTGTAATCTCGGCAATTTTGATGCATACTTTTTATTAATCTACGTTTAAATATAAACTTACATTTTGGCTAGAATTATTTGTATAGACTTTGGTGGAAAAAGATGTGGATTGGCAGTAACGGATCCCTTGCAAATTATTGCGACTGCGTTAACCACAGTGGCCACGAAAGAATTATACACTTACTTAGCTGCTTATTTTGCTAAAGAGTCAGTAGAATTAATTTTAATTGGCGAGCCCTTAAATTTAGATGACAGCCCAACGCATGCTACTCCCTTGGTGAAAAAAGCAATTGTAGAATTGGGCAAAAAGTTTCCGCTTATTCCCATTCAAACGGTGGACGAACGCTTTAGTTCCAAAAATGCAGTGAGGGCCATGGTGGAGATGGGCATGAAGAAAAAGGACAGACAGGACAAGAAAAATGTGGATCAAATTGCCGCTACCATTCTATTACAAGAATATTTGACCCATCGAGGCTAGGCGACTTAGGATCAAGGACCATTTCTGCCTATTTATTTCTACCTTTGCGTTTATTATAAAGACCTATTATGATTTTACCTATTGTTGCTTACGGGGCCTCTGTTTTAAGAAAAGTATGTGATCCAATAGCATCTGATTACCCAAATATCAAGGTGCTTATTGAGGATATGTGGGAAACCATGTACGAGAGCAATGGGGTGGGATTAGCTGCACCTCAAATAAATAAACATATCCGTTTGTTTGTAGTGGATAGTGCTCAGATTTTTGCCAATGCAGAACCAGAAGACGAAACCTATGCAGATGCACCAGGTATCAAGAAGGCTTTTATCAACGCTCAAATTGTTGAATTAAGTGGCAAGGAATGGATCTATAATGAAGGTTGTTTAAGTATCCCCAAAATTAGAGAGGATGTTTCCCGTCACGAAAATGTGACCTTGTCCTACATGGATGAAAGTTTTGTTGAACATACCGAAACATTTACCGGTATGACAGCACGCGTAATATTACACGAATATGATCATATAGAAGGTAAGTTGTTTATTGATTACGTAAAACCATTGAAACGTAAAATGCTACAAGGCAAGTTGAATGATATCAATAAGGGGAAAGTACGTGTGGATTATAAAATGATTCAATTAAAATAATGCGTTATACCTCAATAATAGTAGGATGGGCTGTTGTATTAACATTAGGGTTGGCTACTGCTGCGAAAGCACAGGATACAGCCATCAATGAAAACGGACAACAGTTTACACTGTCGGAGGCCATTGTTAGAAATAATTTCGACTACAAAGAAGTATTACAAAGAATTAAAGAGGATACTAGTTTTTACAAAGCATTTAAGACCCTACGTACCATTGGGTATAGTTCTTATAATCATATAGAGATGAAAAACAAAGCAGGCGGTTTACAAGCCTCTTTGGATAGTAAAACCAGGCAAAATCATATTGGCGGTTGCCGTACAATGGATGTATTGGAAGAGCGTATTACAGGGGATTTAAGAAAAGAGGATGGATCTTATAATTATGTAACCCCTTCTTTATATGCAAGTTTGTTTTTTACAAAGGGACAAGTTTGCGGAGAGACCAATATTGTAAAAGGGAAGAAGCGATCTATTTCAGGATCGGGTATTGAAAAAGCAAAAGAGCAATTAAAAATGTTGTTCTTTAATCCAGGTAAAAAAATCCCGGGCATTCCTTTTATTGGGAATAAATTGGATTTGTATGACGAAGCGGCGCATGAGTTATATGATTACAAATTAGACTATGTGGAATACCACGGCCAATTGGTCTATGTCTTTGAGGTAAAACCCAAAGCAGATTTAGGATTCTTTTCAAAAAACGATGTAGTCGTAGATCAAATGACCACTTGGTTTCATCCAAAAACCTTGGAAGTATTGGGAAGAAATTACAACTTAAGTTATAAGGCTGGCGTATACGATTTTGATGTTTCTATGGAAGTAGAGATGACCTACTTTAATGGACAACTCGTTCCTAAAATTTTACGTTACAAAGGGAATTGGGGAGTGGTCTTTAAAAAAAGAGAAAGGGGGTTATTTACAGCTACTTTGTTTGATTACAAAAAAGGGGAATAAATTAAACGGATAAGAAAGCACTTTCAATTGTTTTAACGACTTCTATTAAACTTCCTGTTTCTTTATAAACAGCTAATTGTTTATCCGCGCCGGTACCCATTTTAAATATATCTTGTACTTTTTCTACATGATGTCTGCTGCCTAATTCATCTACCACACCATCCACAAATTCCAAAAGTTCGTTGATTAATGCTTTTACAGGTACTTCTTTTTCTTTCCCAAAGTCAATAAGCAATCCTTCAATACCGTATCTACTTGCACGCCATTTATTTTCATTAATTAAGGCACGTTGATAATTGATAAAGTTGATATTTTGTCTGCGTAAAGTATATATCTTGGCACAGATAGCTTGAAACAAAGCAGCAATGGTGATGGTTTCCTGAACGGTCATGGGTACATCGCAAATCCTAAATTCAATGGTATTGTACACAGGGTGAACGCGAAGGTCCCACCATATTTTTTTAGCATCATCAATACAATTGGTCTTGATGAGTAATTGTATAAAATTGTCGTAGGCTTCAATACTTTCAAAATAATCTGGAATACCCGTACGTGGAAATTTATCAAATACTTTTGATCGGTAGGATTTATAACCCGTATTGCGAGACTCCCAAAAAGGGGAGTTGGTACTTAATGCATAAATATGGGGTAAAAAATACCTGGCGGTGTTGGCAATATGAATGGCCATCTTTCGGTCTTCCATGCCCACATGCACATGTAATCCAAAAATTAAATTACTTCGAGCTGCTTGTTGTAATTCATTTAATAATTCTTGGTATCTAGAGCTGTCAGAAATCAATTGTTGCTCCCATAAACTAAACGGGTGGGTTCCCGATGCTCCAATACTAAAGCCTAGGTTGCCTGCAATTTCAGTAACCCCTTTTCTGAGGGATAGTATTTCATTAAAGGCTTCATCTGTATTGTTACAAATGGCACTACTTACTTCCACCACGGCCTGATGCATTTCTGCTTTTATCTTATCCTGAAAAAGCTTTTGCCCTTCATTGATAATAGCTTGTTGGTGGCTTTTTAATTCCTTAGTAGAAGGGTCAAGAACCATGTATTCTTCCTCTACTCCAATCGTAAATTGTGTCAAGTTTGCCATTGCTATAAAACTAAGAAATTTTTATGATAGATATTAAAAAAAATGCCCCTGTATCATAACAGGGGCAGGGAACAAATCATTCATCATGAAGGGTAAGTCAAATAAGGAAAGCCCTAGCGGTGATAAGAATTTTCGGTTTCATTCTCTCTTTCTTTATCATAGGCCTTGATGATGGCTTTTACCAATTTATGTCTTACCACATCTTCTTCATCTAATTCAATATGTGCAATGCCTTCAATGTTTTGTAAAATACGTACCGCTTTATCCAGTCCACTTTTTTGATTACGTGGTAAATCTACCTGAGTAGGGTCACCGGTGATAATGGCTTTTGCATTAGAGCCAATACGCGTAAGGAACATTTTAATTTGTAGATCGTTGGCATTTTGAGACTCGTCCAAAATAATAAAGGCGTTGTCTAAAGTTCGGCCACGCATGTAGGCAAGGGGTGCAATTTCAATGGTACGGGTAGACATATAATAGCCTAGCTTGTCTGCAGGTATCATATCATCCAAAGCATCATAGAGTGGTCTTAAATACGGGTCAATTTTTTCTTTTAAATCACCGGGTAAAAAACCAAGACTTTCTCCTGCTTCCACAGCAGGTCTTGTTAATATGATCTTTTTTACAACTTTATTTTTCAATGCACGTACTGCTAATGCCACTGCGGTATAAGTTTTACCGGTACCCGCAGGCCCAATTGCAAATACAATATCATTTTTATCGGCTGCAGTAACCATTTTTTTCTGGTTGGCTGTCCGTGCGCGAACGGTTTTACCATTGGGGCCAAACACCAATACTTCATTGGGATGCTGGTCCACAAAGTTGTCAATGACTTCAGCGTCATCACCGCCTAAAATTTGTTCAAAATAATTTTCGGATAAATGCCCATTGCGTTCCATATACTGGATAATGAGCGTGATTTTTTCTTTGGCCTGATCAATTTGTTCTGGTGCACCGCTTAGTTTTATTTGGGTGCCTCGGGATAAAATTTTTAAGAGTGGAAACTTCTTTTTTAAGATATCAAATTTGGAGTTGTTGACACCGAAAAACTCAATAGGGTTTACGGTTTCTAAATTGATGATGGTTTCAGTCAATGGATACAATTTAAAGGGTTAGGGTAGTAGGTAAATGATCCTAACACAATTTAATAAAGCAAGTTCAAAATTTCAATAGCTAAATACGCACAAATGTGGATTACTCAAATGGTAACAATGAGTTAATAGTGATATATTAAGAAGAGATGTATTGACAGTCCTATGCGTTCATCAAAGTAACAATCATCGCTTTGGGGTCTGCTGCCTTAAACACAGTTGTGCCCGCAACCAATACATCGGCACCTGCTTTTACCAAAGCGGGAGCATTGTGTTCGGTCACGCCTCCGTCAATTTCAATAAGGGTAGCCGCACCTGCGTTAACAATAATTTGTTTTAAGGCTTTTACTTTTTCATAAGTGTGTTCAATAAATTTTTGACCGCCAAAGCCGGGGTTCACACTCATTACACAAACCACATCTATATCTTTAATGACATCTTTTAATAAATCAACAGAGGTATGCGGATTTATAGCCACGCCCGCTTTCATGCCTTGTGCTTTTATTTGTTGTAATGTGCTATGTAAATGAGGACAAGCTTCGTAATGCACCGTAAGGACATCGGCACCCGCCATTTTAAAATCGGCAATATATTTTTCGGGATGCACAATCATCAAATGCACATCCATTACTTTGGTTGTTGTTTTTTTTATTTGCTCAATCACTGGAAGACCATAACTAATATTGGGAACAAAGCTGCCATCCATCACATCTAGATGAAACCAAGCAGCTTCACTTTCGTTGAGCATTGCACAAGCCTTACCTAAGTTTAAAAAATCTGCAGCAAGCAGGGAGGGTGCAATAATGGCCATTTGATGATAATTTTCACAAAGTTCTCTATTTTTTGTGAAATCCCATTCTATCCATAGATAAATTTTGTCTTTAAAATGACAGTTCTATGACAAAGTTCAGCTCAACAAACCCTTTTTGTAATTAATTTGCGCCCAAATTATCCTGCATGAAGCAACTATCCCTATTGTTATTGGTATTAATGAGTGGTTCCAGCATTTTTGCACAACAAGATTCCATTTTATTTGCCGGAGAACCCCATTTTAAAAATGTCATTCAATTAACCCATAGCGGAGACAATGCAGAAGCGTATTGGAGTTTCGACAACAAGCGCATTACTTTTCAAAGGGCCAATCCTAAGGAAGGCATTAATTGTGATCAAATATTTATGGGTTTAGTGCCCACTAATAATACAACCCCATTTACCTACAAGTCCATTAGTGGGGGCAAGGGTAGAACGACTTGTTCTTATTTTACCAAGGACGGCAAGCATATTATTTATGCTTCCACTAAAGGAGGTGGGGACGAATGCCCTCCAGGCGTAGACCGTGCTAAGTATGGCAATAAATACATCTGGCCATTGTACAATACTTATGATATTTTTATGGCGGATACCAATGGTAAAGTAGTAAAGCAATTAACCAATGCAAAAGGATATGATGCAGAAGCAACTTTATCATATGACGGAAAAAAAATGATTTATTGTAGCGACAAGGATGGTGACTTGGATTTATATGTTATGGATTTAGCAACGGGTAAAGAAAAGAAAGTGACCAACACACTAGGATATGATGGGGGTGCTTGGTTTAGTCCAGACGGAAAGAAAATTGTGTGGAGAGCGAGTCGTCCCAAAACAGAGGCAGAGATTGCGGAATACACTGCTTTATTAAAAGAGGGCATGGTAGCGCCTACCAATATGGAAGTTTTTGTAGCCAATGCGGATGGTTCAGATGCAAAACAAATTACCCATCTAGGGCAAGCCAATTGGGCGCCTAATTTTACCCCAGACGGCAAGCACATTATTTTTTGTAGCAATCATGAATACAAAAGAGGGTTCCCTTTTAATATGTATTTAATGGACTTGGACGGAAATCATATTGAAAAAATAAGCCGTGATAAAGGATTTGATGCTTTCCCTATGTTTAGCCCAGATGGTAAACGTATTATGTTCTCCTCCAATAGAAATAACGGGGGTACTAGGGATACGAATTTGTTTGTAGCAGATTGGGTAGATTAGTCGTAATTTAGCGGGAATCTAAAAATCATTTTCTATGAATACAGGGCTTTTACATTTACATAACCTATTAAGATGGGTTGTATTAATTGCTTTATTGGTATCAATTTTAAGTTTAATCCTCAAAAAGGACAGTTTAAAGGTAAGCAAGGTTCTATTAATTAGTGCCCACAGTACCCTGGTTTTGGGCCTATATCAGTACTTTTTTGGTCCCGTTGGCTTTGTTTTTATCAAAACAATGGGTATGGCGGCAGCTATGAAGGACAAACTGGTTCGCTTTTGGGCAGTGGAGCACATTTTGACCATGCTTATTGCCATTGCTTTAATTACCATTGGTCACGTGAAGTACAAAAAGGGAGGCAGTCCTAAAACCACCCTTGTTTTATACATCATTGCCTTATTGTTGATTTTTGCTGCGATTCCTTGGCCTTTTAGAGGCGAAATCGCAAGGCCTTTGTTCCCAAGCGCTTAGAAAGTTATAAAACATTGATTTTCAATAATTTTAAAGGGGAAAGCAAGGCATTCCCCTTTATTTTAGGGAATTTTCAAAATTTCGCCGGTAATTTTTCTTAATTCCATTCATTTCCATATCTTTGCAACCCCAAAATAAGTATGTCAAAACAACCGCTGATTAAACAAGATGGAGTCA
>JACCDI011832167.1_pt1 | contig 10545 bp, 12 predicted proteins | sample 7442791 | NCBI WGS metagenome assembly JACCDI01 (sample SAMN15323434, study PRJNA562643) | freshwater metagenome | isolation source: river surface water | place: USA:Blue River Watershed | collected 2017-08-15
GTCGATCGGGATTGGCTTTTCGATGGCGTCGAATGTGGTGACCAAGGTCGTCGCCCAACTGAAAGAGTTCGGCGAAACCCGGCGCGGGTGGCTTGGTGTGCGCATTCAAGATGTGACCCCGGATGTGGCCGAGGCGATGAACCTCTCGGTCGCCCAAGGGGCGCTGATCACCGATGTGCCCGAAGGTCCGGCCAAGGATGCGGGGCTGCTCGCGGGTGATGTCATCACCACCTTCAACGGCAAGACCATCACCGATGTGCGCGATCTGACGCGCACCGTGGCCGACAGCCCGATTGGCGAAGCTGTGCCGGTGGTTGTGCTGCGCGAAGGCAATGAGATGACGATTGATGTCACGCTTGGTCGCCGTGAGACCGCCGAAGGCGAGGCAGAGGCCGAGGGCGAACTGGGTGCGGTTCCCGAGGCGCCGGTGCAGTCCGAAGTTATGGGCATGACGTTGAAGCCGATTGATGGTCCAACTGCCCAAGAATTGGGCTTGCCTGCGGGCAGCGAGGGTCTGGCTGTGGTGAATGTCGATGCCGCGTCTGAGGCGGCGGCCAAGGGTCTGTCGCGCGGCGATATCATTGTGGAGGCCGGGCAGCGCCCTGTCACCAGCCTCAAGGACCTGAACGACCGCATCGAAGAGGCCAAGGCCGGTGGGCGCAAGTCGATGCTGTTGCTCGTGCGCAGGGATGGTGATCCGCGCTTTGTGGCGCTGTCGGTCGAGTAAAGCCAATGGAATCACAGTTTGGGGCGGCAGGGTAACCTGCCGCCTTTTTCTTGTGCCGCCATTCTTTCAATTCTGATGCCTTCTTTTGCCTTCACGACCATTGGACAATGGTAAGACTCAGCCCGCTCAGCCATGATGGGGCCAACAGGAGGACCCATGGACCACGACCAAATTCCCGAGATTGCGCTGGAATGGCACCGCACCGGCCGCAAGGCCGCGCTGGCCACCGTTGTGGAAACTTGGGGCTCAGCCCCTCGGCAGCCCGGCAGCCAATTGGCGATTTCCGGCGAGGGGCAGATCATGGGGTCGGTCTCAGGCGGCTGTGTCGAGGGGGCGGTGGTCACCGAGGCGCTTGAGGCGATGGAGGATGGTGCGTCGCGGCTTTTGTCTTTTGGCGTCAGCGATGAGACCGCTTTTGCCGTGGGCCTCGCCTGTGGCGGCACGATCCGCGTGCTGGTGGAGCCCGTGGGCAAAGCACTTCCCGAAGATATGCTGGCCGATCTGGTGGCTGCACGCGCGGCGCATCATCCGGTGGCCTATGCCGTGCATCCCGAAACCGGGGCGCGGGCGCTGTATCGGCCCGGTCAGGATGGGTCAGCCGATCTGCGGCTGCGCTCTGACAAGGCCGGGTTTGAAGAGGATGGCCGCTTTATCGCGCCGCACAACCCGCCCTTGCGGCTGATCGTGGTGGGGGCGGTGCATATCGCGCAGCCCTTGGTCGCCATGGCCCGCGCCTGCGGCTATGCCCCGACGCTGATTGACCCGCGCGACACCTTCGCCGCGGCGGACCGCTTTCCGGGCGAAACCGTGCTGGATGATTGGCCCGATGCAGCGCTTGCGGCCCTTGCGCCGGACAGCCGGACCGCGATCGTCACGCTGACCCATGACCCCAAGCTTGACGATCCTGCGATCCGCTTTGCGCTGCGCTCGCCCGTGTTTTATCTCGGCTGTCTGGGGTCGAAAAAGACCCATGCCAGCCGGGTCGCGCGGCTGCAGGGGGCAGGGTATTCCGAGGCTGAAATCGCCCGCATCCATGCGCCTGTGGGTCTGGATATCGGGGCCAAAACCCCGGCCGAGATTGCGTTGTCGGTGCTGGCCCAGATCACCCAAGTCCTGCGGAGGCCGGGATGAAGTTTGGCCCCGTCCCCTTGGACGCAGCTTTGGGCACGATTTTGGCCCATTCGCACCCCGGTGCTGAGGGTCGCTTGCGCAAAGGCCGCGTGCTGGAGGCCGCCGATCTGGCCGCCTTGGCTGCCGAGGGTTGTTCCAGCGTGGTCGTGGCGCAACTGGAACCGGGGGATCTGGACGAAAACACCGCCGCCGCACGGCTGGCCGCGGCATTGGTGCCTGACCTTGTGGCGCAGGGTCTCAACCGCTCTGACGCCTTTACCGGACGGGTGAACCTGAACGCCACCGGCGCCGGGATTGTCGATCTCGACGCCGCTGCGATCCATGATCTGAACCGGGTGGATCCCGCCATCACACTGGCCACCCTGCCGCGCTTTTGCCGGGTTGAGGCGGGCACCTTGGTGGGGACGGTCAAGATCATCAGCTATGGCGTGGCGGGGGCCGCAGTTGAACGCGCCTGCACGCTTGCCTGCGCGGCGCTGACGGTGCGTCCGGTGGTCTTGCGCCATGCAGGGTTGATCCTGACGGCGGTGCCCGGCCAAGACCCCAAGCTTAACGCCAAGGGCCGCCGGGTGATTGAGGCGCGGCTTTCGGCCTTGGGTATCCCATTGCAGGCGGTGCGCGAGGTGCCGCATGACGAGGCGGCACTGGCTGGCGCTTTGCGCGATCTGCCGGGGGAGATTGCGCTGATCCTGACCGGCAGCGCGACATCGGATCTTTACGACACCGCACCGCAGGCGGTGCGCGCGGCGGGCGGAACCGTGGCGCGCTTTGGCATGCCGGTGGACCCTGGCAATCTTTTGTTCTTGGGCGAACAGGCGGGCCGCCCGGTGCTGGGCCTGCCCGGCTGCGCCCGCTCGCCTGCCCTCAATGGCGCGGATTGGGTGTTGGAGCGGTTGGCCTGTGGGGTGGCCGTCACCGGTGATGATATCGCAGCCATGGGGGTGGGGGGGCTTTTGAAGGAAATCCCCAGCCGCCCGCAACTGCGCGAGCCGCGCTGATGGGCCGGCCGGCGCTCTGGGCGATTGCCGCCCTAATGGCGCTGGCCTTGCCGCTGCAGGCCGAGGTCCGGCCCTTGGCTGGACAACAGGACCCTGCCTTTCAGGCGGCGCTGGAGGCGTGGTTGTCAGGTGATGAAGCACAGGCCTTGCCAGAGCTGGCCGGTTTGGCGGCCGCAGACAATCGGGCGGCGCAGGTGCTTATGGGGCTGATCGACGTCACTCCGCAGTATCAGGGCCGCTGGCTTTATGCGTTGCCCCGACCCGAGCGCGTCGCGCTGATGCGCGCGTCGTCCGTCGGATCAAGTGGCGTTTCGGGAGAAAATTGGTTGCGCGAGGCGGCCGCAGATGAACCGCTGGCCGCAGCTTGGGTGCAGCTTTGGGATGGCAATGCCAAAGCCGAGGTGATGCTCGACTTCGCCCGTCTGGGTGAGGAGAGTGCTACACGCACCGCCGCCAAGCGGTTGGCCCGGCGCGATGCCAAAGGGTTTGGTGCGCTGGCCGATGACCCGGATTTTCCCCTATTTACTATGGGTTTGGCCATTCGGGACTGGCAGAAAACCGACCCCGCCCACGCCAAAGCAGCGCAAGAGGCGTTGCCCCTCGCCGACCCGGGTCGCGCCTTGATCGGGCCCTATAAGCCCGACCCCTTGGCGCTTTTGGCACTGGCCGAAACCGACCCGGCGCTGGGGATGTTGGAGCGCCATCTGGCGGCGCTGTGCCCGAACTCCGGTGACGCCGCCACGCGCGCCAAACGGCTGGCGGCTGCACTGGAGATGCTGGGCGGATGGTGGGGGCTGGCTGATCTTGGCCCGCCTGTTGAGGCGCTGATTGACCCTGACCGCTGGGTCACCTCGGCGCAGGGCAAGGCCGCCTTTGTCCGACTGTTGCCAGACCCCGACCCACAGGGTGGGGCAGGGATGGAGCAATGTCTGGCGGATTTGCTGCTGCGCGGTGCCGCAGAGCGCGACGCGCTGCAATAGAAAAGGGGCCCGCAGGCCCCTTTGTTTGGTCATTCCGTTGGATCAGCCTTACTTCGGCCCGATCATCATCACCATCTGACGGCCTTCCAGCTTGGGCATGGCTTCGATCTTGCCATGCTCGACCACATCGGCCGCCACACGGTTCAACAGTTCCAACCCCAGATCCTGGTGCGCCATTTCGCGACCGCGGAAGCGCAGGGTGACCTTCACCTTGTCGCCTTCGCCCAAGAACTTCAGAACCGAACGCATTTTCACATCATAGTCATGGGTATCGGTTCCGGGACGGAACTTGATTTCCTTGATCTCGATGATCTTTTGCTTCTTGCGGGCTTCCGCCTCACGCTTTTGCGTCTCGTACTTGAACTTGCCAAAGTCCATGATCTTGCAAACAGGCGGCTCCGCGTTCGGCGAGATTTCCACCAGATCAAGTCCGGCCTCTTCAGCCATGGCCATGGCACGGGCGGGGGTCACCACGCCGACATTCTCGCCATCCGCCCCGATCAGGCGGATTTCCGGGGACCGGATGCGATCGTTGATGCGCGGGCCGGTTTCGCGTTGCGGCGGGGCGTTGTGTGGGCGACGGGCTATGGTCGTGGTCCTTGTTCAGTTGAGACTGGCGCAATCTAAGGCTTGGCGCGCCGGGCTTCAACCGGAATCAACCGTGCTGCTGCGTGAGCATCGGCGCGTTGCTGCGCTGCCGCAGGCGGGCTCTTTTCTTCTGCGGTTGATTCTGGCATACCGCCGGCAACCGAGTGTTTCGGTCATGGGAGAAAATGACATGAACAAGAATATTCTCATCGGCCTCGTGCTGATTGCTGCTGCCGCTGGCGGCTATTACCAGTTTTCGGTGAAACCCGCACAGGAAGCGGCTGCCGCCGCTGCCGAAGCAGCCGCTGCCGAAGCCAAAGCTGCCGAAGAGGCCGCCGCCGCTGCTGCCAAGGCCGCTGAGGAAGAGGCCGCTGCCGCCGCTGCCGCAGCCGCTGCTGCTGCCGCCGAAGCTGCGGCCGCTGCCGAAGCCGCCGCTGCCGAAGCTGCCGCCGTTCTGGACCCGGCCGCCTTCGACGCTGCCAAGATCAACGCCATGATCGCCGCCTCGACTTTGGACGATGCCACCAAGGCAACGTTGAAGGCCGGCGTGGACGCCGCTGCGACCAACCCCGCACTGGTGCAGGGCGCGATTGACGCTGTCAAAGCCGCAATGGGCATGTAATCGGCTGTAAAGCCAAACAAAAACCGCCGTGGAGCGATCCACGGCGGTTTTTTCATGTCTGGGGGATGCACTCGCGAAGAGGCCCCTTGCAAAGGGGCACGATGAGCCTGTCTCAGATTCCGTCGCCGACGAAAGCCTTTTCCACCACGAATTGCTGGGGATCAGAATTCGCGCCTTCGACCAAACCGAAGCCTTCCAGAATGGCTTTTACATCGACGTTAAAGGCCAAGGACCCGCAGACCATCGCGCGGTCTTCTTCAGGGTTCATCTTGGGCAGGCCCAAATCGGCAAAAACCTTACCGCTGCTTAGGTTATCCGTCACCCGGCCCATGTGATGAAACGGCTCGCGCGTGGTGGTGGGATAATACAACAGCTTATCGCCCACCATCTCACCGATCAGCGGATCATCCTTCAGGCTTTCCACCAACTTGCGGCCATATTCCAGTTCCGCCACCTCGCGGCAGGTGTGCATCATCACGACCTGTTCGTATTTCTCATAGGTCTCCGGCTCGCGCAGCAGGCTGGCGAAGGGGGCAAAGCCGGTGCCTGTGGACAAAAAGTAAATCCGCTTGCCCGGCAAAAGCGCATCATGCACCAGCGTGCCCACGGGTTTGGGGCGCAGGATGATCTCGTCGCCAACCTGAATATGCTGGAGCTTTGAGGTCAGCGGGCCATCGGGGACCTTGATCGAATAGAACTCCAACTCCTCATCCCAGGCCGGTGAGGCAATGGAATAGGCGCGCAAAAGCGGTTTGCCGGTGTCACCCATCAGCCCGATCATCACGAACTCGCCCGAGCGAAAGCGCAGGGATTGCGGCCGCGTCACCCGAAAGGAAAAGAGGCGGTCCGTCCAATGGGTCACCTGCGTGACGATCTGGGCGTCGGGCAGGTGGGGCTTGGCAGTGGCAGGTGCGGGGGCGTTCATGGTCGGCTCCGTCTGGTGACCCGATGGTCATAGGGCAGAAACGGCATTTGGGAAAGCCAACGCCGCTGCGGCAGATTTCGGTTTTATAGCTACAAGTTCTTCAGCGCCCGGTCCAGCGCGGGCCGGGCCAAGGGGCCAAAACCCCTCAGGCGCGGGTGCGGGCGTGGCCCAGACGCGCCTGATAGTCATGCGCCTGCCAATCGGCCCGCGCGCGCCATTGCGCCTCGGGCTGGCGGGCGGCGATGTCATCGGGGATCTCCACCGCGTCAAAGCCAACCCGGCGGGCCATTGGGTATTGGTCGGCAATCATCGGACCCACCGCGCGCAACTCGCCTTTATATCCCAGCATCCGCAAGCGGCGGCCCACGGTAAAGCCGCGCCCGTCGTTGAAGGCGGGCACATGCACGCGGATCAGTGTAATGCCTGCCAGATCAAGGCTGGCCGGATCATCGGTATGGGCCAGATCGGCCACGCCAGAGGCGGGCAGGGCAGGGACGGGCTGAAACCCGGTGTCGGTCACGAGAACGCTCATAGCGCATTGTCCTTTGTCGTTCGCACGGGCTTTCCGCCCACGAAATGGATGCCACATTCGGTTTTGGCCTGCCCGCGCCAGCGGCCCGAGCGCGGGTCTTCGCCGGGTTTCACAGGGCTGGTGCAGGGCGCGCAGCCGATGGAGGGGTAGCCCTTGGTCACCAGCGGGTGACGGGGCAGGTTGTTGTTGGTGATATAGTCGTCCAGATCCTCGCGGCCCCAATGGGCCAAGGGATTTACCTTGATGCGAAAATCGCCTTCGTTTTCAAAGAAGTCGATGGTGCCGCGATCCGCGTTTTGGAACCGCTTGCGACCGGTGATCCAGCCATCAAAGCCTTGCAGGGTATGCTCCAAGGGTTCCACCTTGCGCAGATTGCAGCAGGCGTCGGTCGAGAATTGGTGCAACGTGCCATCGGGGTCTTCGAAATCCAGCCGCGTCTTGCGGGCACGGATGGTGCGGATGTCGCACAGGTGCAGCCGTTCCGCCAACTCGCGCTGATAGTCGAGCGTTTCTTGAAAGAGCATCCGCGTGTCGACAAAGATCACCGGGGTTTGCGGGGCAAGAACCGAAACAAGGTGCAACAGCACCACCGATTCCGCCCCAAAGGACGACACCAACGCCACCCGACCGAGTTCGGGGTCATTCAGGGCATGTTCCAGCACCGCCGTCGCCGAATGGTGGCGATAGCGCGTATTCAGCGCCGCCACGCGATCGGCGACGCTGGGCTGTTCAAGCCTAAGCAGCATCCTGCGCGTCCGTCTCGTAAAGCGCGGCCTTGAAGGGCCCGATGCCGAGCCGCCGATAGGCCTGCAAGAAGGTCTCTGCCGGGTCTTGGCGCAGCTCCAGATAGGCCAGTACGATGCGTTCCACCGCGGGCACCACCTGATCATAGGCGAAACCGGGGCCGGTCTTTTCGCCAATGGTGGCGTCTTCGCTGCCATCGCCGCCCAGCGTGATTTGGTAGTTTTCCACCCCCGCGCGGTCGAGGCCCAAGATGCCGATATGGCCAACATGGTGATGGCCGCAGGCGTTGATGCAGCCCGAGATCTTGATTTTCAGGGGGCCGATGTCATGCTCCAGCTTCAGCTCATCAAAGCGGACGGCGATTTCCTGCGCCACCGGGATCGAGCGCGCGGTGGCCAGCGCGCAATAGTCCATGCCCGGGCAGGCGATGATGTCGGAGATCAGCCCGACATTGGCCGTGCCAAGCCCGGCCTTGACCAAGGCTGCATGCACCGTGGGCAGGTCAGATTTGTGGACATGCGGCAGGATCACGTTCTGCTCATGCGAAATGCGCAGATCGGAATGGCCATAGGTTTCCGCCAGATCCGCCAGCACGCGCATCTGATCGGATGTCGCGTCGCCCGGCGTTTGCCCATGCGCTTTCACCGAAACGGTGACGATGGCGTATTGATCGTTGCGGTGCTGTGCGAGGTTTGTATCGGCCCAGGCGCGGAAGGCAGGGTCTGCCTTGTAGAAGGCGTCATAGGCATCGATGGGCGCGTTGCGGAAGGCCGGGGGGGCAAAGGCTGCCCGAATATCGGCCAAAAGTGCCTGATCGTGGCCGACGAACAAGGGCTTCAACTCGGCAAAGCGTTCCTCAATCAGGCGGGTGATCTCGGGCTTGCCGGTTTCATGCAGCGTGATCTTGATGCGCGCCTTGTATTTGTTGTCGCGCCGACCAAGCACGTTATAGACCGACAGCACGGCCTCAACGTAGGGCAGCAGGTCTTCAATGGGCAGGAAGTCCCGCACCACCATGCCCACCATGGGCGTACGGCCAAGACCGCCACCGACGATCACCTCAAACCCGGTCTCGCCCTTTGCGTTCTTCACCATGCGCAGACCGATGTCATGCGCCTTGGTCACCGCGCGGTCATTCGGGGCGCCGGTGATGGCGATCTTGAACTTGCGGGGCAGGAATTGGAACTCCGGATGGTCGGTGGACCACTGGCGCAAAAGCTCGGCATAGGGCCGAGGGTCTTCGATTTCATCCGCCGCTGCCCCTGCGAAATGATCCGCTGTGACGTTCCTCACGCAGTTGCCCGAGGTCTGGATGGCGTGCATCTCGACATCGGCCAAGGCCGACAGGATTGCGGGCACGTCGGGCAGTTTCGGCCAGTTGAACTGGATGTTCTGCCGGGTGGTGAAGTGGCCATAGCCCTTGTCCCAGGTGTCGGCGATGGTGGCCAACTGCCGCATCTGATGCGGGCTGATGGTGCCATAAGGAATGGCCACGCGCAGCATATAGGCGTGCAATTGCAGATAAAGCCCGTTCATCAGACGCAGGGGGCGGAACTCCTCCTCGGTCAAGGACCCGTCAAGACGGCGGGTCACCTGATCGGTGAACTGCGCCACGCGGGCGCGAACGAAAGACTCATCGAAGTCGGAATAGCTATACATCGCAGGACCTTAGATCGCGTAATCGGCTTGTTTGCCGTGGTTGTAGTTCGACGGGCCACGGGTGCGGAAGGCCTCGCGGAAGTGGGTGGGTTCGGGACCGCTTGGGCCAGACTTGGCATCGGCGAGGTAAGCGCCCACGACCACCAGCTTTTGCGCGGCGGCATCGAGAAGGCGCAGTTGGGCATGTGCCTCATCTTCTATGAGCTCGGCCTCTTGGTGGAAAGGCGTCCAGCGGTCATCGGCGGTCAGGTAGACCACATCGCCTTCGCGCAGGCGATTTGCGGTGACGACTTTGGGGGTAAAGCGGCTCATGCGGTGGCCTCGTTCAAAGCGGGGATGGCAAGGGCGGCGGCGCGCGGGGCGAGGCCGTAGAGGATGATGGCGGGGCCGTCGCACAGGGCGACAGTGTCGGGCAGGGCGGAGAGGGTGGTGGCCAGCACGCGCTGATCGGCGCGGCTGACGTTTTCGACCAGCGTGACCGGGGTGTCGCCCGCCGCACCATGCATCATCAGGCGGCCTTGGATAAAGCGGGCCGATTTCTTGCCCATGTAGATCGCCGCCACTTCGCCCGCGCGGGCAAGACCGCGCCAGTCCTGTTCGGCAAAGCCCGCCATGTCATGCCCGGTGACGATGCGCAAAGCCGCGTTGCGGCCGCGCTTGGTCAGGCTTTGGCCGATTGAGGCCGCCGCCACCGTGGCCGAGGTCAGGCCGGGCAGAATATCATAAGGCAGGCCGTTGGCCTCAAGCGCCTCAATCTCTTCATCCAGCCGCCCGAAAATGCCCGGATCGCCGCCCTTCAGGCGCACGACCCGCGCGCCGGCGAGGGCATGGGCGACCAGAACGGCGTTGATTTCGACCTGCTTGGTCGAGGGGCCAAAGCCCTCTTTGCCCACATCCACCAAACGCGCAGTGGCGGGGATCAGCGCCATGATCTCGGGACCGACGAGGCGGTCATGGATCACCACCTCGGCCGCCTGCAGCGCCTGATAGGCACCCAGCGTCAGATGGCGCGCGGCACCGGGACCGGCGCCGACGAACAAGACAGGCGAGAGGGGCTGTGGGGCGGTCATGGCGGTCTCGGGGTGTCCCTAGGATTTATGGGGTGAATATAGGAGATTTTCCCGTATTTCCGCCAGACACCCTTGCCAATAAGGACATTTCTTCCGATATTTCCGCCCAATGGAACGGGGTTCCGCCAAAATGGGGTTCGCGCGAATGTCTGACCGGATTGACGATCTTGACCGGAAAATCCTTGCCGAGTTGCAGGCCGACGCCAGCCAGTCGCTGGACGAAATCGCGCGCAAAGTGGGCAGTTCCAAGACGCCCGTGTGGAACCGCATCAAGCGGATGAAGGAAACCGGCGTCATCACCCGCCAGACCGCCATTCTGGATGCCGAGGCCTTGGGGCTGGAGGCGTGTTTTTTCGTGCTGGTGCGCACATCTGAGCATGAGGCTGACTGGCAGCGCCGGTTTCTTGATGTGCTGCGCCGCCGCCCCGAGGTCTTGGAGGCGCACCGCTTGGCGGGCGACATCGACTATATCCTGAAGGTGCGCGTCAAGAATGCCCGCGCTTACGACCAGTTCTATCAGGCGCTGATTTCAGAAGTGAAAATTCACAACGGGTTGCCTTGAGTGATGA
>JACCDI010343565.1_pt1 | contig 10543 bp, 9 predicted proteins | sample 7442791 | NCBI WGS metagenome assembly JACCDI01 (sample SAMN15323434, study PRJNA562643) | freshwater metagenome | isolation source: river surface water | place: USA:Blue River Watershed | collected 2017-08-15
AAGATTATGCCCTTTTAATTAGCACACCTGCTGGTGCATGGCGCTACTTGATTGGAGACACCGTACGTTTTGTAGACAAAGCGAATGCAGAAATTATCATCACCGGAAGAACCAAGCATTTTTTAAGTTTAGTGGGTGAGCACCTTAGTGTAGATAATATGAACAAAGCGATTCAATTGGTGAGTGAGGAGTTGAATCTTTCAATTCCCGAATATACGGTTACCGGAGAACCACATGGTAACTTTTTTGCACACCACTGGTATGTTGCATGTGATCAGGACATTGATGAAAAAGTATTAGCAGCGAGCATTGATGAAAAGTTAATCCAGCTCAACGATGACTATGCTGTTGAAAGAAAGAGTGCCTTAAAAGACATTCAGGTGACCGTGTTAAAAGAAAGTGCCTTTTTTGCTTTTATGGAAAGCAAGGGAAAGGTGGGGGGACAACATAAATTTCCAAGAGTATTAAAAGGAACGATGTTAAACGATTGGAAGTTGTTTCTAAAAAATCAATCCTAATGTTATTGACACCAATTTTAAAAGGATTGTTATTGGGCTTGATATTAAGTATCTCGATAGGTCCTGTAATTTTTGCCATCATTAAACAAAGTTTAACCAATGGTAAAAGCGCTGGATATGCTTTTGTAGCTGGTGTTTCGAGCAGTGACTTGGTGTTGTTGTTTATCTGTAATGTATTTACCTCCTTATTTAATTTAGTACTAAACCACAAGTCAAGCATTGCCTTAGCTGGTGCTGGTTTTTTATGCATCATGGGGATCTACACTTTGTTTTTTAAAAAATTAAAGCTAGAAAACATGGGAGATGGAAATACTAGAAAGCCAATTAACATCAGGGGTTTAGCTGGTTCGTATTTTGCTGGCTTTTTAATGAATACGCTTAACCCGAGTGTGTTTTTATTCTGGTTTGCATGGACGGCGGCAATCAATAATAGCGCCGATGAAACGACCAATCCTATTCAATATAAATTACTTGTTTTTGGAACCTGTTTGGGATTTGTTTTGTTGTCAGATTTGTTAAAAGTTTTTTTAGCGGGCAAATTAAGACCAAGGCTAACAGAAAAGAACCTAGTTTGGATCAACCGAATTTCTGGAATCATCATTTTAATATTTAGTGCTGCACTTTTATACAGCGCTTTGTTGATTTATTAATACGAACGGTTTTTCTTTCACAAACATTTATGCTTTTTTGTTTCTTTTTACTGCCCTTTATTGTAATTTGCTCTTGTGAAAAATTTAACCCTTTTTGTTTGTTGTCTCTTTTTGCTGTTTAAAGCCAATCTTTCGATTGGACAGTCTGGTAGTGTGCTTGTTTTAAAAGACAGGGGCGTAACGATTAAGTCCTTTACAAAGGACAGCTATATTGAATTTGAATTCAGCAACAGACAATGGATTACAGGTCAAATTCAGTGGATTAAACAAGACTCGATTCAGGTAAAACAATATGCACTACAAACCATGATGACCGCCTATGGTACTTATGGTCAAGACACTTTACGATTAGGTGTGCTTACTTTGCATAGGAATGAAATTAGGGCCTTTGCAAAAGACAAGGGTCAATATCAAAGCGTGTTTACAAATGGTGCCTTTTTAAAATTTGGAGGTATTTTATACAGTGGTTTAAATGTGGTCAACTCTGTCATCAATAAAGAGGCTGTGTTTGGTTCAAAAAATATTCCTTCTATTGCAGGCGGTTTGGGTGCTTTTTTTATTGGCAAATGGATGGGAAAGAAAAACCCTCCTTACCGTCCCATCGGAAAACGCTTTAGTGTAGAAATTATATAATTGATCCCTATTTTGATAAAAAAAATTAAGCGCCTCATTTGGTTTCTGTTTATAAGCTCTCTGCTTTATGTAGTAGTGACGCGTTTTGTTTTTCCCCCCATTACCATTACTCAAATAACCAACGCCTTTGGACTTGGATTAAAAAGAGACTATGTTGCATGGGAAGACCTGTCTTACAATATTAAATTAGCTGCCATAGCCAGCGAAGATCAGGCGTTTCCAGACCATATAGGGGTTGACTGGGAGGCGATGGAAAGAAGCTTTAAACCCAAAAAGAAAAAAAAGAAATCTAGAATTCCACTTGGTGGCGGTGCCAGCACCATCACGCAACAGGTTGCTAAAAATGTTTTTTTATGGCAAGGCGGTCGTTATGATAAATACATTAGAAAACTTCCTGAGTTTTATTTTACTTTCTTAATTGAGTTGATTTGGGGTAAAGAAAGAATTTTAGAAGTCTATTTAAATGTCATTGAAACAGGCCCCGGCTGTTTTGGTGTAGAAGCCGCAGCGCAGCATTATTTTAAAAAGTCAGCATCAAATTTAACACGAGCAGAAGCTGCTATGATCATTGCAGGACTACCCAATCCAAAGAAGTTTACTGCGCGCCCCATGACAAAAAGAGTTGCGTGGCGTTATCCACAGATACTAAGGGAAATGCACAATTTAGAAGGGGATGAGGATGTTCGAAATTTAATTCGAAAAAAATAGGTGGGTTTGTCCACAATTAGAAACACATTTTTTTATTCGACACTTTTTATTGTGTAAAAGCCTGTGTCAAATGTGTACTATTTTTTGTTTTTAAGCGCCCAGGGTTTTTTCAATGATGTCAATTGCATTGTTTGTGCGTTCTATACCCAAGCCGCGCACAATGCCCCATGGGGTGTGTTGATTCATTAAAAGCTCCTTATAAATCGTAAACAATTCAATCCTGGGTTGTTCATCTGGATATTCGCGCATTTCGTCTGCCGTCCAAGGTAGGTCTATATCGCACAGTAAGTAAAGATCATAACTGCGTGCATTAATTGCTTCTAAGATATAGGGGTGGCAATTATTAAAAACATATTCACACCAAACCTTCATCACATACATATCTGTATCGACAATGAGTTTATTGGTTTTGTTTTCACCACCCTTATTCAGATTGGACGCATGCAAAGAGGCTATTGCCTTTTCTTCGTTCTCAATTTGGCCCTTAGCAATCGTTAATAAATTTTCATAAGCATAGTCTGTGCCGTTTTCTGACAGGTACTGTCTCGCATATTCTTTTACCCAAATCGTTTGATAGTGCGCTGCAAGTGCTGCACAAAGTGTTGACTTACCTGTTGATTCTGGACCTAGTACTACTATTTTTTGAAGCTTATCCATGTTGTTTTGCTTTTTCTTTCCATGAAAAATATCCCGCAACCGCTAATACTAATAAAACAATAAATTGAAAACTAGTAAACGCATACCCCTTTATAAAATACAAAGGAATAGAAGTAATATTGGTTACAATCCACCAGATCCAGCTATCCACTTTTTTCTTCGCCATCAACCACATTGCTGTATAAGCAGATGCACTTGCTAATGCGTCGGCCCAGGGAATTGCATCGGGTGCAAAATTGGTTTTTAAGAATTGCAGGGCAAAAAACAAAACCGTATAAAAGCCAATAAAAATAAACAAGTGTTGTGCTTTTTCTTTCAAGTCGCTATTTGTTATTTGCAACAGCTTGGTTACTTGATCCTCTTTTTTCCTAGACCACCAATACCATCCATAAAGGCTCATGATGGTGTAATATAGATTAACACTTGCTTCACCAAGTAGGTGTCCCTTAAAACTTAAATAAATATAGAGGGTGGTGTTAATGATGCCAGTTGGAAATACTAAAATGTTTTCCTTTCGGCTATACCAAACAGACACAATGCCCATGATCACGGCAATGGCTTCTATCCAAGTGGTCGCTAATAAACCTTGGTATACCGATATTAAAAAATCATTCATTAGGATGATGTTTTCATTTTTTCTAATTGTAATTCCATTCTAAACATTTCATCGCGCAGTTTAGCAGCCTCCATAAAATCAAGTGCCTTCGCGCTTTTTTCCATTTGCTTTTTAGTTTGTAAAATCGCTTTTTCCATTTGAGGAATCGTTTTATACACGCTATTGGGCTCTGCGGTCATATTCAAGGCATCTGTTGTACGAATGTTGATATTGTCTTGGCTATACCCTTTTATATCTAAAACAGCCGTTTGCTTCATCACCTGTTCTATCGACTTAATGATCGTAGTTGGTGTAATGTTGTGTTCCTCGTTGTATTGAATTTGTTTGGCTCTTCTTCTATTTGTTTCGTCGATAGTGCGCTGCATGCTCATGGTTATTTGGTCGCCATAAAAGATAACACGCCCTCTTACGTTTCTTGCCGCACGACCCGCCGTTTGTGTCAAAGACTTTTCATTTCTCAAAAAACCCTCTTTATCTGCATCTAATACCACCACCAAAGAAACCTCTGGTAGGTCTAAACCTTCTCTTAATAGATTCACGCCCACCAACACATCAATGGTGCCCAACCTTAATTCTCTTAATATTTCAACTCTTTCTAATGCATCGATATCGCTATGGATGTATTTAGATTTGATGTTTATTTTAGACAAATACCTGTCCATTTCTTCGGCCATCTTTTTAGTAAGGGTGGTCACTAAAACACGATCGCCCATCTCCACCTGCATTGCAATTTCATCCAATAGGTCGTCAATTTGGTTTTTAGTGGGGCGTACTTCAATGGGTGGATCTAAAAGCCCTGTAGGGCGCACCACCTGCTCTACAATCAGTCCGTCTGTTTTTTCTAATTCATATTCACCCGGCGTGGCACTTACGAAAATTGTTTGTCCAATCACTTGTTCAAACTCATTAAAATTAAGGGGCCTATTGTCAATCGCACTTGGTAGTCTAAAACCAAATTCAACTAAATTCATTTTTCTACTTCTGTCTCCACCATACATACCAGAAATCTGCGGGATCGTTACATGGCTTTCATCAATCACACATAAAAAATCTTTCGGAAAATAATCCAATAAACAAAACGGTCTTGTGCCGGGTTTGCGTCGATCAAAAAATCTAGAATAATTTTCGATACCGGTACAATAGCCCAACTCTCTGATCATCTCAATATCATATTCTACGCGTTCTTTTATTCTCGCGGCTTCTTGTGGTTTTCCTACCTTTTTAAAATACTCCACTTGTGCACGTAGTTCGTCTTGAATTTCTACAATTATTTCTTGAAGCATTTCCTTTGGTGCCATATATAAATTAGCAGGAAAGATGGCCGCGTTCTCCATTGGCTCAATTCTTTTTCCTGTTTCAATTTCAATACTTTCTATGCTTTCAATTTCATCCCCAAAAAATGTAATGCGGTATCCATAGTCTACATAAGGCAAACGAATGTCTACTGTATCTCCATTGACCCTAAACGCGCCTCGATCAAACTCGGTCACAGAGCGGTGGTACAAGCTATTCACCAAAGCGTGTAAAAATGCTTGGCGAGACAAAACCTGTCCTTGATGAATTCGAATGATTCCATTTTCGTATTCAGTAGGATTCCCCATACCATAAATACAGCTAACACTTGCTACAATCACTATATCCCTGCGACCGCTTAAGAGTTGTGCGGTAGCTTGTAATCTTAGCTTATCTAATTCCTCGTTAATGCTTAAATCTTTTTCGATATACACCCCCGAGGTGGGGAGGTAGGCTTCTGGTTGATAATAATCGTAGTAGGACACAAAATAACCCACTGCGTTGTCTGGAAAGAATTGTTTAAACTCTCCATACAATTGAGCAACCAGTGTTTTATTATGTGTTAATACAAGGGTGGGGCGCTGGACATTTTGAATCAGGTTGGCAATGGTAAAAGTTTTACCAGATCCTGTTACCCCTAATAATGTTTGTTGTGGATCTCCATTCAACACCCCCTCGGTAAGCTGCGCAATTGCGTTTGGCTGGTCGCCCGAGGGGGTGTAATTAGAATGTAGTTTAAAAGGCATACGCAAAGGTAAGCGCAAACCTTAAATATGAGTCCTTAAAATAAAAACACTATAGCGTTTCTAAATAAGTAGAAAGCCTATTTATTGCAGCTGCCACTTCGCCAATTTGTGTGGTAGTTTCTGCCCAATTTTTTTGTTCTATCGCCTCTCTTACGCCTGGTACGGTTTTAACTCCATAGCCTGTATAAAAGCCTGGTGCATATAAACTATGTTTATACCAAGGTCTTCTTGGGAGGCCTGTTGTCATTAATAAAGACTGTTCGGCAGTATAAATTTTTGCATTGATTGCTGTTAGTTTTTCTGAAGAAGCTGTTGCTTTTAATTGCTCTACTTGTTGTGCTGCTTTATCTAATCGAGACAATGCATTTAAGATTGGCGCAAAGTCTAAAAACGGCACTTCGGCTTCTAGTGTTGGAAGTTTTAATCCTTCTAAAGGATCTGCTGCAACTGCATACGCTTTTGTATTCACTAGTTCGTTTTCTAGTTTTGCCTTTTCGCGCATTTGCTCTACACCGCCCATTAACTCTGTAATATAACCCTTCACAGTTTTATGTAAAGCCGTGAAGTCAAAAGGAAGTGCGTCTGCTTCTGATAGTCTTAAAGCTGCTCTACCTGCTGTTTGTGCAAGAGTAACACCGTAGGCAAAACCAGGATCTTTATATTTAGAATAATGATCGTAGGAATCATAAATAGAGTGGTATTCGCCCCCTTCATTTTCTCCACCAAATCCAATATTTAAAGAAGGTACGCCGACGTGTTGTATGAATGAAGAATAATCAGAACCCGATCCCATCGCCCCTAGTGGATAGGTTGTACTGTTTAAAATTTCTTTTTTTGCAGATAAAGAACCAGCTTCTGTTGCACGACTCGCTCTTTGTCTTTCAAAAATAGTTACGCCTGTTTGAGGATCTTTAATGGACTTACTAATATCTGTCATTAATCCAGAAAAAGCATGGGAACCCTCGGCACCTAAAAAGCCCCTGCCGTTTCCATCAGAATTGATATAAGCAACTGCTTTCGCTTGAAGTTCTGCTGCGTGGTCTTCTACCCACTCCACCGAGCCCATTAATCCCTGTTCTTCCGCATCCCAGGCACAATAAACCAGGGTTCTTTTGGGTCTCCAACCAGACTTTACTAATTCACCAATCGCAATCGCTTCTTCTAATTCTGCAGCCATGCCACTTACAGGATCATTCGCTCCATTTACCCAAGCATCGTGGTGATTTCCCCTAATCACCCATTGGTCGGGAAATTGACTTCCTTTGATGGTAGCAATAACGTTATACGCTGGACGAATTTTCCAATCGAAATTTAATTTTAAATGAAGCTTTGATTTACTAGGCCCAATATGATAGGTAAAAGGCAATCCGCCCCTCCAGGCTTTTGGTGCAACAGGACCTGCCATGTCTTTTAACAATGGCGCGGCATCGTGATAACTAATTGGAAGTACGGGTATTTTTAATAGATTTTCTGCGTTGTTGTGGTCTACCCTTGGTGCACCCTCCACCGAAGGATAGTTGGGCGTACTTGGATCTCCAGGATAAATGACCATGTCCATGATGGAACCCCTTTGAACACCGTATTCATTTTTAAAAGGACCTGTAGGATATACATCTCCTGCGCCATATCCGTCGTCTTGTGGATCAGAATAAATTAAACAACCAATGGCGCCATGTTCTTGAGCTACTTTTGGTTTAATTCCTCTCCAACTTCTACCATATTTTGCAATAACAATTTTACCCTTTACATCAATACCATATTTTGCCAATGTTTCATAATCTTCTGGCAAACCATAGTTTACAAATACTAGTTCAGCGTTCACATCGCCATCTGCGCTCCAACAATTGTACGTTGGAAGTTGGTCTTCTTGATTTGAAGTAGCGTCTTCTTTTAAAGCTGGTTCTTTTAATAAGGCTTTGAAATTAGTTGCGCCTTTCATTTCTAATATGCGGGTGATTGGCGTTGGAAACAATAATTGATAGGTCACTATTTTTGTATCCCACCCAGCAGTTTTAAATTGTTTAGCAATTTCTTCTGCGACAAATTTTCCACCCACTGAACCAATATGGTGTGGCACAGACGACATTAGTTTAATATTTTCTCCAACTCTTTTTGCGCTTAATTTACTATCAAAACTTGCTTCAAGTTTTTTTTGCGTTTCTATATTTTTAAATCCTGTAAACTGTTGTGCCGAAATATGCATACTTAAGCTAACTAAAACAGAACAAAATAGAAATGCTTTTTTTTGATTTGACATTGGATTGAATTTTATAAAATTTATAAATAAGTTATTATACTTTTCTATTTAAATAGGATGAATAATTTGGTAACTCATATTCATATTCTCCTTGCATAAACGGAGAAGTAACTAAAAAGTCTGCGGTAGTTCTATCACAAGCCATTGGAAGATTCCATGCAACAGCAAGTCTTAATAAGGCCTTTACATCGCTGTCATGTGGCTGTGCCTCCATTGGATCAAAAAAGAAAAACACCATATCAATATCACCTGTAGCAATCATAGAGCCAATTTGTTGGTCGCCTCCTAGTGGGCCACTTAATAATTTAACAACAGGTTGGTCTAAAGCTTCTTCTATAAGTTTTCCGGTGGTTCCTGTTGCAACTAGGCTATGTTTAGATAAAACTATTTTATTATGCACGGCCCATTCCATTAAATCCTTTTTTTTATTATCATGTGCAATGAGTGCTATTTTTTTTCGCTTCTCTAATTTTCGGATCGAATTCATGGTGGTGATTTAAATATATTATTGAACAATTCTTTTGCCCATCACAGGTATTAATACTAAGATACTTAAAATAATAAAGAATGGGATTTTAAATAAACTTAAAAGGAAATATATACAAATTAAATAAAGGGGGTAGGTGAAAAGTAATACTGCAAATAAAACAGAATCATAAAAAACTGTATTTTTTGTTTTCTGATCTACCCAATTTTTTATCGTATTATAAAAAGGTAGATGGATATAATAAAATAGGTTTTTATTAATTATTGTTGGTTCGTTTATAACGATAATATTTTTATTTAATTTTTCAAATATCGATTGATTAAATAGTACCCGATCTTTTCCATTTTGTATAGTTGGATAATCACTGTATGCTGTTATTATTAAATTAATTTTTTTACCAATACCCCTAAACTGATTAAATGATATACCGGCAATATGTATAATGGGTTGTATGTTTTGTTTTTGTATTCCTTCTACTATTCTAGCTGTTCCTTTTTTAAAGGGTTGTAGTTCATTCGTATTTAAACAAATACCCTCTATAAATATTAATACAGCCTCTCCTTGACTTAGTAATTGAATAGACTTTGTAAATGCATAGTCATTTAAATGTAAAAATTCTTTTCCCTCTCTTAATCTATAAACAGGAATCATGTTTAAGGATTCTAATAAAAAACGATGTATTGGTTTTTTAAAAGCATCTCCTCTTGCTAAAAAATAAACCCTTCTTTTATAAAAAGAACCTATCACTAAAGCATCTAAAAAAGAATTAGGATGATTGGCTATAATTAACAATGGCCCTTTTGTATGAACAAGTGTTTTATTTTTTAGGTATATCTTATGACAGAATAACCATAAACCAGCTTGAATAAATAGTTTTAATAATTGCACCACAGTATAAATATAAAAAAACCGCATCACAAATGATGCGGTCACTACCTACTAACCTTAAAAAAACACGTTTAATTATATTAATGCGCTGCGGCAGCTTCTACTTTAGCAGCAATTTTAGCTCTTATTTTAGCTTCAATTTCATTCGCCATCTCTGGGTTATCGTGTAAAATTGTTTTTACAGAATCTCTCCCTTGACCTAGTTTATTTCCTTCATAACTAAACCAACTACCGCTTTTATTGATAATTTCTAATTCTACACCCATATCAATAATTTCTCCTATTTTACTTATTCCTTCTCCAAAAATGATTTCAAATTCAGCTGCTCTAAAAGGAGGAGCTACTTTATTTTTAACCACTTTCACTTTCACTCTATTTCCAACAGCTTCATCACCATCTTTAATTTGTGCCATTCTTCTAATATCTAAACGAACAGAAGCATAAAATTTTAATGCATTACCACCTGTTGTTGTTTCGGGATTACCAAACATTACACCAATTTTTTCACGTAACTGGTTAATGAAAATACAAACGGTACCTGTTTTATTAATTGTGGCTGTTAATTTTCTTAATGCTTGAGACATTAAACGTGCATGTAATCCCATTTTAGAATCACCCATTTCGCCTTCTAATTCACTTTTTGGTACTAATGCTGCAACAGAATCAATTACAACCACATCGATTGCACCCGATAAGATCAAACGATCTGCAATTTCTAAAGCTTGCTCACCATAGTCTGGTTGAGAAACTAAAAGATTATCCACATCCACGCCTAATCTTTTTGCATAAGCACTATCAAAAGCATGTTCCGCATCAATAATTGCGCACATTCCACCTTTTTTCTGTGCTTCCGCAATAACATGTATAGCAACAGTTGTCTTACCCGAAGATTCAGGGCCATATATTTCGATAATTCTTCCTTTTGGTAAACCTCCAATTCCTAACGCAGTATCTAATCCAATAGAACCAGTTGAGATCACTTCCTGAGGCTCTTGACTGCGCTCATTCATCATCATTACACTTCCTTTACCGTAATCCTTATCTATTTTATCAATAGTTAATTTAAGGGCTTTTAATTTTTCTGCGTTAC
>JACCDI010114164.1_pt1 | contig 10541 bp, 11 predicted proteins | sample 7442791 | NCBI WGS metagenome assembly JACCDI01 (sample SAMN15323434, study PRJNA562643) | freshwater metagenome | isolation source: river surface water | place: USA:Blue River Watershed | collected 2017-08-15
CCTTGAAATGGCCAAAACCAACTTTATTAAATGTCTTGAAGAAGACATCAACGACCAATCAGCTTTATACAATGTGGTGTATTGTTTTGAATTTTTAGACCAAAACAAAGAAGCCATTGAATACTTGAAAACCTACATCGACCGAAATCCTTACAGCGAAATCGCTTGGCACCAATCAGGTCGTTTGTATTATGGAATAAAAGATTACGAAAATGCCGTTCGCGCCTTTGAGTTTGCTACTTTTTCAGACGAATTTTTCTTGGGCGCTTTCATGGAAAAAGGAAAAGCTTTGGAACGCCTAAAACGCTACGAAGATGCCATCGAAAGTTACAATAGAACCATTGAGTTGGATGATCCAACTTCGTATGCGTTGTTGCGTATTGGAAAATGCTATGAAAAATTAGGCAACAAAGCCGAAGCCTTAAAATACTTCAATAAAACCGTTCACGAAGATCCGCTTTTAGACAAAGGATGGATTGCCATAACCGATTTTTATGTACGTCAAAAGAATTTTCAAAAAGCATTATTTTACGTGAATAAAGCCATTGCTATTGACGACCAAAATCGCGCCTATTGGAAACGCTATGCTACCATCAACAAAGCCATGAATTTTTACGAAGAAGCCGAATACGGTTACCGTAAAGCCGTTGAATTTGGTGATGGAAATTTAGATACTTGGTTGTTTTGGGTCGATATTCTGCAGTTTTTAGGTGAGTTCGAAAGCGCTGTACAAACGTTATTACAGGCTACCGAATTTTTCCCAGAAGAATACCAAATTGAATACCGCTTGGCTGGCTTATATTTCACTCAATCAGACGACAAAAAAGGAACTTTTCACTTAAGCAATGCTTTGCGTTTGAACTTCAACAATCGCTTTATTGTAGAAGAATTGTATCCGTCGGTTTGGAGCAGAAAAAAAGTACAGAATTTGATTAATAAAAATCAATAGTATATGATTCAAAAGAGTTTATATCTATTGACTTTATTGTGTTTAAATCTATTTCAAGCACAAACCAAAATTAATCCTCCAAAACCAATCCTTTGTCCTGAATTACCCAAAAAAGAAATTTCTAATTACATCTCATACTCTGAAGTTCAAGTGAAACCCAAATTTCCAGAAGGTTTAGATGCTTTTTCTAAATACATAAAAAATTCTATTGATTTTAGAACACAGATTAGCAAAATAGTTATCGTTTCATTTATTGTCGAAAAAGACGGAACGCTTTCTGATGTAACTATAATCAGCGAAGAAATTGATTCTAAAACAAAGAATTCTATTAAAGATAGTATCCAAAATAGTCCCTTGTGGTTAGCGGCTCAACACGATGGATATGATGTTCGATGTAAAATATCACTACCCATAAAATTGAATGAAACAACCCAGTAAAAAATTCGGCTTAATTGGCAAAAACATTTCCTATTCGTTTTCAAAAAAGTATTTTAAAGAAAAGTTTTCTGCCGAACTTTTTGATGATTGTACTTACGAAAATTTCGATATTGAATCCATCGAGCTGTTTCCTGATATCATCAAAAACAATCCCGATTTAAAAGGTCTAAACGTAACTATTCCGTATAAAGAATCGATCATTCCATATTTGGATAAATTATCTAAGAAAGCCACTTTGATTGGCGCTGTAAATGTCATTCGTTTCACAAAAAAAGGAAAACTTAAAGGCTACAATTCGGATTATTACGGATTCAAAAAATCAATAGAACCTTTACTGCAACCACACCACAAAAAAGCACTGATTCTTGGAACTGGCGGCGCAGCCAAAGCCGTTGCATTTGCTCTAGACGAATTGGATATTTTTTACACTTTTGTATCGCGAGAAGCAGGTGAAAACAGTATTGATTACAATAGGGTGAACATCACTTCTTTTGACAATTATCAAATCATCATCAATTGTACTCCATTGGGAACAAAGCCCAATACCAAAGACTTTCCTCCTATTCCGTATGAGTATTTCACTCCGCAACATTTGGCATACGATTTAATCTATAATCCAGCTGAAAGTCAGTTTTTGAAAAAAGCCAAGAAAAAAGGCGCCGCAATCAAAAACGGTTACGAAATGTTGGTTTTACAAGCTGAAAAAGCATGGAACATTTGGAATAAATAATTTCTTGTTTTTTAAAAAAATTCCTTTTTTCTGAATCATCATTCTTAAAAAATTTAGAGAAACCGCTGATTTCCTTTGAATTTTCGTAGGTGTTTACTATCTTTCGCCCTCAAAAATTGTATAACCTCACACATTTTATAATGTTAGAAGAAAAGAATGATAACCTGCCAATGAACGAAAATGAGGCAGACGGAAATGCAAACAGCGAAACTCAAGAAACAATTTCTGCTGAAAATCAAGAAGTTGAACCAATTACTGATGCAGTTGAAGCTACAGAAAATTTAGTTCCAGATACTGAAGTAGAAGCTCCGTTAACTGAGGAAACTCAAATTCAGACACAACCTGAAATTGAAGATTTGGTTGGTGAAGAAATTGAAGCTACTACAGAAATTGTAGAAGAAACTCCTATTGAAGAAGTTGAAGAAACTGTAGAAGAAACTCCAACTCCAGAAGTAGAAGCTGAAAATGTAGTTGAACTTACTGATGAAGAAGTGGCCGATGACAGCGTGATTTACGAAAGTGAATCGGACGTAGTGATGAATGCGATTTCGAATGTGAATGCAGAAGAGAGCGAAGACGAAACGTTGAAAGAGCGTCATGATATTCCAATGGAAGATTATGAAGCCATGTCGATGGAAAAATTGGTGGATGAGTTAGAGAAGTTAGTTGCTGTTGAAAAAGTGATGTCGGTAAAAGACCACGTTGAAGAAGTGCGAAAATCATTCATGGAAAAATACCATCATTTCATTGACGGAAAAAGAGATGAATTTCATGCTGAAAATCCAGACACTACTGAAGATTTCCACTATCATTTGCCTTTAAAAAATACTTTTGACACTTTATACAATCAATACCGAACCAAAAAAGCAGCTCATTTCAAATCACTTCAAACTAATTTAGAAGCCAATTTGAAAAATCGTTTGGATTTGGTAGAAGAATTAAAAAACCTAGTAAACAATCCAACTGGAAATATTGCTAATTCGTTGAAACAATTGAACGATATTAGAGAACGTTGGAAAAACGCTGGCCCAATTCCGAAAGACAAATACAATCATGTTTGGAATAATTACCATTTTCACATTGAAAACTTCTACGACTTTTTACACTTAGATCGTGAAGCACGTGATTTGGATTTCAAACACAATTTAGAGCAAAAACAAAAAATAATTGCTCGCGTAGAAGAGTTGTTGCACGAAAGTGATATTAACAAAGCATTTAGAGAATTACAAGATTTACACCGCATTTGGAAAGAAGAAATCGGACCAGTTTCTCGTGATCAACGTGAAGCCATTTGGGTTCAGTTTAGTGACTTAACCAAACAAATGCACGACAAACGCGAAACCTACTACGAAAGTTTCCGTGAAAAAGAGAATGAAAATTTAGCCAAGAAAAAAGAAATCATTGCTCAAATTGAAGTACTGGCTACTGAAAAAGTAGATTCGCACGCCGCTTGGCAAGCTCAAATGGAAAAGGTTGAAGCGTTGAGAAATACGTTTTTTGCAACTGGAAAAGTTCCAAGTGAGGTAAACGAGCAAACTTGGGCTGAATTTAAAAAAGCGGTAAAAGATTTTAACGTATTGAAAAATTCGTTTTACAAAGAAATCAAAAAAGATCAAAACGATAATTTAAGCAAAAAACAAGCCTTGGTTGCCAAAGCCAATGAATTGAAAGACAGCGAAGATTTTGCTGCCACTACTCCAATCATGAAACAAATTCAAGAAGAATGGAGAACGGTGGGTCATGTTCCGAGAAAATTTTCGGATAAATTGTGGGGCGAATTCAAAGCCGCTTGTAATCATTATTTTGAACGTTTAAAAGACAGCAAAAAAGAAGAAAATGCCGAAGAAGTTGCTGCTTTTGAAAAGAAAAAAGAATATTTAGAAAGCTTGAAATCATTTGAATTAATTGGTGATCACAAAACGGACTTGGATGCAATCAAAGCACACATTGAAGCTTGGAAGTCGATTGGTCGTGTACCTTTCAACCGAAGACACATCGAAGGAAAATTCAATAAAATTTTGGATGCTTTATTCGAAAAACTAAGTACCAGCAAAAAAGAAGGTGAGATGATGCGTTTTGCCAATCGTTTGGACCAATTATCAAGCTCAGACGATAGCCGAAAATTGGATAACGAGAAAATCTTTATGATGCGTAAGATTGATGAAATTCAAGGTGAGATTTTCCAGTTGGAAAACAACATTCAGTTTTTTGCCAATGCCAAAGCCGACAATCCTATGGTGAAAGAAGTACGCAAAAACATCGAACGCCAAAAAGAAGAACTTCAAACTTGGAAAGACAAATTGAAACAGTTGAGAAATCTAAATAAAGAACAATAACCAACCAACCTTTAAAAGCTCTTCTTCGGAAGGGCTTTTTTAGTAAAATAAATTACCTTTGCAAAAAATTTCATCAATGTCAAACACTTACATCGGCTACCATTTTAAGGTAGAACCCAAAGAACTCGGAACGGAAATATTAATCGCTGAATTGGGTGAAAAACCTTTTGAAAGTTTTATTGAAACCGAAGAAGGATTTTCGGCCTACATTCAGAAAGAGTTTTGGACAGAAAATGTGCTGGAAGATGTCTATCTTTTAACTTCACCCGAGTTTACAGTTTCCTATACGTTTGAAGAAATCGAACAAGTGAATTGGAATGAAGAATGGGAAAAGAATTTCGAACCGATTGATGTAGACGGAAAATGCCATGTTCGCGCACCTTTTCACCCCAAAACTTCGGCTGAATTTGACATTGTCATCGAACCTAAAATGAGTTTCGGAACGGGTCATCATGAAACTACTCACATGATGATTCAGCATTTATTAGACATGGAAGTTGCAGGTATGAAAACCTTAGACATGGGTTGTGGAACTGCGATTTTGGCCATTCTAGCCGAAATGAAAGGCGCTCAACCTATTGATGCTATTGATATTGATAATTGGTGTTACTTGAATTCCATCGAAAATGCGGAGCGTAACAATTGTTCTCAAATTACCGTTTACGAAGGTGATGCTGCATTATTGAAAGGAAAAAAGTACGATTTGATCATCGCCAACATCAACCGAAATATCTTGTTGAACGATATGCAACAGTATGTGGATTGTATGAATAAAGATGGTGTTTTACTATTGAGTGGTTTTTACAATGAAGACATTCCGTTTATCGATGCATCGTGTACTGAAAAAGGTTTAACGTTTGTTAAAAAATTAGAACGAAATAATTGGGTTTCCCTAAAATATGTAAATTAGCTTACTTATTTTTTAAAGCATTATGAGTACAATAGAGAAAGTAAAAGAAGAAGTTCTTGTTAAAGAATTAACGGGCATCAACAACGAAATTGTTTTGTACAATGACGATGTAAATACGTTTGACCACGTAATTGACACTTTAATACGAGTTTGCAAACATACTTCTGAGCAAGCGGAACAATGCGCCATATTAGTTCACTACACCGGAAAGTGCACTGTAAAAACAGGACATTTCGACGAACTAAAACCTCAGTGTACTCAACTTTTAGAAGCGGGTTTGAGTGCAGAAATTATTTAATTAACTCATTCTACCAATAGCGCAACTCACAAACGATTTGGCTTTGGTACCAAACGGATTGGCTTCACCAACTTGCGGATAACCATTTAATTTTAGCGTTTCTTTGGCACTGAATAAAGCCAATTCGTCTTCGTAAGCAAAAGTCACCAAACCGTTTTCTACATCTACTTCTACATTAGACACATTAACTAAATCAGAAAGTTTATTAGTAATAGTGTTGGCGCAACCGTTGCATTTTACATTTTGAATTTGCAAAGAAATAGTTTTCATAATTGAATAATATTGAATTGACTACAAAATTACTTCAATTACAAAACCTGTAAAGTGACAAATGTCACACAAGAGTAAATTAATGAGGCAAATAATCTTTGATTACACCGTAAATGAAGGTTCCGAAAAGCGCTCCGACAAAAATTAAAAACACTGTTGAAAAACCAGCTCCAATCAAAATAAAAATCGGTCCAGGACAAGCGCCAACTAAAGCCCAACCCAAACCGAAAATCATTCCACCAATCCAATAGCGAAACGTCCCTTTTTCTTTATCCTGAATAACAATTGGATGACCTTTGATGTCTTTCAGTTTATTTCTTTTGATGATTTGAATTCCGATTAAGCCTGTTGCAATGGCTACCATAATAATTCCATACATGTGAAATGACTGAAATTGAAACATTTCGTAAATTCGGTACCATGATACTGCTTCACTTTTGGTTAGCACCACACCAAATAGAAATCCGACTAGTAAATATTTGAGTAAATTCATGATTTAGAAAAGTAAGGGTAAAACAAAATGCGACATGATCAAACCACCAATAAAAAATCCGATTACCGCTTTTAGTGACGGTTTTTGAAGATTACTCAAACCCGATATAGCATGACCTGATGTGCAACCGCCGGCGTAACGCGAACCAAATCCGATCAAAAATCCACCAAAAATAAGAATTACGATTAATTTTGCAGACGACCAAACCGAAGTGCCAAACAAAGCATCGGGAAGCAATTTTCCATTCGGACCTTCGATTCCCAGTTGGTTCAATTGTTGAATGGTTTCTGGATTAATAGCAACATTAGATGCATCCGAAAGAAAGTGAACTGCAAAATAACCGCCTAACATCGCTCCAAAAACAACCACTAAATTCCATCGTTGCGATTTCCAATCCCAATCAAAAAAAGGAAATCGTTTGCCAACGCCAGTCATCGAGCACAAACTTCGAAGATTGGAAGACATTCCGAAATTCTTACCAAAATAAGTCAACAACAACAGCACCATTCCGATTAAAAACCCCGAAATTGACCAGTGCCAAGTACTTTTAATTAATTCCATACCTAAAATTTGAAAACAAAAGTAAACATCAAATGGCAAACATTTTACAAAATCCTATTATTTTAATGAACAAGATGAACAAAATGGCAGTATTTTTGTACTCATCAACGAAACGAAACCAATGAAAAAAATCACTTTACTAGTTCTTCTTTGTGTCACACTATTTTCGTGTGTAAGCACCAAACTCACCATAAAAAACATTGATGATACAGCAGTAAAACCTGTTGTAAAAAACAATCGATTTGTGATTACTGAATACAGTTCGGACAGGAAATACGGTTACGATGCTGATTATCCTATTAATGTTGGTTTCAATGGAGAAAAAGGCGGACCAAAAAACATTGAGTATTTTTTCAATGCTTTATTGGGTGAAAACAAAGAAAAATTGACTTATACCAAAATTGAAACCTGTTGCCCATTTCCTTCTAAAAAATCAGTTATGGGTGCGGGAACTTTAGACATTTACGAGGTTACTTTTGAACCATCAGGCAAAAAGGTAAAATTGTATTTCAACATATTCGAAAAAGGGAAAATTCTGTGTCCTAAAGGATTTGAAATCAATACAACTACTAATTAAGCTTAAATTTCAATTAATTAACTTTTTACTAAGGTTTTCTACTTCATTTTAGTAGGAATTCTTATTATCTTTGCACGGCAAATAAAAAGCAGATTATGGATATACAATCTATTCCTCAGATACAACATACTTCAAGTGGAAATTTCTTTATTTTAGCTGGACCATGTGCCATTGAAGGTGAAGAAATGGCAATGAGAATTGCAGAACGATTATTAGAAATCACTAACAAATTAGAGATTCCTTTTGTATTTAAAGGTTCATTTAAGAAAGCCAATCGATCTCGAATTGATAGTTTTTCTGGAATTGGAGATGAAAAGGCGTTGAAAATTCTGAGAAAAGTTGCTGAAACTTACAAAGTTCCCACTATAACTGATATTCATACCAATGAAGATGCTGCTATGGCTGCTCAGTATGTAGATGTGCTTCAAATACCCGCTTTTTTAGTTCGTCAAACTGATTTAGTCGTTGCAGCGGCCAATACTGGAAAAACAGTGAATTTGAAAAAAGGACAATTCATGAGTCCGGAAAGCATGAAACATGCCGTTCAAAAAGTTTTAGATTGCAATAATCAAAATGTGATGGTTACCGATAGAGGAACTATGTTTGGCTATCAAGACATGATTGTTGATTTCAGAGGAATTCCGACTATGCAAAATTACGCAACAACTGTTTTAGATGTTACCCATTCGTTACAACAACCTAATCAAACAGCTGGAGTTACTGGCGGAAGACCTGATATGATTGAAACCATCGCTAAAGCCGGAATTGCTGTTGGCGTTGATGGTTTGTTCATCGAAACCCATTTTGATCCAGCCAACGCAAAAAGTGATGGTGCTAATATGCTTCATTTGGATTATTTTGAAGATTTAATGACTAAACTCGTTGCTATCAGAACAACAATTAATCAATTTTAAAACACAACACCTATTGGTTTAAATATCTTTTTAGTTTTAGTTTTACCATTACCTAATCAGTTTTCTACACCAATCCGATTTTATACAACAGTACAAATGAAAGCTCATTATTTTCTTTCACTCCTTTTCATAAATTTTGCCTTTTCACAAGAAAATTCAATTCAACAAGATAAATATACTGCTCACAACAAAGGAAAATTTTATTTCTTTTGGGGAGGAAATAGGGAAAGTTTTTCCGATTCTGACATCACATTTACTGGCGAAAACTATCAATTCACAGTTGAAAATGCTCAAGCTGAAGACAAACCAAAAGGCTGGCATGTTGATTATGTGAATCCGAACAGGATTACTATTCCACAAACCAACTTCAGAATGGGTTACTTTGTGAGTGATCACTATAATGTGTCCATAGGATTGGATCACATGAAGTACGTAATGACTCAAACACAAACCGCTAATGTAAATGGGTATGTTAATTTACCTTCTTCCGATGCTGGTTCGATATACAATGGAACTTATAATAATACTCCAGTTAATTTTTTAGCTAATTTTGACGAGAACGATCAAGGAACACTGCCACCCTTTTTGACTTTTGAACATACTGATGGATTGAACTACATCAACACTGAATTCTGTAGATTTGATGATGTTTCAAAAGTTTTAAAGATCAACAACACTGATAAAATTCAATTAAATTTAACTGAAGGAATTGGTGCAGGTATTTTATATCCAAAAACAAATGCTAAAGTATTGGGTAAAGAACGTCACGATGAATTTCATATCTCAGGATATGGTATCTCTGCCAAAGTAGGCTTGAATGTAACTTTTTATAAACATTTCTTTTTTCAGGCAGAATTAAAAGGTGGTTATATTAATATGAATGATATTCAAACAACTAGTTCTACAAGCGATTCTGCCCAACAAAGTTTTTACTTTTTACAGAGAATAATTGCATTTGGTGGAATTTTCAAAATATAATAATTAAAATGTAATTTTTTTTTCTATTTTTGGTAATCTTTAGTTTATCTAATCAAACAAAACTATATTACCATTTATGAAAAAAAAATTTCTACTCTCATTTTTTTCATTGCTTTCGTTCCTAGGCTATTCCCAATTAGCATTAGAAGGCTTTGAAGGTACATTTCCACCTACAGATTGGGCTGTTTTTGACGTAGGCGTTGGAGGTTCAGTCAATTGGGCCACAAATACCAATTCTTGCCAAGAAGTAACAGCTGCTTACATGAATAGGCAAAACATTGGTGCTAATATCACTTCTCAGGAGTATTTAGCAACCAAGTCATTTTTGGTACCAACTAATGGAGAACTTAGGTTTTTCTCCCGAACTTTTACTGCTGGTAATCAAGGTACACTTTATCAAGTAAAAATTGCTCCTGCAACTTCACCACAAAATGTACCTGGATCATACACAACCTTAATTCAGTATACTGAGGATGAACTTTCAGCGGTATTCAATATTTGTGACGAAAAAGTCATAGATTTAACTGCTTATGCAGGAACCAATGTTTACATTGCCTTTGTAATGGTGTACACTCAACCAACTAGTGCTCTAAGTGGAGACCGTTGGCTTTTAGACAATGTTCAAGTAATTGAAAAATGTCTTGACCCAACAGATTTGGGTGCCAATCCTCTTGCTACTTCGGCAACTTTGAATTGGAGTGGAGCTGGTGCAAGTTTTGAAATTGAAAATATTTTAGCTAGTGCTACTCCAACTGGAGTGGCAAATGCTACATCTACAACTAACAGTTTTAATCAAACTGGTTTAACGCCAAATACGAATTATTGTTACTATGTAAAAGCAGTTTGTACTGACTCCTCAAGCGAATGGTCAGGACCATTTTGTTACACGACTACTACTTTACCTCCTGTTTGTGGCGGTAATTATGTAGACAGTGGTGGAACAACTGCTAACTATCCTAATAGTGCCAATGATACTGTAACAATTTGTCCCGATGTGCCTGGTGAAGTAGTTACAGTTAATTTTACTAGCTTCAACACTGAAGCATTTTGGGATGGTATATATGTTTACAACGGAAGCGTGGTTGGA